>Ga0134128_10002955_pt1 | contig 20833 bp, 15 predicted proteins | sample KB31754_FD_96462 | JGI IMG/M metagenome (GOLD analysis project Ga0134128, IMG submission 96462) | Terrestrial soil microbial communities with excess Nitrogen fertilizer from Kellogg Biological Station, Michigan, USA - KB3-175-4 | ecosystem: Environmental > Terrestrial > Soil > Unclassified ...
CGGTCAGGGCCGCTGGCTGAGCGAGGCCGTTCGTCGTACTGGCTGACGCTGCAGGTCGACGCCGAGAGCGCGGACCTGCTGTCGGCCGAGATGACCGAGATGATCGTCGCCACGCTGACCGGTCCTGAAGCGAAAGCAGTTCCGGTCTGCAAGCGCCGGACCGTGCGGCTGTGGGCCGGGCTGGAGCCGAGCGGACTCGATCCGGCCGAGCCTTCCGCCTCCGGGACGGTCGCGGTCCAGCGGCACGACCCAGAGGTGCTCGCCGAGGCGATTAGGTTCGCCGGGCAGGTCGCCCAGTATCTGGCCTGGCAGGTCTCGTCGCTGGAGAACCTGCCGCAAGGGATGTCCGAGCTGGCCTTGATGGGATTTCGCAGCCTGGTGGGGGCGGACCTGGCCAGTACGTTTCTGCGGGTCAAGTCGCTGCAGACCGATCTGGAGGCGGCCGCTCGATCCTCTTCCGGGCAGGCCGCCCTGGCGCAGGCGCTGCCCGAGCACCGTCGGCGCCTTGAGGGGCTGCTCGCCTTCGGGCAGCTGGCGGCCGACGGGACCAACCGAGGCCTGGTTCTCGAAGAAGCCGACCGCAGGGCGACGCGCGCCCGCCTGCAGTCGGTCAGCAACGACCTCATCGCCCTGCTCGGGCTAGTCGAAAAACTGGAGCAACCACAATGAAGGCCCTGAGCGTCCATCTGACCGACATCTGCAATAGCAAATGTTCCTTCTGCATCGTCGACTCGCCGCATATCAAGGAGGACTCGATCTCCCGTAAGCGGGTCTCCCGGTTCCTGCGGGAGAACGCGGACAAGGGTTACGAGGCCGTCAACATCCACGGCGGCGAAGCCACGATCCGCCGCGACTTCCTCGAGATCCTGGACGAGATCGGCGAGCTGGGCTACCCCACCGTGTATCTGCAGACCAATGGCCGCAAGCTCTCCCACATGAAATACGCCCGCACCGTCGTGGACAAGGGCGTCAGCTTGTTCATCGTGTCGATGCACGGCGCGACCGGCCTGACCCAGGACCGGATCAGCAAGTCGCTCGGTTCGTTCGAGCAGGCGGTCAAGGGCATCAAGAACGTCAGCGAGCTGGGCGCGAATATCAGGACCAACACGGTGGCGTGCAAGGACAACTTCACCGAACTGCCGGAGATCGCCGATCTGTGCGTGGATCTCGGGGCCGATCACGTGAACATCTCCGCGCTGCATACGGCGGGGACCGCGTTCCGCAACTTCTGGGAGGTGACGCCTCGGTACGACGAGATCCAGCCGTACGTGTTCGAGGCCGTGGACCGGGTTGCCCGCCGGGAGCGGGCGATCACCTTGGAAGGCTTCCCCTACTGCGCGATCCCGGGCTACGAGAAGTACATGATCGACTGGTCAGAGAACCAGTTCAAGATGCTGTACCGGGCGTTCGTGTTCGAGGACTACGAGAACTACATGGACTCGAACTCGCGGGTCAAGGACGCTCGGTGCTCGGGGTGCGCCTTTGACGAGGTGTGCGGCGGGGTCTATAAGGAGTACGCCGAGATGATCGGCTGGGACGAATTCCAGCCCGTCCCCGCGGGAGATTCCGAGGGCTCGTCCCCACGGGCTGGCACAGCTCCGACCCCGACTACCTTGACGGCGTAAGTCGTGCGGCTTATTACGCCGGCCGATGATGAGCTGTACGGACTGGCCAGCACGGCGGGGAAGCTAGGCCGGGCCGATCGGCTGCTGGCCATGCTCGAACGGGAACACCTGGCGCGGCCGGGCGATGGCGAAGCGGCCGGGCGGTACGCGCTGGCGATGATGGCGGTGCTGCCTAGCGTCAACTTCGAACTGGCCGCGCACGCACCGTTCACCGCCGCGATCGACGCGTGGGGGCGGGTCCTCGCCATCGAGCCTGATCACTGGTTCGCCCGGTACGGCCGGGCCCGGCTGCAGACGTTGACCCCGGGCGGCTACGGCCTCGATTCCGCTGGTGCGGCCGATGAGCTCGCGTCGGCGCGGGCGGATCTGGATTTCCTGATCGACCTGCAGTCCGGGCTCGGGTACCAGCCGTACTTCGTCAGCACCCATGCGCTGGCGACGGTGCTGGACGGGCTTTGCGTGGAGTCGGCCCGGGTCGGCCGGCCTTCGCTGGCCGATGAGCTGGCGGCGTGCCCTCGGGTCAATGTGCGCCTGCCCGCTCTGGGCGCGGTGCTGTGCGAGCCGCTGGTCACCTTGTACGCGGGGTCGGCCGAACGGGAACGGCACGCGATCGGCGAGGTTGCCGCCGCGTTGTACGGGGACCAGGCCGCCGTCGCCGCGCTGCGTCGCTCCCTGCTTCAGTGCTGGCCCGGGAGGTGGGCGGGGGGTGAAGCGGGCGGGACCCCCCTGATCCCCCCGCAGCCGGCGCGGCGGTGAGGCGATGAGGCGGTGAGTATCCGGCGGGTGCTTTTTCTCGGGCTTGGCCACCTGTCCAACGGCGATATCAGCATCGCGGCCGACTTCGCGCGCCAGCTGCCTTCTGACCGCTTCGAGGTCGCGTTCGTCACGTCCGCTACCGCTGCGGCGTTCGTCCGGGCGACCGGCCTCGTCGTTCATCCCCTGGTGAGCCGCGACCCCGAGCGCAACCTGGACACCTTCGACCGGCTGGTGGCCGACTTCCGGCCCGACCTGTTCGTCGCGGCCGACGCCTACACGCTCTATTACTCCACCGCCTGGTCGGGCCTGTCCGTTCCGCTGCTGCGCGAGCGCTATGGCATCGCGCTCGCGAGCTTCGATCAGTACGACTACCTGGCCGCGGACTACGCCGTCGACTTCTACGGTGGCCACCGGACCCGGTTCCCGCGGCTGCTGGACGAGTGCGACCTGCTGATCCGCAACAGCCCGCTGAACCGTCCGGCGCCCAGCGACCCGGGAGTGATCGTGACTCGGATGGGCTGTGCCGGCGGCTCGTCGTCGCTACCGGTCTCGCGGCCGCACCGCGACCGGCCGACGGTCTTCCTCACGAACTCCCGCTGGGAGTCCGTGAACGTGGTGCACTCGCCGGCCATGGGCCAGCTGATGGCCGCCATGCCGCGAATCCTGCACAGCCACCTGGCCGCCCTGCAACGCCCGCTTCGCGTGGTCCACATCGGGCCGGAACGGTGGGACTTCCCGGTCGCCCCGCAGCTCGACTACCGGTACGCGACGGGACTGCCGCCGGACGAGTTCCACGCGCAGCTGACCGGAGCCGACCTGTACATCACCGGCAACGCCGTGTCGGTCACGCTGACGCAGGCGGTGCTCGCCGGGGTGCCGTGCCTGTTGCTCGACAACCACAAGATGCTCGACCTGTCTCGTCTGGCCAGGAACGGGTCCATCCCGGCCTGGCTGACCGAAGCCGCGCCCCAGCTGACCATCGCCTACCCGTTCCGGGTGTTCCCGTGGGGCTGGCACGACTTCCTGACGCCGGTGCTATCGGACAACCCGTACCTGGACTGCTTCCTGGCCGCCGGGGTGTTCGAGCGCCGCCGCGTGCTGGCCGCCATGACCCAGCTGCTCGACGATGCGACGGTGCGGGACCAGCTGGCCGAACGGCAAGCCGTCCTGCTCAAGCGCCTAGACGAGCTCCCGCCGGCCGGCGATGCGCTGGAGTCGGCTGAGTTCGCCCGCCCGGTTCGGGGCAGCCGCATTACTGAGGGAGCGTCATGACCGAACTGTGCTGCCCGCAGGGGGCCGATCCCCTGGAACCGTCGCTTCCTGTGATGCCGTTCGAGCAGGCGCATCCGCTGCAGCCGGCCCCGGTGCTGCGGGCGCTGGCCGAACGCGGCCCGATCCACCGGGTACGGACGCTGGTGGGCGACGAGGCGTGGCTGGTCACCGGATACGCGCAGGTCCGATCGCTCTACAGCGGAGAATTGCTCGGCCGCTCGCACCCCAGGCCCGAGTGCGCGGCCCGGCTGACCGCCTCGGCGCTGTTCGGCGGGCGACCTCAGGAGAACTACGCCAGCGAGGACTCGGACCGGGCCTGGTTCAGGGACGTGCTGCACACCGTCATGTCGCCGGCGCCGCTGCGCGAGCTGCGCCCGTGGGTCGACGGGCTCGTCACCTCGCTGCTCGACGACCTCGCGGCCGCTCCGAGGCCGGCCGACCTGGTCGACCTGGTGGCCGTGCCGCTGCCGACCTTGGTGATCTGCAAGCTGCTCGGGTTGCCTACCAGCTACGTGACGCGGTGCCGGGAACTAGCCGAGGCGATCGCCTGTCCCGACGACGAGCAGAAGTCCAAGGCCGGCCTGACCGAAATGACGGACCTCCTGCGGCAGGTCGCGACCAGCGGCGAAGCCGAGCCAGGCGGGCTGATCGCCAGGCTGCGTTCGAGTCCGTACCGGCTGCGCGCGCCGATCGTCGCGCACATCTGCTCGTCGCTGATGTTCACCGGTCATCACACGACGGTCGTGGCGATCGGGTACGCGGCGCTGCTGTTGCTGCTGCATCCTGACCAGCATCAGGTCGTGCTGGCCGACCCCGGCCGGCTGCCCGACCTGATCGAGGAGAGCCTGCGGATCGGCAACGTGGGCGTCAATACCGGCGGCGGCAACGGCATCCCCACCTACGCCCGCACGGACATCCAGATCGGCGATGTGTGCGTTAAGGCCGGCGATCTGGTCCTGCTGGATACCGGCGCCGGCAACCACGACGAGCAGGTCTTCGGCGACGCCTACCAGTTCGACATCGACCGGCCCGCCAATCCGCATCTGACCTTCGGTTACGGACGGCACTACTGCCCCGGCGCGGGCCTGGCCCGGATGGAACTGCAGGCTTTGCTTACCCAGCTCGTCCCCCGGTTCCCGACGATGCGGCTCGCCGCCGACCTCGCTGACCTGCGAGCCCACGACGATCAGATCACCGGCGGGCTGGTCGCGCTGCCGGTCGCGTGGTGATGTCGTGACGACCCTCGGGCCGGCCAGAGTCGGCCGGACCGCGCTCGGAGTCGCGATGGTCCGGGCGATGGAAAGCCGCCGTCGCGACCGGCTCTTCTGCGACCCGTACGCCGCCGCGTTCCTCGCCGCCGCGCCCGAGGTCTTCGATCGAGCCGAACGGGGCGCGGTGGCCTGCCTGTCCGGCCTGTCAGCCGCGGGCACCGCGTTCTGGTCTCGGGCCGTGATCCGCACCCGGTTCTTCGACGACTACCTGGTCGACGCCGTCGGTGCGGGCATACGTCAGGTCGTGCTGCTCGCGGCCGGGCTGGACACCAGGGCGTTCCGGCTGAACTGGCCGGCCGACGTGCGGCTGTTCGAGCTGGACCTGCCCGAGGTGCTCGAATTCAAGCGGCAGGTACTGGCGTCGCGATCGGCCAGGCCGCGGTGCGACTACCGGCCGGTCCCTGGCGACCTGCGGGAAGACTGGGCAGCGCTGCTGACCGGAGCCGGCCTGCGGGCAAGCCAGCCGACCGCCTGGCTGCTCGAGGGGCTGCTCATCTACCTGTCGGCCGCCGAGGTCGGTCACCTGCTCGCCACGTTGTGCGAGCTGTCGGCACCGGGCAGCCGGGTGGCGTTCGAGTCGGAGAACGCGGACGCCGAGGCACTGCGGCGGCAGGCGAGCGAGTTGCCCGCCCTGGCCGAGTACACCGACCTCTGGAAGGGCGGCCTGGCGGATCCAGGCAGCTGGCTGGCGGATCACGAGTGGCTGACGAAACTGCACGACCAGGTCGAAGCCGCAATCCGCTACGGCCGCTCCCCGGCCGGGTCGTCGCCCGGCGGTAGCGGGTTCCTCACGGCCACGCGCCGTTGACTTAGCCCCGCCTGCGAGCGCTTAGCCCCGCCTGCGAGCGCTTAGCCCTGGTTGCGACGGCTTAGCCCTGGTTGCGACGGCTTAGCCCTGGTTGGCGACGAATTTTGTCGGATTAGTCCTGGTTCTGCTGTCGCTAACCAGGGCTATGTCCGCGCAACCAGGGCTAAGTGACCAAGCAGAGCCGGAAAGCCTCCGGGTCGCGTCGTCTACGGATCGCTTAACGCAGCGCAGGGCCCCAGGTCACGTCGTCGCGGAGGCGGGCCTTGAGTAGCTTGCCGCCTGCGTTGCGCGGCAGCGGGCCGGGCACGATAGCGAGGAACTGCGGCACCTTGAAGTCGGCCAGCCGCTCCCGGCAGTGCGCGATCACCTGGTCGGTGTCGATGTCCTGGCCCTCGATCGGGACCAGGACCGCGCCGACCTTCTCGCCCATCACGTCGTCGGGAACCGCGATCACCGCCGCCTCCGCGACCCCGGGCGCGGTGGCCAGCGCGTCTTCCACCTCCACGCTGGAGACGTTCTCGCCGCCCCGGTTGATGATGTCCTTCAGCCGGTCCACGATGTGCACCCGGCCGTCGTCATCTACGCGGACCACGTCGCCGGTGCGCAGCCATCCGTCCGCGAAGGCGTTCGCGGTCGCCTCTGGCCGCTGCCAGTACCCGGCCAGCACGTTCGGGCCGCGCGCCAGGAGTTCCCCGACAGCAGGGTCGTCGCCGGTGGAGTCCACGGCCAGGTCGACGACCGGCACCGCGTAGCCCACCGAGTCGGCGTGCTCGACGGCGTCGGTGTCGGGCAGCGACGTCATCAGCGAGGCGGACTCGGTCATGCCGTAGCCGTTCGACACCTGGCTGGAGCTGAAAGCGCTCTTCAGCGCCAGCACCAGCGACGGGGCAATCGGCGCGCCCCCGTAGCCGACCCAGCGCACCCCGGTCGTGTCCGCGTCCGCGAATTTGGGATGGCGGAGCATCAGAGCGTAGACCGCGGGCACGGTGACCAGGAACGAGATCCGCTCCGCAGGCAGCGCCTCGATCAAGGCCGTCAGGTCAAGGGCAGGCAAGATCACCGCCGCGCCGCCGACGTAAGCCGCGACTATGAGCTGTGAGTTGCAGCCGGTGACGTGAAACAGCGGCACCGAGATAAGCGTGCGCAGTTCCGAGCCGTCCGAGCCCGACCCGCCTCCGGCTTCCAGGCCAAGAGCCCGCGCCATGCTTTCCGCATTAGACAAGAAGGCATGATGGGAAGTCGGGACCCCCTTCGGCCGCCCCGTCGTGCCCGAGGTATAGAAAATGGCGGCCGCGTCCTCTGGGCCGGCGGCGGCGACCTCGACCGGATCGCCGTCCGGCAGCGGCGCCTCAGGAGCGAGGTCGATGGCCGCCCCCGAGTCGGTCAGCGCGAACTCGACTTCTGGCGGTGCCCAGCGGGTGTTGACCGCGACGGCGATCCCGCCCGCCATCAGCGTTCCCCAGAACGCGAGCACCCAGTTCGCACCGGCCGGATAACGCACCGCTACGCGATCCCCCGGCCGCAGCCCGGCCGCGCGCATCCCGCCGGCCACCCGCGCCGCCGCGTCCCACAGCTGCCGGTAGGTCAGCCGGCGCCCGCCGATCTCGACGAGCGCCTCGCCCTCCGGGTGAGCGTCTACCTGCGCCTTCAGCATCGCGAGCAGCGACTCAGGCAACCCGTCGTACCGCGCCACCCCGTCCGCGCCACGCGATACGCCTTCGAGGGGAAACGGATAAGCCGCGGTACGCGGAACAGGCGTGATCGCCATGTCTTACTCCTGTCTCACTTGATGTGCGGCCCGGCGATCATCTGCGCCGAGCCCGAACTAGAGATGCTTGGCTCTCAGTGAGTCGCGCCTGGTGCATTCACCCACCGCCGGATGCGCGGATCCCAGACGGCGCTCGGTGCGGCGTTGGTCGCGAGGGCATCAGCGAAGTCAGTAGTCGCCTGCACGACAGGCAGGAAGCCCGTTGGCAGCTGACGCCCGGCATTGCCGATACTTGCGCGATACGTGTTGTAGGTGCGGGCTCGAAGGTCTGCGATGTTGCCGACAATGCTGGACAAGGGGATGAGCGGCGTTCGACGAAATCGAGTTGTGGCGAGCAGTGCTCGTCGTGCAACGCGATGCGTGATGGTGTGGTTGCCAGTGAGTATGTAGATGTCGGCATAGTCCCGGACGCGAGTATTGGCCGGACCCAGAGCAATGGCGGTCGCAATCTTTTCGGCAAGGACGGTCTCAACGGGATAGCCGAGCACGCGCACCGGTGGCAGGTCGGGGCGAAGTGACGGGATTCTGACTGACACCGGCGACGGCGTGACCGGGTCACCGAAGTTAGCGTCGAGACGGAACTTGACGCGCGCGGTGGCGATCGCGCAATCCATCGTGATCCGTACGCCTGCGTATAGGGCCTGATCGCGGATAGTTTGGGAGTTCGTGGTCAGGTGCAGATAGTCAACGCCATCGTTCATCGGTAGCTGGGCTATCTCGGTCACCAGCGACCTTACCGTTTCTGCGTCATTAGAGATCGAACGGACCAGGGCATCGAGGTCAGCTGTGGGACGGCGGGATTGGTAAGCGGCTAGCAACATGCCGCCCTTGACGACGAAGTCGCTGGCATGCCGTGACTCACTTAACCGGGCCAGCCAGCGCTCGACGACGTATAGGGTAAGCAGTTCTTGCGTTCCGCGCCGTTCAACTCTCGCCACGTTCTGCAGATCAAGGTACGCCCGGCCGGCATCGGTGGCGCGTGTTGGCCGAGTCATCCAGCGCTCGCGATTTCGACGGCGTGCAGGACGGGTCCCTCAACTCCGAGAGCAGCTGCGACCTGGACTAGCTCCACCGGGCTAGCGTCACGGCTACGCAGATACCGGTGGAGCGCGGTGAACGCTTGCGGCTCGCCGATCCGATGACGGAGCCGCATCAAGTCCACGACGGTGCGCGCAGGATTGTAGATCCTGACAGATTCCCCCGGCGCGGCATCTATTCGTGTCAGACCGAGTTCGAAAGTCGATGGTTCGAACCGGTACGCGGTCGTCGGCGGGAAGGAGATACGAGGAGCACGACTCGGCCGGGACACCGCGATCTGAACGGTCGGCGGGATCTCGTCTGTCAAGTCGTGCACTGCGGCCGCCGATAGCAGGCAGACGATGGCGCAGGGGCTGCGATAGGTGACCGCTAGGAAGTCGGGAAAACTAGCCGCCGGGGCAGTCGCATGGCGGAACACTCCACGAGACAACTCGATTATGAGACCTGTCTCCCGGGCGTCATACAGGTCACGCGGATGTATGCCGCTTGCCCGCGCCGTGCCCGTAGTGAAGGTCGGCGGAAGATCAGCGATAGCCATCATGGATAGAAGTGTATCACGATCCTACGAGTCGTGTGACAATTTAATCCCAGCCTCCGCCGATCTCTGACCAAGCCGACCAACTCGTCATCGAAATTTTCCTAGCCGTCACAGTTGGCCAATCAGGTCGCGGATGTCCGCCGAACTGCCCAGAATCGCCTCGGTCCCGACGCCAGAACGATGCCCTTCGAACCGGAGGGTGGCCTGGTGCAGGATCTGGTAGAACCGCGACCGCTGGGCGGCCCCTAGCGTCGACGGCAGCCGTCCGTAGGTTTCCCAGAAGGCGTCCCGCTCGGTGCCAGGCTTCTGGCTCACCCGGAAGATGGCGAAGTCCGCCGCCGGGTCACCCCAGGACGCCCGGTCGCAGTCGCATAGGCCGGTGACGACCGGCTCGGACGCGGTAGGCGAGATCATGACGTTGGTCATCCAGAGATCACCGTGCAGCAGCCGAGGTTCGGTGATCTCATCGAACACGTCGGCTTGCTTGGCCGCCAGGGCAATGGTCTCCCGAATGTCGCTCGCGTCGAGCCCGGCCTGGTCCGTGGCGGCGGCAACGTCCTCGAGCGAAGCCTGGAACGCCTCGCTCCAGCACGAGTACCTGGACCCGGCCACCCAGCCGAAGCTCTCGCCCCTGACGTCGTGGATGCGCCGGCTGAGGGTTCCCAACTGCGCGAAGAACGGAGCCCACTCCGGCCTCGGATAATCGGGAAGCCGATCGGGTGCGGTCACGCCATCCAGCAGCGTCTGGAAGAGATAGTCGCGCCCGATGATCTCGCGCGTGAAGTCGATCATGAGAGTCCGGGGCATGAGCGCCGCGATCGGAGCGAGATAGGGCACGCTGGCGTGTTCATTGCGCATGAGGCTGCGTTCGGCGCGCGATTGCCTCGCGGGTTCGGGAGCGACCCGCAAGATGACGGTCCCGTCATCGCCGAGATCGACCCGGTAGGTGTTGTTGTAAGAGCCGAGGCCCAGCTCGACCGCCGATACCGGCTCGGCCCGGTCGCCGAAGGCGCGACGGCACATCGCGAGCACCTGGTCCTCGGTGACGGGCTGCTGGAACGCATCCGGGTCGCGGTGAACGGGCCGGAACTCCAAAGACGCGACTCCCTCTCAGTTCGCAATGCCGGATGAATCATCCCAGCTATCGACGGAAGGTGTCATCTTGACGAGCTCGGGTTCGGCTGCCGGGACCACGGCGAAAGGGGCTAGGGCAGGCGCAGGAGCGCTAGCTAGGCTGCGCGTGCCCAGATCAAACAGGCCCGCCGATGCTTTGCGATCATCGCCGACGCGCTGGGCGAAGCGGGAGCGACCCTCGACGACGTCGTCCGCACCCGCATGTTCCTCACCTGCGCTGACGACTCCACGGCCGTGGGTGCCGTCCACGGCGAACTTCTTCAGCGAGCGCGCCCCGTCGCCACGATGGTGATAGTCGCCGGCCTCCTCGACCCGAGATGGAAAGTCGAAATCGAAGCCGAGGCACAACTCCCCGCCGGTTAGCGGGCTGGCGACGGATGGTGACGCAGCTGCGCGACTATCGTCGAAGCCCAGTCGCGGACCTGACCGGGATCACGCCAGTCACCGGACTGCTTCTTGGCCATCGCGCTGGCCGGGAACCCTTTCGCATCCGGCGCCAGCCTGCCGCCGAACGTCGCGTGGCCTCGCGCATCGACCTTGGCCATCAGCGCCCGGACGCCCTTCACCGGCGGGATGTCCCGCTGGACGGCGGAGTCGTCGAGCGGGCCGCTGGAGAAGAAGTAGGTCGGCCGCTCCCGCAACAGCCCGACGTGCCGCTTCACGAATCGCCTGGCGTCGGAGTGCCAGCGGAGTGCGTACAAGGCACCGCCGACGATGACCACGTCGTAACCGTCGAGCGATCCGACCCGGTCCGCGCTGAGCACGTCGACGTCGAGACCGTCCTGGCGCAGGTCATCGGCGATCATCCGGGCAAGTCCCTCGGTTCCGCCGCGCTTCGATCCGAATGTAATCAGCGCACGCATCGGATGCCTCCCTTCATCGCGGCCAGCTCTCAAGCGGCCAGCTCTCTATCCACCATGCAAGCAGCCAGCCGAAAGTCCCGGCACGGCCGAACGGGCCACCGCGCCGGGACCTAAGCCACCTACCAGCTGGCGGTCCGAAGGGATACGTCCGCAACGTAAGCGATCCTGATGCCCCTCTTATGCAGGTGCTCGATCACGCAGAAGATCACCGATGGCCGTGGCGCGAACCAGGCCGGCCCGGTGCGGCAAGATCGTTGGCTGCCTGACCGAAGGCAACTCGATCCGCGCTACCTGCCGCCTGACCGGCGCGGCCAAGGGCACTGTCTCCCGTCTGGTCGCTGACTGAGGTCGCCGGACTGCTCGACTAACTTCGACCAGTCGGCATGCTCGCTGCGCCGGTCATCCGGACACTACCGTCAGGCAGGTGAAAGCAGTCGGTCCGCAGCGTCGGACGGTGCCACATGCAGTACGGTGCGGGAGGTTTCCCATCCCGGTGTGCCGCCACCGATGGCATGTATAGCCGTACGAACGACGCATAGCGCTTTCGTTGCCGCTTGCGCAGGATCCTCAGCGTCAACACACATGGCCACCGTGACGTGCTCGTCCCCGATGGCTGCGGTCACATCCATGTCCTCGACCACCGGATCTGATGCGTCTAGCTCAAAGAGTTCATCGGCTAGCGCGCTCAACCGCGCATCATCAAGCGGGCCGCTAGCGTGGAGCTCCAACTCTGCATAGAACTTCACTCCGGGTCCTCCTCCTGGTCGTCCTTCTTGTCCCAGCAGGTGTCGCGTGAGAGCTTGTGACGGAGGTTCAGTTCATACCGTGCCCCGGATGGGCTCAGATGAACCGTCTTCCAGCATTTGCACTCACCTGGACACCAGAGCTTGAAGTAGCGCTTGCCCTTGGTGACGCGCCAGTTCTTGCTCTCAGCTTCGTCGAGAACGGCCTCCAGTTCCTTAACCGGATGCCTTGGTCTAGTCACTAGTTGGAACCTTGCCTGCTCAGCGTATGTGTGGCGGCCAGGCGACGCTAGTCGATAGAAGCGCATCTCCGCTCAGATTGAGCGGAGATGATGCTCCGCACGACTCGCGATCACGAGGCGAACCTAGTTCGATCGAGACTCACTCCGAGAAGCGCGAGCGATCAGGCAAGTGACCGCTCGCGCCAAAGCCATGGCTCGGCGCGACCCACATCCTTGATCACGGAGACCGCGATCCCCTGCTTCTCCGAGGGGCACTTGCCTGCCCACGGCCGGAACGGGAGGCTGTGGTTATCCCGCACTTGGGTGTTTCCGCTGCGAAATCAGGGTCAGATGATTCACCGGGCACCACCCCCTTCAGTAAGGGCGGTCCTGATACCGCACCATGAGGCTATGCGATCAGCCGCAATGGCGAGGGCCGATTTCAGCCTGACGCTCTTGCCTGACTGAAGAATGCTTGCCTGAGCACCGAAGCCGGGGACTGGCCGTCGTGATCTGCCGCCTTCCTGACGGCTGCGTACTCTTCGGCCGTAAGGCGCACGCTTACCTGTGACTGCGGCGCACTTTGTCTTTGCAGACACGCCAAGATAACTCGGGGCCGACCGAGCGCGATAGTGCCACGCCGCGCCGGTAGAACCCGTTCTAGGTTGTGCCGCTCTGACGTTCGTCCCGGCTCGATGGGTCGGGATGATCAACAGAGAGGAAAGTTACCGTCATGGCCCAAGCACCCAAGTTCGGGTACTTCGTCGATCACGCTGGCGACTGGCGCTGGCATCTCAAGGCACCCAACGGCCTGATCATCGCTGATTCTGGCCAGGGCTACACGACCCGGCAGGACTGCATCACTAGCGCGAAGCTGGTGCAGGCTTACGCGCCGTCTGCCGAGATAGTGCCAGACCGAGCGCCCTGACAAGGCCAACTCGTGATGCAGCCGCAAGGACGGCACACGTACATCACGGCCGGCACGATCCCGATCATGCCGGTCAGGGATTCCGAGTGCGGGTCACCGGGCTGACCCACTACTCCACCTTGACCGCCAATGACGCCGATTGCCGGAGTTCGGACTTGATCTTGTCCTAGTTCTCGGTCAGCATCGGGGCGATGTCAATCGCCGCTCGGGAGGCACTCATGGAGGTCGTGGTCGAAGGAGGCCTGGTCGAGCGGCCGGTCCGGCTCTACCGCGACGATTGGGGAATCCCGCATCTGCGCGCGCATTCGACCCGCGACGCGTTCGTCGGCCAGGGCTACGTCCACGCGATGGACCGCTTCTGGCAGATGGACGCGAGCAGGAAGCAGATGGAAGGCCGGTGGGCGGAATGGGCGGGCCCAGCCGGCGTTCCAGCCGACCGGCTGGCCCGGCGGCTGCGCGCCGCCGCGGCCTGCATCAGGGATTATGAGGCGCTCGGCGCGGAGGCCAGGGACATGGTCGACGCCTACGCGGCCGGCGTCAACGCCTGCCTGCGAACCCAGACGGCACCCGTCGAATACGACCTGCTGGGCGCCGAACCCGAGCCCTGGGAGCCCTGGCATTGCGTGGCCGCGATGCGCCAGCGCGGCTACCTGATGGGCTCGATCTGGTTCAAGCTCTGGCGAGCGGCGTCGCTGCCCGTTGTCGGTCAGGACAATGTCGTCAAGCTGCGCTACGACGACGGCGGCGCCGACCGCCTGTGCATCCCTCCCGGAGCCGACGCCGACCGGTGGACGGCGAGCCTGGCCGACCTGCACGAGCCGATCCTCGCGCTCAGCCTGCTGTCGGCCAGCGCCGGAACCGGCGGCGGCAGCAACAACTGGGCGCTGGCACCGAGCCGCACCACGACTGGCAGGCCATTGCTCGCCGGCGACCCGCACCGCGTCTTCGAGTTGCCCGGCATGTACGCCCAGATGCACCTGGCCTGCGAAGAGTTCGACGCGATAGGCTTCACGATCCCCGGCGTGCCGGCGTTCCCCCACTTCGGGCACAACGCGAACGTGGCCTGGTGCGTGACGCACGCCTTCGCCGACATCCACGACCTGTACGTCGAGCAATTCGACCAGGCCGACCCATCCAGGTACCGGCACAAGGGCAGCTGGCTTCGGGCCGAAACGTCCACCGAGGCCATCGAGGTCCGCCGCGCCGAGCCAGCCTCGGTCGACATTGTCGAGACCATCCACGGCCCGGTCATTGCCGGAAACCCGGCCGGCGGGAGCGCACTGACCCTCAAATCGGTCCAGTTCTTCGATCTGGACCGGTCGCTGGACTGCCTCCTGCCGATGCTGCGCGCCGGCTCGGTCGACTCGCTGTTCGCGGCCGTGCGCGACTGGGGCGTGATCGACCACAACCTGGTCGCCGCCGACACCGGCGGTCACATCGGCCACCTCGTGCGGGCGAAGGTCCCGCGCCGGCCGGCCGTCAACGGCTGGCTGCCCGTACCTGGGTGGACCGGTGAGTACGAGTGGGACGGCATGATTCCAGCCGAGCAGATGCCGCGCGCCGACGACCCGGCTCGCGGCTACCTCGTCACGGCGAACAACCGCGTGGTCACCACCGTTCCCGGCACCGGCGACTACTTCTGCACCGACGCCCATCCGCCGGGCCGCGCCAGGCGGATAGAAGAACTCATCGAAGATCTCGGCCCCGCCTCACCGCAGGACATGGCGGCGATCCATCAAGACGACCTCAGCGGCCCCGCCCAGCTCTTCCGCGCGGCTCTCGGCACCGTCACGCCCGCCAGCGCGAAGGCCAGTGCCGCCCGGGATCAGCTGCTCGCCTGGGACGGACGCATGTCGCCCGACTCGGTAGCCGCGGCGACCTACTCAAAGCTGCGGTGGACCCTGGCCCAGCTCGTGGCCGCCCGATCTGGCCTGGCCGGGACCGCGAACGACGAGCTGATGCGATTGCCGGGCAGCGCCTCGCCGGCCAGCAAGCTCTGGTGGGTGCTGCCCGCCCTGCTGCGATCAGGAGATCTCGGGCTGACCGGCGGCAGCACCTGGGACGAACTGCTGGCCGAAGCGCTGGACACCGCCGCCGCGACCGCCGACGCCGACGTGCCCTGGGGCCAGCTGCACACCGCCGCGCTGACCCATCCGCTGACGCGGGCGTTCCCCGATGCGCCGGTGACCTTGAGCCCAGCGGGCGCAGGTACCGGCGGCGACAACGACACCGTCTGGGCCACCGGTTGCTACCCGGAATCCGGCCTGGCCTCCGTCTACGGCGCCGTTGCCCGGTACGTCTTCGACGTCGGCAACTGGGACGACTCGACCTGGATCGTCATCGGCGGCACGGCAGGAGACCCGTCCAGCCCGCACTACACCGACCAGCACCAGGCCTGGTCCCGCTGCGAACTCATCCCGATGCGCTACGACTGGAAGACCATCACAGCCAACGCCCCGCAACTGACGTTTCAGCAGTCACCCTGACCCAGCCCTCGCCCTGACCGAACGGCGGCGACCAGCCTCGGGTCACTACGAAACGAACGGCCGCAAATATTTCTCCCTATTTAATAGTCTTTTTCATTGAGAAAGATTTGCGCCGGTGCCTTCGGCCCTAGCCGCATCACCGGCGTGTGGTTCAGTAATCAGATGCTGTCGATCGTCGGCCGGGGCCGTGAGCAGGCCGAACTGGCTGCGGCGCTGGACGGCGCCCGGGCTGGGCACGGCCGGGTCGTGCTGGTGCTTGGCGAGGCCGGCCTGGGCAAGTCCATGCTCGCCGACTGGCTGGTCACCGAGGCCGAGCAGGCCGGGATGCTGGTCGCGCGCGGCGCGTGTTCGGCGGCGGGCATGCCGCCGCTGTGGCCGTGGCGTCGCGCGCTGGCTGCGATCAGTCCCGAGTTGCCGTGGCGGGATGACCACGCGACCACCGGGCCTTCTGGCCGCGAGTTGCTGGCCGCCGCGGTCGTCGACGCCGCCGCTGCCGCCGCCACGGACCGGCCGCTGCTCATCGTGCTCGAAGACCTGCACTGGTCGGACCCGGTGTCGGTGCTGGTCGCCCGGGCGGTGGCGCAGGCTGCCGCCGCGCTGCCGCTGATGCTGCTGCTTACCTGCCGGGACGAGCGGGACGAGGCCACTGCGCAAGTCCGTGACCTGCTCGCCGAGCTGCCGGCCAGCGTGCAGCGGATGCTGCTTCCGCCGCTGGACGCCGGCGCGGTCGCCGTCCTGGCGCGCGGCGTCGCCGGACCCGGCCTGACCGACCAGGAGGCAACCGGCCTGCACAGCCGGACCGGCGGCAATCCGTTCTTCGCGCACGAGGTTGCCCGGCTGATCGCCGCGCGCGGCCCGGCGGCCGCGCTGATGGTGCCACCCGGCGTGCGCGAGGTGCTGCAGCGACGGCTGGCCAGGCTCAGCCAGCCGTGCGCGTCGCTGCTGACCGCGGCCGCGATCATCGCCGAGACCGCGCCATCCGGCGGACAGCCTGCGATCGAGGACGACCTGCTGGGCCAGGTGAGCGGCGTCAGCGACCAAGCCGCAGCGCGCCTGCTGGATGAGGGAGCGGCCGGACGGCTGCTGGACGTCGACCCGGCTGGTGCAACGCGGTACCGGTTCCGCCACTCGCTGGTCCGCGAGGTCCTCGATCACGGGCTGTCCGCCAGACGGCGAGGTGAATTGCACGCGGCGACCGGCCGGGCGCTGGAGCTGGGGCTGGGATCGCCGGTCCAGGCGGCCCGACTCGCCTACCACTGGTCCCGCGCGACCGGCCCCGACGCCCGGAACAAGGCCGTCACCTGGTCACTGCGGGCGGCGCGGGACGCCGTCGCCGGGTTCGGCTTCGAGGCCGCGGCGGCGCACTATGCCCGGGCGCTGGCCGGCCAGCCAGAGGAGCCGATCGCCGTGGCCGTCGAGTACGGCGAGGCGCTGCAGATGTGCGGTGACCTCGCCGCCGCCAGGGAGGTGCTGCTGAAGGCGGCCGGTCAGGCTATGGCCGCCGGCCGGGCCGAGGATCTGGCCAGGGCCGCGCTGGCCATCGGCGGCGGCCTGGCCGGCTTTGAGGTTCCGCTGCAGGACGCCGAGCAGGCGGACCTGCTCCGGGCGGCCGACGCGGCGCTGTCGTCGCAGGCTCGTCCGGAGACTGGACTGGATGGGCAGGCACCGGCAGCGCGAACTCAGGACGACAGTCCGGAGCTCGCGCTGCGGGCGGCGGTGCGGGGCCGGCTGTCGCTGGCGCTGGCCGGCTCGGTGCCCGAGGCGGACCGGGTGGAGCTGGCGCTGGACGCGGTCCGGCTGGCCAGGGCCGCCGGGGACCGGCATATCGAGGCGGTGGTGCTGGCCGCCTACTGCGACGCCATCGCCGGGCCGGACTACGTGGGCGAGCGCATCGACGCGGCGACCCGCATGCTCAGCCTGGCCACCGACGTGCCCGAACCCAGCCTGCAGCGACATGCCAGCGTGCTGCTCGCCCGGCGGCTGCTGCTCGTGGCGCTCCTTGAGCAGGGCGACCTGGCGGGGGCGCAGCAGCAGGCGGCCGGGTACGAACGGGTGGCGCGCCGCCTGCGCCTCCCCCGGTACGGCTGGCTTCCTGAGATCTGGCGGGCCATGCGCGCGCAACTGGACGGGTACCCGGACCGTGCGCTGGAGCACGCGGAGGCCGCGGACGCACTCGGCCGCCGTGCGGACAGCTTCAACGCGCAGCTCATGGCGTTCACCGTGCGCCTGCAGGCCCACCTGGATCGCGGCACGGCGGCCCAGTACGCCGGTGACGTGGAAGAGCTGCTGGCTTCGGCCGGGCCGGACTTGCCGGCCATGTACTACGCGGCGCCCGCCCGGTTGCTCCTCGCGGCCGGGCAGGACAGCCGGGCCCGGGCTGTGCTGCGTGCCCTTCTGACCGGGCCGGCCCAGGCCAGGCCCAAGGATGCCGAATGGCTCGAATGCCACTGGGCCATGGCCGACCTCGCGATCAGTCTCGGCGACCGCGCGGCCGCAGAGCGGCTCGCGGCCGAGCTGGAACCTTACGAGAACCTGTGGGCGGTGGACGGGATCGGCGGCGCGCTGTTCGGCACCGTCGCCGAGCAGCTTGGCCGGCTGGCCGCCTTCCTGAGCCTGCCGGACGAGGCGGCGCGGTACCTGGAGACGGCGCGGGAGCGGTACGAGCGGGCGGGAACGGCGGCGCTGCGGTCACGGCTGGACGACGTGCTGGTGGATGGCCCGGCCCGGCTGTCGGAGGCGGACGTTGACCGTGCGGCGGAGGCGTTCGGCCTGCTTCAGCGCGACGGCCGGTTCTGGGTCGTGGAGTGGCACGGCCGGCGCAGCACGCTGCCCGACAGCAAGGGACTCCGCGACTTGGCCGTCCTGCTCGCCCGTCCGGGCCGGCCGGTCCCCGCGCTGGAGCTGGTCGAGGTCGCGGGCGGCCCGCCGGTCACGGCGGCCGGCGGCAATCTCGGCCCGGTTCTGGACGCCACCGCCCGCCGCGCCTACGAGCAGCGGCTCGCCGACCTGGCCGAGGACCTGGCCGAAGCGGAGGCGAACGCCGACCTCGGTCACCTCGAGCGGCTGCGAACCGAGCGTTCGATGCTGGCCGACGAGCTCACGGGAGCGCTCGGGCTGGGCGGCCGGGTCAGGTACGCCGGCGACCCGGCCGACCGGGCCCGCAAGGCGGTCACGATGCGCATCCGGGCCGCGATCAGCGCCGTCGCCGCCCAGGACGACTCGCTGGCCCGGCATCTGCGCAATGCCGTCCGGACCGGCCGGCTGTGTGTGTACGAGCCGGAAGAACCGGTCAGCTGGCGCACCTGACGACGTGCTGACCGCGAGACCTGACAATGCCAGTCCCGAACTGACGCCCCCAGGTCGTATCAGGCGACAACCGGAAAGGGTGATCAGCATGACAACAGCAGAAGTCCAGACGAACCCGGTCGAGGAACTGGCGGGACGGTTCTTCAGCGCCGGCGTGGGGACGACCGAGCTCTGCAACGTCTACCTCGGCGTTCACCTGGGGCTTTACCGGTCCCTGGCCGATGCGCCGGCGACGCCGGCCGTCCTGGCCCAGCGGACCGGCTGCAATGAGCGGTACCTGCGCGAATGGCTGACCGCCGGCGCGGTCGGCGGGCTGCTCACCGCCGCCGGGACTGACCCGGCGTCGGCCGAGTTCGCGCTGGCCGAAGGCACCCGCGAAGTGCTCGTGGACGAGACCTCGCCGGCCTACCTCGGAGGCCTGGCCGACCTGGTCGCGGCGGCCGGCCGCGTGCTGCCCATGCTGGTCGACGCCTACCGGACCGGGGAAGGCGTGCCCTACGCCGCCTACGGCCCGGACGGAGTCAGCGGGCAGGCCGCCCTCAACCGGCCGGGATTCGTGAACTCACTCGTCGCCGAGTGGCTGCCGCAGGTTCCCGACGTGCTGAACCGGCTTCAGGACAAGACCGATCCGGCCCGGGTGGCCGACCTGGCCTGCGGCGCGGGGTGGGCCGCGATCGAATTGGCCAAGGCCTTCGGTCACATCACGGTGGACGGCCTGGACAGCGACGAAGCGTCGATCGCGGTCGGCCGGCAGCACGCGGCCGACCACGGCGTCGCCGACCGGGTTGACCTGGAGGTGGTCGATCTGGCGGACGAGTCAGCCGACTGGTGCCCGCGCTATGACCTGGTGCTTCTCATCGAATGCGTGCACGACTTCCCGCGGCCGGTCGAAGTGCTGCGACACGCTCGCGCCGCCGTGCGCCCGGGCGGCACCGTCCTGGTCGTGGACGAGCGGGCCGCCGAGACCTTTACCGCGCCGGGCGAACTGACCGAGCGCTTCTTCGCTTCGGCCAGCGCGATCTGGTGCCTGCCGCAGGGCCTCGTCGGTGCCGACCCGGAGCCCGTCGGCGCTGTGATCCGCCCCTCGGCCATGCGTGATCTGGCCAGCCGGGCGGGCTACGCCGACACCGAGATCCTGCCGATCGAGCACCCGGTGTGGCGGTTCTACCGCCTGGTCCCATGAGGGCGGGGGATTCCGGGGGGTCGTCCCCCCGGGCAGATACCGCGCTCGAGGGCCGGGTCGCGATCGTGACCGGCACGTCGTCCGGGCTTGGCCGGCGCTTCGCCGAGGTACTGGACGGCGCTGGTGCCAGCGTCGTCCTGGCCTCCCGGCGGCACGAGGCCGACCTCGAACTGGCCGGCCGGCTGCGGGACGCGCTCCCGGTGGCCTGCGACGTTCGAGAGCCCGCCGACCGCGAGGCGCTGCTGCAAGCCGCCGTCAGCCGCTTCGGCCGGGTCGACATCCTGGTCAACAACGCCGGAATCGCGGCTTCGGCCCCGGCCGAGGACGAAACCCTGGAGCAGCTCCAGGCTCTGATCGACACCAACCTGACCGCGGTGTTCGGGCTCACTCAGGTGGTCGGCCGGCACATGCTGGCCCAGCGCAGCGGGGTGATCGTAAACATCGCCTCGCCGGCCGCCGCGCTCAGCCTCGACCGGTACCCGCTGGCGGCTTACGGCGCGAGCAAGGCCGGCGTCGTGGCCCTGACCAGGGAAATCGCCTACCAGTGGGGCGGCCGCGGAGTGCGGGTGAATGCCCTCGCGCCCTGCTTCTTCCCCGCCGGGACCACCGGCTGGCTCCAGGATCCCGATCAGGTCGCCTGGATCTCGGCCAACGCGGCGCTTGGCCGGCCGCCCCGGCTCGAGGAGCTCGACGGGCCACTGCTCTTCCTGGCCTCCGACGCCTCCAGCTACGTCACGGGGCAGACCCTGTACGTGGACGGCGGCTGGAGCTGCCGCTAACCGAGCAAGCCAGAATCTGATCAGGGAAGAGAATCCTTTGCCGCCCGAGCCCGAATATGTGCCGAAGGTCAGGCCAGGTGACCCCTTGCCATGGCTATCGTTCGGCTCCGCGAA
>Ga0134128_10002956_pt1 | contig 20829 bp, 13 predicted proteins | sample KB31754_FD_96462 | JGI IMG/M metagenome (GOLD analysis project Ga0134128, IMG submission 96462) | Terrestrial soil microbial communities with excess Nitrogen fertilizer from Kellogg Biological Station, Michigan, USA - KB3-175-4 | ecosystem: Environmental > Terrestrial > Soil > Unclassified ...
ACGATCTTGTACTTGAGCTTGTGGGCCGCGAAGTAGCTCGCGACGATCAGCTCCGACGTGCTGCCTTGCAACGTGCAGATCGTCGCGTTGTCGAGGTCCGCGATCCTGTTGGCCTTCGACTTCTTCGTCACCGCGAAGCCTTGTCCGTCGAAGAACATGATCTTCGGGAACTTGAGCCCGCCCACGTCACGGCTCTGCGTCCAGGTGAAGCGGTGGGTCAGCACGTCGACGACGCCGGTCGGCAGCCCGGCGAACGCCGTCTTGAGGTCCATCGGCGTGAGCTCGATCTTCGCCTCGTCGCCCAGCACCGCGGCGGCTATCGCACGGCAGAGATCGATGTCGAAGCCCTCGCGCTTGCCGGCATTGTTCTCGGCGGAAAAACCGGGCGATGCGAGCGTGACGCCGCACTTCACGACGCCGTGCGATTTCACGTCGTCCAGAACGTCGGCGCGTGCGCTTGCAGCGAGCGAGAGCCCCACGGCGCCGATCAGAATGCCGGTCAGCGTGGAACGAAGGGGGCGAACGCGCATGATCGGTCTCCCGCGAGAGGTGGCTCACGTTGCGAGGACGGCGATTGTAAACCACGCGATGTCCCGTCGCGGACCGGCCGGCCACGTGCCGTGCGCGCATCATGCGCGGTCCAGCCGATAGATCGTCGATTCTCCGTAACTCTTCGCGAGCGGCAGCCGCCCGACGTATTCGAGCGCAAAGCCCGGCTGACCCGATGCCGCCAACGTCGCCGCGAACGCTTCGCTCGCGTAAACGGTACCCGGCTGCGTCACCGGCTCGATCCGCGCGGCGCGCGTGACGCTCGCGCCGAAGAAGTGCTCGCGGTCCATTACCGGATCGAAGCCGCGAAAGACGGGACCCGCGTGCAGCGCGATGCGGATGCGGCTCGTCGCTGGAAGTCCGGCGGCGGTCCAGTCGATCTTGAGCGTCCGCTCGAGGAAGCCGAGCGCGAACTCGGCCGCGTCGGCCGGCGACACGAACACGATGTAGAGGCCGTCGCCCCACGTCTTTGCGTCGAGCGGCTTGACGCTCGCGTCACCGATTTGCGCGGCGGCCATCGCGAGGAAGCGCTGATGGAAGAGCGGCGCGAACGTGTCGTGCACCTGACTGAAGCCGGCGAAATCCGCGAACATCATCGATTTCCACGAACGCGGCGGCCGCTCGGTCGCGAAACGGTCGACCGCGTTCTCGCGCCCTGCGGCTCCATCGTCCGCGTCCGCGCGCGGCCGCACGGACGCCGGGACACCTTCGCGCAATACGCGAAGGTCGATCACGACGGGTGGGCCCAGCAACCGCGACCAGCGCGCGTGCGCGCTGTGCGTTCCGCCGACACCGCCGTCCGATGGCGGATCGAGCACGCAGAGCATCGACGGCGTCGTTTCGAGCTGCGCCGCGCGGAGCCGCGAAAGTCCCTCGACGAGCTCGGCGGCGTGCTCGAACAGCGCGTCGTCGCCAAGGTGGTTTTCCTCGGTCGCCATGATGATCCGGTTGACGCGTCCGAGCGCCGCGTCGAAGCGCTGCACCCATTCGCCGCCGCCGACCGCTACGCTGGTGCCGATGAAGTCGTCACGATCGAACGGCAACACGACGTTGACCTCGGCGTTGCGCGCAAGCGCCGCCTCGATGAACAACAGATCGCTGCCGCAGGCGGCGGACGAGAACACGATCGGCCGCTCGAATTCGCCGAGATGGCGATCGATCGCAGCCCGCACGGCAGGCGCGAGCGCGGCGGGGAAGCGCGGTGCCTCGCGGCCGGGAGCGTCGATCATGTGCCCGGCGAAGGCGACGACGTCGGGCACGCGCAGCAGCGGCAACAGCGCCCGCGCTTCGGGAATTGCGCGTGTCAGCAGACGCACCTGCCGTCGCATCGTCGCGACGATGCCGGCGTTGTCGCCGGCCAGTGCGTAGGCGGCCGCATAACCGCGCGCCGCCGCATCGACGTCGCCTTGCAGGAGTCGCGCTTCGGCGTCCGTCGCGAGGTCCCACGCCGATCCGACGCCGCGCCTGGCGACGATTGCCTGCACATGGCGCGCGATGTCGGTCGCGGCCTCGCGATCGCCGAGAAGCAGCGTGAGCGTCGCCGCGTTGACGCCCGGGAACGGATCGGACGCGTAGCGATAGGCGTTTTGGTATTGCTCGCGAGCCGCCGTGAGAAGGCGAACGGCATCGTCGTTGTCCGGCGCCCGGTGATAAGCATCCTTGAGCAAACGGCCGCGCAGGCTATGGATTTCGGCGAGCAGCGGTTCCGGATGCGGCGCAGCCTGCGCCCGGTCGAGCAGCGCGTGCGCGATGCGCGTGGCGCCGGCTCGCGCATGCGCGAGCGCGCCGAGGTAGAGCAGGTCGGCGTCGTCCGGCCGCTCCCGGATCGCCTCGCGAAACGCGTCGCACGCGTCCCACGGTGCGCCGCGGTCGAGATGCGCGCGGATGTCGTCGATCGACGTGGTCAGGACGCCCGTGCCTCGGCAATCTGGGAACGCAGTCGCCGCACGCTGATCAGGTTGCGCACGGCTTGCGGCAGGCCGTCGACGAGGGCAACCGCCTCCTTCAGTTCGGCAGCCGCGTGCGGCGAGGCGGCGATCGCAGACGCGTAGAGCGCGTACGCGAGTTCCAGGTGCTGCGAAAGATCCTCGTTGTCGGGGCGCGCATACAGCCCGCGCTGGAGTTCGAGCACCGGCTCGACCAGGCGTCGCGCCTCGTCGTTGCGGCCCAGGCGTGCCGCGATCGTGGCCGCCAGCGTCGCCTGGATTCCCACGTCGCGGCGATCGCCAAGCGTCCGTATCGGGAGGTTCGCGCGTAGCGCGAGCGCGCGTCTGATCGCGGCGTCGGCGCCTTCGTAATCGCGCAATCGGTACGATGCATCCGCCATCGTCCGGTACGCCATCTCGAGGATCGCGTTGCGCGATTCCTCGTCGGAGGGCGACAGGCCGCCCAATTGCTCGAGGCGTGTCGCCGCTGTGCGCGCGAGCGAGCGAACGGTCCCGAAGTTGCCGTCGGCGTACGGGATGGCGAAGGCGCCGTAGCCGAATCCGGAGGTCGGGAAGCCGAAGTCGGCCAGCAGTTCCCGCCCTTGGGTGTGCTGGAAGGAGCCTTCCGGCACGTCGCGCAGGGCCAGCTCGACGAGGCGCCGGTTCGCCGCGAGGCTCGCTTCCGCCGCCTTGCCGTCGCCAGAATCGGCGTCGAGTCTTGCCTTGTATCCGGCGGAAAGCGCCAGCACGCTGCCGATGAATGCGACTTGCTTCACCCGTTGCTGGATGTCGAGCGCCGCCTGCAACTGCCGGCGCCCCTCGTCGACTTCGCCAAGTGTCGCGAGCGCTCCTGCCGCCAGCAGCCGCGAGTCCGCCAGGTTGTTCCATGCGATCTGGTTCGTTGGATCCAGACGCACGATGGCCTCCCAGGCGGAGGCCGACTGCCGGATCAGTTCGATCGCCTTTCGCACGCGGAGCTCGGTCCATTCGACTCCGCTCAGCGTCTCGAAGATCAGTCCTTCCGAGCGCAATGCCGACATGTTGCCCGGCTGCTGCTCGAGCACCCGGCGGGTAACTTTCACCGCGTCTGAGCCGATGGACCGGAGATCGTCGAAGCGCCCGAGATTCTGCAAAGCGCTCATCTGCCACGCCGACGCTTCGGCGTACGCGGCTGCGGCGGAGACGTCGTGCGTCAGTCCGTCGATGCTCTGATAAGCGTCACGGGCCTTCGCGAGCGTGGCGACCGCGGGCTCGTTCTGGTTCGTGCTGGCTTGTGCGAAGCCCAGGAACGTCGCGGCGAGGCCGTATGCGCGCAGGACCGCTGTCGACGGTTTTCCCTCCCGCATCATCGGTTCCAGCACGGCGACGCTCTGGTTCGCAAGGTCGGCCGACTCGCGACGCTGGTTGAGGCTCGACAGCACGCGTGCCTGCGTCGTCAGCCCGAGGCCCAGGCCGACGATCGTCGCCTCCGAGTGGTCACCCGCAGAGCGAAGTTTCGAAAGCGTGCCGACCGCGTCGGCGAGCACAGACTGGCTCTCGTCGAGCTTCGACTGGTTCCGCAATGCGGCGCCGTAGCGGACCAGCGCAAGCGCACGATTGCGCTCCGTGTCCTGCGTGCGCAACTCCGCGGGTAGCGCCGCGTAATAGTCCACTGCGCGTTTCGCGAGCGACGCGACGATGTCGAGGCGGCCGATCGGCTCGAGCTCGAGGTAGAAATCGTCGAGAAGGTAGACGACGAGCTTTTCCGCTTCACCGCGCGCCTGCTCGGCGAGCAGCCGCGTCTGCTGTGCCTGCGCCTCGGCCCTCTGCGCACGTCGCATGCTTTCGTAGCCGAAGAACGCGCTCGCGATCGCGGCGAGCGCAAGCACGCCGCAGACCGTCGCCACCTGCCGCGCACGGACGAGCGCCTTGTGCGTCGCGCGCTCGCGTGCCCGCTGCTCGGCAAGCTGGCGCTCGGCCGCATCGCGCGCTTCGCGCTCGCGACGCAGATCGCGGCTTGCGCGCACGACGTTGCACAGCACGTCGTGCGTCAGCTCGACCCGGCGCACGTCGAGGCGCTCCTCGACGCGAAGCAGGCGCCGGTCGACGAGCCGCGCGAGCGCATCCGGCGCAGCGCCCGCGGCCGCGAACGCCTTCTTCACGCGCTCCTCGGCGAGGCTTTCGCGGAAGGCCGACTCCGTGAGGAGCTGATCCTCGATGAAATGGCGGACGCCGGCCGGCTGGTCGGCGAGCGCGCGCTCATAGAATTCCGCGAGGATCGTATCGTGCGAACCTGCGAGCAGATCCGCGGAAATCTCGCTTCGGCGCTGCGCGACGCGCGCGTTGTTGAGCTCGCGGCAGATCAGCGACAGGAGCGACGGCTCGACCTCGGCATTGCGCAGTTCCGAGCCGCCCGCGATGAAGCGGACGATCGCTTCGGCCACTTCCCGCGAGACCAGGCGGCCGCCGGGCTTCATCACCGCTTCGAGCGCCTGCTCGCCGGTCATCGGCGCGAGCCGCATCCGGTTCTGCGTGATCGCCGGCATCGTCGTCTTGAACGCCTCGAGATGCGCGAGGTAGTCCTCGCGCAGCGCGATCAGCACCCGGTAGTCGCTGCGCGTGAAGTCGAAGGCCTCGGCGATCGCGTCGTCGGCGTCAATGCGTGCTTCGAGCACCTTTGGCGACCGGTTCTCGATGAGATCGGCGAGCTCCTCGACGAACTCGGCGGCGCGCCGGCGACCGAAATCATCGCTTTGCGCGAGCGTGAAGATTTCCTCGAACTGGTCGAAGATCAGAAGCGGCGTCAGCGTGCGGCCGGACGCGTCGCGCAGGAAGTCGCCGCGATGATGGAGGAATTCCCACAGTGATTCGCCGGGAACCGCGACGCCGACGTGCGTCCACTGGCCGGACGCTTCGCTCGCGCGGAAGATCGCCTGCTTGATCTGCTCGCCCGGCGGCGGCGCGTCGCGCGAATAGTCGATGCGCACGTAGACCGGGCAGAAGCCGAGCGGGCGCAACCGGGGAACGATGCCGGCGCGCAGGATCGAAGTCTTGCCGAGACCGGACTTGCCGAACAGGATCGTCAAGAGCTTCCGCTGAACGCGCCGCGCAAGCTCGGCGACCTCCTCCTCGCGCCCGTGAAAGAACTCGCGCGTCTCCTCGGTGAACGAGACGAGCCCGAGCCACGGGTGCTCGGCATCGACCGACGTCGGGTCCGTGGAACTGTCGAGCGGAGCCAAGCTGGTCGCGAGCCTAATGGCGCGCCGTCAGGAAATCCTGCAGGTGACGCGCGAATTCCGGTGTCACGTCCCCGCCGGGCAGCCACATGATGTGCAGCGCCTTGAACTTGTCGGGCACGTGCGCGCGGATGGGATCGGTGTCGTCGATGCAGACGGGCATGATGAAGAGCGCGCCTTCCGCGATGTTGCGCGCGCGGTCGATCGCGTAGCTCCATTCGCGGCGAAAGTAGCCTTCGAGGCGACGCTCGGTCGTCGCCGACACGACCGGGATGAAATACGAGCAGCGGGCGATGTTGCGCTGGATCTTGCGGTCGTAGTCGTCGCCGCCTTCGAGCCGGTCGAGGTCGAACCACGTGCGGATGCCGGCCGCCTCCAGGCCCGCGCGCAGCCGCTGCACGGCGGCGAGGTCCTCGCGCGCGTAGCTGATGAACACCGCGTTGTCGGGCATGTCGCGCTCGGGCGGAAGAAACCGCTGCGCGAGCGGGATCACTTCGGCCGGCTTGTGCCGCGCCGTCCAGCGGCGATGCAATTCGTCGACGAACTTCCCCGCACCGCTGTAGACGCGCGTGCGCACGCTCACCTGCTGCAGGAAATGCATCAGCCGCACGTCGGCCCCCGAATGGCTGTCGGCGAGCACCTCGCCGACGTCGCGCGGGTCGGACAGCCGGTGCCGCTTGGCGATGCGCAGGAACAGCCGCGCGAGCCAGTTCGTGAAGCTGCTGCCGATGAACAGCAGATGGTTGTGTTCGAGCTCGTGAAAGAGCTTCTCGGGCGTCAAGTGCTCGCTTTGCAGTGCGCAGATGAACTCGAGCGTGTCCTCGTCGGAGATCACGTACGTCGGCGACGCCGACAAGCGTCCGAGAAGGTGATAGATCACCGGACGCGTCAGCTTCTCCCGTTCGCTCGGCAGATCGGCGACGCGATTCGGCGCATAGGCGACGACGTCGGTCGACTGCGCGCCGCCGAAGCGCTCGCCGTTGATCGCCTGCTCGAGCAGCGGGTCGAACGTCGTCGTGACGAAAAGATCGAAGTCGGTGATCTGCGCGAGCTGGCGCAGCGCCACGGGTGGGGCGAAGTTCGCGTCGCGAAAGAGGCTGCGCAGCCGCGTGTACGCCTCTTCGCGCCGGCCGCGCGACGCGAGGAACCAGCAGACGACGTCGTTCAGGTTGTACGGGCGCGGGAGCTGCGACGTGTCGACGCCGAGCTTGGCGGCGAGCTTTTCGGCGACCCAGTCGTAGAGCGCTCGCGGCCCGGCATCGGTGTCCACCTGCAGAAGCTCGGGACCGATGATCGGAATGACCCGCCGCTCCTCGATGAAGTTGAGGAGATCGTCCCACGCGTCCTCGTCGAGCGTGGCGGCCGGCTGATGCGGGAAGGGGGTGCTCACCGCGCGAGAGTGTCCCCGATTCGGGAACCCCGGTCAAACGACGTCCGCCCGCGCTTGCCGCAGATAGCGCGCCTCGCGCCTGCCCTCCAGGCGTGGAATTTGCGCCTCGGGTCGGGTGCGGTCCAGAAACGCGATCGCGTTCCTCGAGCGGCCGATCGTTGCATGTCCGGCCGCGCACGATCCGCTGCGACAACGGGTCGGTGCCAATCCCCGAGACGCTTTCAAATGTGAGCCGCTCAATGCGGCCCTTCCAGCTTGCTGTGTTGAAGTGGACCGAGGCACACGGTGGCCCGCCGAAAGCGGCCTATCGCCAAAGAGCGTTAATCCAGTCCATTTGACTTCGTCTTTCTGACGGCGTATGTATTGGCGAATCACGGCGACTTCGCCTGCGACTGTCGAAAGTTAAGCACGAGTCGCCCAGACTGGCTCCTGCGACATTTTCCAATCGACTGGCGTATGGAACGCATCTTCCGTTCCGCATCACTGTCGCATGCAGGCCGGGAATCCCCGATCGCGATCCCACGAGTCGACGCGAGATCGATAGAGGGTGTTTGTGCGTTGAAGCGTCTTATGGTTTCGCATTTCTCGTAAACGCCAGTTCAGCTACCTGACATGAGCCGGGTACCTCGGACAAGCGCGCGCTCGAGTTGAGATCAGAAAATCGACGCCGGCGCACGGTCGCCTCCCCTGTATAGAGGAGCTAGACGTGCGATGGTGCCGGCGCTGCCTTACGCTTGTCTCCGCCATCGCAAACGCGAGGCTGGATGATTCTGGATCGGTACGGTTGTTCCGCTCGTTGCCTCTTGACAGCGCGTTCGACGTTCCTAGCGTCGTCGTCCGCGTGCTTCGACCTCAGAACGAGATGAACTGCATGCTGTTGCAAGTGCGCGATAAGGGAGAGCACTTATGCGATCGCGTGGTGCGTACCACCCGGCTTTGACGTGCAGCGCAGGAGTGCTACTGCTCTGTGGCGTGACAGTGGCCCAACCGTTGCCGTCGCAGACCCACCTCGTCGCAGCATCCGACAACCCGAACGACTCCTTTTGCGCCGCACGCTGGGACCGCGTAGGAAAGTTCTCCTGCGACGGCAATGACTTGCAGCACCAAACGATTTGCGGCTGCCGTCCACCGGGTTTCGACACCCCATCTTTGTGGGTGAATGCGGGAGTGCTCAACGATAAGGAGTGCTACTCACACCTGACTGGCGTTTCCTGCGAAAACAGGGACTTTTCGCCCGAAGGCATTGTCGCCTGCTCGTCCGAATGGCAAACAACCGGCAGCTTCACGTGCGACAGCGGCGGAATCGAACACCAAAGCATCTGCGGATGCTTGCCGACTGGCGCAGAAAATCCCGCTCTTTGGACAAAGGAAGGTGGCGGTTGTTACTCGCATACGACCGGTCGAACCTGCAGCAGTCGCGGCGGGACGCTGCGCGGAATTTGGGATCCTGCGCAAAAAGACGGTACCTGGCGCACGGACCTCAATGATCCGGCGGCAGGCACGATTCGCCAGCCTCTTACCTTGCTACCGTGCACGTTCGAGATCGGGGATCCCTATTTGATATATGCGGGTCCGACTTATTGGAGGGCCAGCACAGGCGAAGTAACCTGCGACCTATCGTCGACGGTATATCAGTCGTCCAACGCTTCCACTTCGTCGGACAAGTGGCCCGTCGATAATTTCTGGGTCGTCCATGCGAATAACGAGTTCGCATTCGGTTCCGATGACTCTTGTTCCGACGGGGGAGCGAACACCGGGCCCCCGGGTCAAAGCAAACGAGTGTCCGCTCCTGGAAACGGGATGTTCGGATTTGAATTTGCAAACTCGAACGTACCTTTGCGAAAAAAGGGCGTACTGGCGCTCGACACGAACGCGTTCCCGAATTGCGTCGGTCCTGTTGATAAAGGGAAGATTCCATTCATATCGTTTGGTCTGCAAACCAACCGGGGCGCGGGTGCTCTGCCGATAACCTATCTGAACGATCCGTCTTACCCCGACGTTCTCAGGTTCTCGGCAACCATCGAGGACATTGCGCCCGATGGCGTAACCTCTTCCCTGGGGTTGTCGCGCGCGAATTTTGGTTACCTGTTCTTTGAGGCAAACTGGAACGCAAAGCGTCGATGGGTCTTTGTCACCTTGTTGGCGCGCTATCCCGCCGCGAGCTACTTTCGGCATTACTCGGTTTCTCATTGGAATTGGAATGTCGCCGAAAGCATGTGGAACGGCGGGGCGGAGATCGTGTTCATTTCGGCAGAAGAACTGAAGGGTCTTTGCCCGAAGGGAGCGCTATCCGCGGCCTTGCTTGCTCCGACCATAGGTTCGTCGCAGAGCTACGCCATAGGAATTTCGGAAATATTTCGCTGTATCAGTCGAAGCGAACGCGCCAGCTGGTCCGATCCTTTTCCCGATACGCCGATCGGTTTGACAGGCATTCATTGGGCTATCGAAATGACCTTCGGAAAAAATTGGGAGAAAATGTCGATCCAAACCATCGACCTCGCTTATTAGATCGTATGACTTTCCCCCCGTACCAGTGTTGCGTTGGCGCCGTTGGCGGCGGCCGATTCAGCCGTGGCTGGCAGTACACCGGCCACGTCGGCTCGTGATTCGATCCGCAGCCTTTTCACCACAAGCGGTCATAGCGCTTCCATACGCCCCTGCGCTGCTCCTCTCCACGATCGTTGCAAGGCGGCGACGGACGCCGCGTCCATGACACGCGTAAGCTAACCTTCGTCGTACACGGCGATAACCGGACTTTCTGTCGGGATTGTCGGCTGCGGGGGGTTCCACGAAGAAGTCGGGGTTCACCGGATCTCAGATCGTTGCCCGAGCGGCGCGTACTGAAGCGCAAGCGGCAGCCGTTGCTCGTCGTGTCGAGGATGAAGCGGTCTGGGCGCTCGATTTCATCGGCGAGCCGCTCTACAGCGGGTAGGTCTTCCGAAGCTTGAACGTGATCGACGACGCCAACCGAGGCGCCCTCGGTATGCACGTCGCCGTCAGCATCCGGCCAGAAAACAACGAGGGCGCCACCGGGCGCCCTCGTCCTCGCGCAAGAGGCAACGATCACTTGGGATGGGCGACCGTGCGCAAGTACGGCTTGTGCGTCTTGAACCCGGCCGGATACTTCTTGCGCGCGTCTTCGTCGGACACCGAGGTCGGGATGATCACGTCCTGGCCCGGCTTCCAGTTGGCCGGCGTCGCGAGGCCGTGCTTCGCATTGACCTGCAGCGCGTCGAGCAGCCGCAGAACCTCGTCGAAGTTGCGGCCGGCGCTCATCGGGTAGACGAGGATCGCCTTGATCTTCTTGTCCGGCCCGATGATGAACACGTTGCGCACCGTCGCGTTGTCGTTCGCGGTGCGCGGACCGCCGCCGCTTGCGTTGGGATGCAGCATGTCGTACGCCTTCGCGATCTCGAGGTCCTCGCCGCCGATGATCGGATAGTTGACCGCCGTGCCCTGCGTCTCCTCGATGTCCTTCTGCCAGCGCGTGTGATCGCTGACCGGATCGACGCTGATGCCGATGATCTTCGCGTTGCGCTTGTCGAACTCGGGCTTCAGCCGCGCCATCGTGCCGAGCTCGGTCGTGCAGACCGGCGTGAAGTCCTTGGGATGCGAGAACAGGATCGCCCAGGAATCGCCGATCCAGTCGTGGAAACGGATTTTCCCTTGCGTGGTGTCCGCGGTGAAATCCGGAGCCACGTCACCGATGTGTACCGCCATGTTCGTCCTCCGTTGGGTTGCGGGAACCGGTGTGCCGCAAGCGCCGTCAAAGCCGCCCTGCGTCCGGCCTCCCGATGGGGAATGTGCGAAGCGTCGCAACGGTCGAGTATAACGCCGGCAGCGGCGCGCGGCGCGACGGCGCCTGCCGTGAGCAGGACCGATTGGTTATGACGATATGCCGCCGAGCCGCGCGTACTGCTCGCGCAGCTTGTCGAGCGTCGCGGTGAAGCCGGCGAGGCGGCTCCGCTCCTGCTCGACGACCGCACCCGGGGCCCGGGAGACGAAGCTCTCGTTCGCTAGCTTCGCCTTCGTCTTCACGATCTCGCCCTCGTGGCGCGCGATGTCCTTCGCGATCCGCTCGCGCTCGGCGGCGATGTCGACCTGCACGTCGAGCATGATGCGCAGCGGCTCGACGACCTGCGTCGGCGCCTGGCGCATCGGCAGTTCGTCGACGATCGCGACGTCCGAGAGGCGGGCAAGTGCTTTCAGGTAGTCGACCAGCGAAGCGACGTCCGCGTCCGATTGCCTGCTTCCGGCCACGAACGCGCGGACCTTCTGTCCCGGCGCGAGCGCCATTTCGCCGCGCAGCGAACGCACGGAATCGACGAGGCCTTTCAGCGTCGCGATCTGCGTCGACGGCATCGGCGCCAGGCGTTGCATGTCGGCCTCCGGATAGGCCTGCAACTGGATCGTTTCCCCCGACACGCCCGCGAGCGGCGCGATCGTCTGCCAGAGCTCTTCGGTGATGAACGGGATGAACGGATGCGCGAGACGCAGGATCGACTCGAGCACGCGCACGAGCGTACGCCGCGTCGCGCGCTGCTGCGTATCGCTGCCGCGCGCGAGATCGACCTTCGCAAGCTCGACGTACCAGTCGCAGTATTCATTCCAGACGAACTCGTAGAGCGCCTTGGCCGCGAGGTCGAACCGGTACTGGTCGAGTCCTTCGCGGATCTCTTCGATCGCGCGCTGGAGCTGCGCCTCGATCCAGCGATTGGCGATCGACGGCTCGCGCGCCGCCGCGTCGTCGAGCCCCACGTCGTGGCCGTCGACGTTCATCAGGACGAAGCGCGTCGCGTTCCACAGCTTGTTGCAGAAATTGCGATAGCCCTCGCAGCGGTCGAGGTCGAAATTCAGCGTCCGCTTGAACGTGGCAAGCGAGGCGAACGTGAAGCGCAACGCGTCGGCGCCGAACGACGGGATGCCGTTCGGATAGTGGCGGCGCGTGCGCTTCGCGACCCTCTCGGCCTGCCTCGGATCCATCATGTTGGCGATGCTCTTCGAGACGAGCGTGTCGGCGTCGACGCCGTCGATCAGGTCGAGCGGGTCGAGAACGTTGCCCTTCGACTTCGACATCTTCTGCCCTTCGGCATCGCGAACGATCGCGTTGATGTAGACGTCGCGGAACGGCACCTTGCCGGTGAAGAGGGTCGTCGTCATGATCATCCGCGCGACCCAGAAGAATATGATGTCGAAGCCGGTGACAAGCACCGACGACGGCAGGAACGTGCGGAGCTCCTTCGTGTCGGCCGGCCAGCCGAGCGTCGAATGGCACCACAAGGCCGAGGAGAACCAGGTGTCGAGCACGTCGTCGTCGCGCCGGAACGATCGCGGCACGCGGCCGAGCTTGGCGGTCGCCTTCGCGCGCGCCTCTTCCTCGGTCATCGCGACGTAGAGGTTTCCGTCCTCGTCGTACCACGCCGGAATCTGGTGACCCCACCAGAGCTGGCGCGAGATGCACCAATCCTCGATGTTGTTGATCCAGTGCAGGTACGTCGAGATCCATTCCGACGGCACGAAGCGCACGCGTCCGCGCTCGCCCGATAGTGGATCGACGATGCCCTGCTCGCTGACCGCATCGAGGCAAAGTTGCTGGATGGTCTTGCCTGGCCACAGCGGATGCGACGCAGGCGCGGCCTCGCGCATCGCGACGTACCACTGGTCGGTCAGCATCGGTTCGACGATCTCGCCGGTGCGCCCGCAGCGCGGCACGATCATCTTGTGCGGCTTTTCGCTGACGACGAGGCCCGCGGCTCTGAGATCGGCGAGCACGGACTTGCGCGCCGCGTAGCGATCGAGGCCGCGATATTTCGCCGGCGCGTTGTCGTTGACCGTCGCGTCGAGATGGAAGATCGACAGCGTCGGCAATCCGTGACGCTGCCCCACCGCGTAGTCGTTGAAATCGTGCGCGGGCGTGATCTTCACGACACCGGTGCCGAACTCGCGATCGACGTAATCGTCGCCCACCACCGGAATCTCGCGCTCGGCGAGCGGCAGGCGCACACGCTTGCCGATGTACGACCGGTAGCGCTCGTCGTTCGGATTCACGGCAACCGCGGTGTCGCCGAGCATCGTTTCGGGACGCGTCGTCGCGACGAGAAGCGACCCCGAGCCCTCGGCGAGCGGATAACGCAGTTCCCAGATCGTGCCCTGCTCCTCGTCGTTGTCGACCTCGAGGTCCGACACCGCCGTCATCAGCTTAGGATCCCAGTTGACGAGCCGTTTTCCCCGGTAGATGAGGCCGTCGTCGTACAGGCGGACGAACGTCTCGCGCACTGCGGCCGACAGTCCTTCGTCCATCGTGAAGCGCTCGCGCGACCAATCGGCCGCCGCGCCGAGGCGTCGCATCTGATTCGTGATCGCGCCGCCCGACTCCTCCTTCCACTGCCAGACGCGACCGACGAACGCGTCGCGTCCCAGGTCGTGGCGCGTCAGTCCCGTCGCCTTGAGCTGCTGCTCGACGACGATCTGCGTCGCGATGCCGGCGTGATCGGTGCCCACCTGCCACAGCGTGTTGAAGCCCCGCATCCGGTGATAACGGATCAACACGTCCATCAGCGTCTGCTGGAACGCGTGTCCCATGTGCAGCGTGCCGGTGACGTTCGGCGGCGGAAGCTGAATGCAGTACGGCGCAGCACCCGGCACGTAGCGCGGCTCGAAATAGCCGCGCGATTCCCAGATCGGGTACCACTTCGCCTCGATCGCGTGCGGCTCGAAGCTTTTTGCGAGTTCCATGTCGTCGTGTTGCGTGTCGGCGGCGACCGTAACGCCGATCCGGGTCAAAAGATCATTATCGAGCACCTGGCGCGATTCAGCCGAGCGGCCGATTGACGGCAAAGGACGCGTTGCCGCGGACTGCGTCACATAACAGAGTAGTATTTCAACATAAAACAGATTGGATGGCCGACCCGATGGAGACGCTGTTCGACTGCATCGCGGAACAGACGCATGCCGCGGCACGCGGTGTTCTCGCACATCACCTCTTCGCGTTCGTTCATCCGTGTTTCGACGGCAACGGACGCAATGCGCGCTTCATCGCGCAGGAGCTGCGGGCGGGCCCCGGCGCCGCGCGACGCCGCCGTCGTGCCAGGATGCACTGACGGCGAAGTTCGCAACCTCGGCGCCTGGGTGCACGGAACGTCTTGCGCCGCAACCTCTCGGGTCGTGGTGCAAGCCGACTCGATCACGCCATTGCCACCTCCGCCGGGACAAGCTCCTTCGCCGCCGCGATCGACCGTCCCAGCGCCTGCGCCAGCGCCCTCAGCCGCGTCATCAGCGCCGAAAACTCGTCGATCGACAGCGCCTGGTCGGCGTCGCACCACGCTTCGGTCGGGCATGGATGCACTTCGATCAGCAAGCCATCGGCGCCCGCCGCGATCGCCGCACACGAGAGCGCCGGCACCATCCACGCCTTGCCGCCCGCATGCGACGGATCGATGATCACCGGCAGATGCGTTTCCTTCTTGAGCACCGCGACGGCCGTCACGTCGAGCACGTTGCGGTAGGCGGTCTCGAACGTCCGGATGCCGCGCTCGCAGAGAATGATCCGGTGATTGCCGCCGGCCGCGATGTACTCGGCCGCCATCAGCCATTCGCTGATCGTCGCGCTCATCCCGCGCTTCAGGATCACCGGCACGTTCACCTTGCCGACTTCCTTCAGCAGATCGAAGTTCTGCATGTTCCGCGTGCCGATCTGGATCACGTCGACCTCGTGCTCGAGAAACGTGTCGAGCATCCGCACGTCCATCAGCTCGGTGACAATCGGAAGCGCGTGGCGTCCCGCGGCGTCCTTCAGCATCGTCAGCCCCTCGACGCCCTTGCCCTGGAACGTGTACGGGCTCGTTCGCGGCTTGAACGCGCCGCCGCGCATCAGGCGCGCGCCCGCGGCGGCGACGCCGGCGGCGGCGGCCTGCATTTGCGGCACCGTCTCCACCGAGCAGGGCCCGGCGATCACCTGCACTTCGCTGCCGCCGATCCGCGCGCCGCGCACGTCGACGATCGTGCTCGCCTTGTGCCATTCGCGCGCGACGAGCTTGTACGGCTTCAGGATGTGCAGCGAGCGCTCGACGCCCGGCAGCGGATCGAACATCTCGGGGTCGAGCCGGCGTTCGTCGCCGATGGCGCCGATCAGCGTGCGCTCGGTGCCGCGCGATATGTGGACGTCGAGCCCGTGCGCGCGGATCTTCGCTTCGACGGTCGCGATTTCCGCGTCGCCGGCGTCGGGTTGCATGACGATGATCATGATGCTCTCCTCGGTTGAACGTGCCTCTGAAAACGAATCGGGCGGCCCTTTTGGAGCCGCCCGATCGATGTATTCGCTGTGTCGCTTGGTTTACGGTCGCGTGCGGCCCTCGGCGTTTCCGACGTAAAAGTAGACGAAGCCCGACCATGCCCCGGTCAGGATCCGCGCCGCGCAACCGTTGATGCCAGTTCTCATCCGACGCAGTCTAGCACGCCCGCCCCTGCCAGGGGCAAGCGGTCCGCGCGTGCGCCCGTTCCCAACGCCAAAGAGCGGGACCAGAATGGCAACACCTTCCGTTGCTCGCGAGGCCTTCCGATGTCGGCATTGACGTTCCACATGATCGGCGGCGCGCCGGACCCGGTCGCGCCGTTCAGCCACGCCGTCGAAGCCGACGGCTTCGTATTCCTGACCGGCCAGATGCCGTTCACCGGCACGTCGAACGCATCCGACTACCCGGAATCGATCGAAGACCAGACGCATCAGGTGATGAAGAACCTCGTCACCGTGCTCGAAGGCTGCGGGCTCGGGCTTCCGGACGTCGCGGCGGTGCGCATTTTCCTGCGGCACTTCGACACACATTACGAACGGATGAATGCGGTGTACGCGACCTACTTCCCACCCGACCGCAGGCCTGCGCGCACGTGCATCGGCGTGACGGGCCTCGCGCGCGGCGCGCTCGTCGAAATCGACATGATCGCGCGGCGTTAGAAAGTGAGACGACTTTCCCGAACGCGGAAGTCGTCTCTGACCTACCCCACTTAACTCTTGGGCTGCTGCTTGCGCCAACTGTCGATCTCGCGCTCGATCGCTTCGGCGACATAACCGCGCACGAGCTCACCCAGCTCGCGGTTGATCGTCTCGATCAGTTGCGCGCTCGCGCGCTCGACGATCGGCGCAAGGCGTGCGCCGAGCTGCTCGCGCAGTCCCGTGTCGGTGAAAAGATCGAGACGCTGCAGAACCTGCATCCGGATCTCTTCGGCGAGCGCGTCCCACTCGCGGCTTCCGGCGGTGAGCATCGATGCGTCGACGATCGGCGCCGGCGGAGGCGCGGGTTGCGCCGCACCCTGCTCCTGCGGCGGAATCTCGAGGATGAAATCGTCGTCGAGGAACGGTACGCGTGCCGTGGTCGCCGAAGTCGGCTGTTCCTGCGCCGGCTCCGACGCGGGTCCCGGCGTTTCTTCCGGCGCCTCGCGCTCGAGGACGGCGGGCGGCGGCAGCTCGGCGGCCGCGGCCTCGGCCTCCTGCGCCGATGCCGGAAACGCGTCGCCGGCGTCGACCGGCGCGTCCGACGTGGCGGGCACCGGCTCGCGCGTTTCCAGCGGCTTGGTTGCGTCCGGCCAGTCGAGTACAGCATCGGTCAGCACCGGAACATCGCCGAGCGTGTCGAGTGACATCGGATCGAGCGCCTCGGCCGGTGGCGACGCCTCGGCCAACGACGACGGCTCGGGCGGCGACGCCTGCGCGACCGCATGATCGAGCACGATCGGATCCGCTGCCATGTTGTCGGGCAGGATCAGCGTCGGCGCGATCGACGCCGCGCGCGGATCGAACGCGTCCGTCAACGTCGGCACGTCACCCATCCGATCCTTCCCGCGTTTTCGATTGCGGCGCATCAGCGCGTCGGCCTGATCGAGGAGTTCACGGGCGGTCGGCATTGCTCGCTTGGACTAATCCCGCCGCGACCAGTCGTGCTGCTTCAACTCGTAGCCGCGCTCGCGGTAGAAGCGATAGCGCGCCCGACCCGCGGCCAGTTGCGCGTCGTCGGCGCCGACGACTTCCGCGAGCCGTTCGAAGCGGCTGAAGAACGGCGGCGGATCGGGATGCAGATTGACGAGCACACTCGCGGGTCCCGTATGCGCGAGCGTCTCGTCGATCCAGATCGGCGTCTCGTTGGCGACGACGCTGTCCATCCGGCAATGCGGCAGAAACGCGTGCGGCGGCTCGAGCCACAGCAGCCGATCGAGCGCGGCCGTCGTCGACGCATCCGGCGTCAGCACGCGCACACTGCCATGTTGCCGATACGCCTTCGCGATGATGCGTCCGGCGAGCTTGAGCGGCTCGGGCGCGTTCGTGAAGAAATCGATCGTGGTCACGCGAGCGCGGTGCGGTCGATAGCGCGCGAGTGCGGTAAAGCGCTCACGGCAGCGCCTCCTGCGCGAGGAGCCACGTCGCGAGCATCGGCACCGGCCGGCCCGTCGCGCCCTTCTCCTTGCCTTCCTTCCATGCTATGCCCGCGATGTCGATATGCGCCCAATCGTATTTGCGCGCGAACCGCGACAGGAAGCACGCCGCGGTGATGCTGCCGCCGGCGCGACTTCCGACGTTGGCGAAATCGGCGAAGTTGCTCGCGAGCGCTTCCTGATAGTCGTCCCAGAGCGGCATCTGCCAGCCGCGATCGTACGCATCGTCGCCCGCGGACAGGAGCGCGCGCGCGAGCGCATCGCTGTTGCTGAAGATCCCGCTCGCGACATGGCCGAGCGCAACGACCATCGCGCCGGTCAACGTCGCGATATCGACGACCGCGTGCGGTTCGTAGCGTTCGGCGTACGTGAGCGCATCCGCGAGGATCAGGCGGCCCTCGGCGTCGGTGTTCAGCACCTCGACGGTCTGGCCCGACATCGACTTCACGATATCGCCGGGCTTCGTCGCGTGTCCCGACGGCATGTTCTCGCAGGTGGGAATCAGGCCGACGAGGTTGACCTTCGACTTGAGCTCGGCGATCGCGCGGAACGCGCCGATCACCGACGCGGCGCCGCACATGTCGAACTTCATCTGGTCCATCTCGGCGGCCGGCTTGATCGAGATGCCGCCGGTGTCGAACGTGATGCCCTTGCCGACCAGAACGATCGGCTTCTGCTTGCGCTGCGCCTGCTCGTATTCCATCACGATGAAACGCGGCGGCTCGGCGCTGCCGTTGGTCACGGACAGGAACGAGCCCATGCCGAGCGCCTCGATCTCCGGGCGCTCCATGACGGTCACCTTGATGTCCGGAAACTCCCGGCCGAGCTCCTGCGCGCGCTCCCCCAGGTAGCGCGGCGTGCAGACGTTGCCCGGCAGGTTGCCGAGATCCTTGGCGAGGTCCATGCCGTGGGCGATCGCGACGCCGCGGGCCGCGGCCGCCTCGCCGTCGCTCAGGTCGGAACGCTGCGGCACCGACAGCGTCAGCTTGCGCAGCGGCCGACGCACCTCGGTAGGCTCGCTTTTCATCTGCTCGAAGCGGTAGACGGCATCCATTGCGACAATGACCGCGTGCTCGACGCGCCACGCGACCTCGCGACGCTTGACCTTTTCCTCGGTCAGGTACACAACCGCCTCGTACGAACCGGTTTCGTTCAGCAGCTTGACGGCGCTGCGGATCGCGTGCCGGAACTCCTTGTCGCGGAAATCGCGCTCCTTGCCGAGGCCGACGAGCAGCACCCGATCGGCCAGCGTGCCGCGCACGCTATGCAGCAGGAGGGTCGCCCCGAGCTTCCCCTCCATGTCGCCGCGGCGGATGATTTCGCTGATATAGCCGTTCGAGGCGCGATCGATCAGTTCCGCGGACAGCGAAAGCTTGCGATTGTCGAAAACCCCGACGACGACGCACGCGCTGCGCTGCTTCTCGGGGCTTCCGCTTTTTATGGTAAATTCCATCCGATCCCTCGGCTCCGTTCGCTGGCCTTTTTGTGCGATAGCAGGAATACTCGCGCATTATCGTCAAAACGCCGTAAAAAAGTCAAAATTTTCCCGCCGTCATGATTTTCCGGCGTAGCCTGGTCCGCGAGTTGACGGCGACCGCGGTCGGGCTGTTCCTCGTCCTGCTCGCGATCCTGTTTACCAATCTGGTGCTGCGGCTGCTGGCGCGCGCCGCGGGCGGATCGATCGCGCCCGACGGCATCCTGGCGCTGCTTGGCTTCAACGCGCTGTTTTATCTGAACATTTTGTTGTCGGTCGCGCTCTTCCTGACCGTGCTGCTCACGCTTTCGCGCTGGTATCGCGATAGCGAGATGATCGTCTGGATGACGTCCGGCCAATCGCTGACCGCCTGCCTGCCGCCGATCATCTGGTTTGCGGCGCCGTTCCTCGTTGCGATCGTCGCGCTGTCGCTCTACCTGTCGCCGTGGGCCGAGCAGCGGAAAATCGAATTCGAGCGGCAGCTCGAGGCGCGCGACAACATCTCCGTCGTGACGCCGGGCCTTTTCCGCGAGTTCCCGCGCGCCAATCTCGTCGTGTTCGTCGAAAGCATCAACCCGGTCGACAACACCGTGCGCAACGTCTTCCTGCACTCGATCGAGAACGGCAAGGACGCGACGACCGTGGCGGCGCGCGGGAGGCTCGAGGACATGCCGAACGGCGACCGCTTCATCGTGCTCGAGCACGGCCGCCGCTACCAGGGCACGCCGGGAACGGCCGATTACCGGGTCGTCGAGTTCGAGAAGCTCGGCCGGCGCATCGAGCCGTCCGAAGTGCGCGCGCTGCCGACGTCGACGAAGGCATTGCCGACGTCGGCGCTACTCATTACCGACGGCCGCGTCGAGCGCGCCGAGCTCTTCTGGCGCATCTCGGTGCCGATCTCGGCCGTGATGCTCACGCTGCTCGCGGTGCCGCTGGCGTACGTGAATCCGCGCATGGGGCGCTCGTTCAACCTGGTGGCAGCGGCCTTTCTCTACATGCTCTACAGCAACTGCCTCAACATCGTGCAAAGCATGATCGCCCAGGGGCGGCTCGAGCTGTGGGCGGGGCTTCTGCTGCCGCACGTGATCGCGCTGCTCGTCGTCGTGCTGCTCTTCCGCCACCAGCTCTCGGTGACCGGACTTTTCGCGCGCTCGGCGGGCAGCCAGGCGCCGGCCGCGGCATGATGCCCGCCCGGCGCAGCCCGCAACGCCGGAAAGCAGCGCGTTGAAGACGCTTTCCCGCTACATCGGCCGCGACGTCCTGCTCGCGACGCTTCTGATCTTCGCAGCGCTGGTCGGGCTTTTCGCGTTCTTCGACCTGATCCACGAACTTGGCGACGTCGGCCGCGGCGATTACACGATCAGCCGCGCGCTGCTGTTCGTCACACTGAACCTGCCGTCGCGGCTTTACGAGCTGTTCCCGGTCGCGGCGCTGATCGGCACACTCTTCGCGATCGCGCAACTGGTCGCGAACTCCGAGTACACGGTGATGCGCGCGTCCGGAATGTCGCTCGCGCAGGTCGCGTGGTCGGTGCTGCGCGTCGGCATTCCGCTCGCGGCGGCGACGTTTCTCGCCGGCGAATACGTCGCGCCGCCGGCGGAGCGCATCGCGCAAACCGTGCGCGCGTCGGGCAACGAGACGCGTGTCGTCGCGCAGCAGTTCGCATCCGGCTTCTGGTTCAAGCAGGATCTCACCTTCGTGAACATCCGCACGGTGCTCGCCGACATGTCGCTCGTCGGCATACGGATGTACGAATTCGGCGACGACCTGCGACTGCGGACGGTGCGCGTCGCGCAGTCGGGCACGTTCGTCGGCAAAGGGCAGTGGAAGCTCGCGAACGTCCGCACGACGGAG
>Ga0134128_10002957_pt1 | contig 20825 bp, 16 predicted proteins | sample KB31754_FD_96462 | JGI IMG/M metagenome (GOLD analysis project Ga0134128, IMG submission 96462) | Terrestrial soil microbial communities with excess Nitrogen fertilizer from Kellogg Biological Station, Michigan, USA - KB3-175-4 | ecosystem: Environmental > Terrestrial > Soil > Unclassified ...
CCGGCGAGTGCGAGGACGCTCCCGTAGGACTTGCGCAAGGACTCCACGCGAACGGCCGGCTGCCCCGCGGCAACTGGTGCGGAAGTCGGCTGCGCCTGCTCGGAAGCCTCCCCCGGACTAATGGTCATTCGGCGCATTGTGCCATGTCAGGCACCATCTAGCAATGAACCATGTGAGATGCTAGTGAACGCGCCTGAGCGGATTCCCTCCGGCCTGTCCCATCGTGAGTAAAGATCTTTTTAGGCAGAAAGCTTTGCGGGGCTTGGATGTTGTCGTCGGCAGGTTGATGCGGCAGGAGGACCGACATGGCACTGGTGATCGGGCTGGTCGCGGCCCTGGTCGTGCTGTCGGCTGGAGCGATCGTCATGTGGAAACAGCTGGCGGCCACCAACGTGCGGCGGATCGAGCCGCCAGCGGGTGAGCTCAAGGACCTTTTCTGGGGCGATGTCATGAGCCGGCACGTGATCACGAGCGGTTCCATGGCCAGGCTCGAGATCTTCGACTGGGGCATCCGCCTGCGCGGGGTAGTCATCAGCCGCTGGATCGTGCCGACCTGGGAAGCCCGCTACGACGAACTCGCGACCGCCGGGCTCGCGACGTTGCCGCACAGCCGGATCGCGATCTGGCTAAGGATCAAGGACGAGGCCCCGGTGCTGGTCGAAGGGGGACGACCTCCTGGAACCCCCGCTGGGATTGGCTTCCTCTGTGACCGCTACACCCAGGTCCTGCCGGTGCTCGAAAAGCACGGTGTGCAGGTCGACCGCGCTGTCACCAAGGTCCGCAAGGTTGAGGAACTGTACCAGTAGGCTGGCCTGGCCTGGGGAGGAAGCGCGATGGCGGCGGTTGACTATGACCTGGTGATCGTCGGCGCCGGCAGCGGAAACATGCTGGTGTCCGACGGACTCGGCGACTGGCGCGTCGCCATCGTCGAAGGCGACCGGTTCGGCGGCACCTGCCTGAACCGCGGCTGCATTCCCTCGAAGATGTTCGTGTACACCGCCGACGTGGCCGCTGCGGTGCAGCACGCCGATCGGTACGGGATCAAGGCGAAGTTCTCCGGGGCCGACTGGCCGGCCATCAGGGACCGGGTCTTCGGCCGCATCGATCCGCTGCACGACGGTGCGGTCAAGTACCGCCGTGAGAATGGCATCGACGTCTACACCAGCAGCGGGGCGTTCACCGGACCCTCGGAGGTTTCAGGGGGACGTCCCCCTTCGGCCAGCACCGCCGTGCTGGCCGTCGGCGACGACGAAATCCGGTCGACGAGGTTCGTCCTGGCGGCCGGCTCGCGGCCGCTGATCCCAGACCTGCCTGGCCTAGCCGACGTGCCGTATTACACCTCCGACACGATCATGCGGCTGAAGTCGCTGCCCAAGTCGATGATCGTTCTCGGCGGCGGGTACATCGGCGCGGAGATGAGCCATATCTTCGGCTCGCTCGGCACCAAGATCACCATCGTGAACCGCAGCCAGCAACTGCTGGCCCTTCATGACCTGGACATAGCCCGTCGATTCACCGAGGTCTATCAGCGCCGGTTCGATCTCCGGCTGGACACGACCGTGAGGCGGGTCTCGGCCACCAGGCACGGGATCAAGGCCGAACTGGCAACGCCGGCCGGCACCGCGTCCGTCGACGCCGAGGTCCTGCTGGTGGCAACCGGCCGGGTACCGAACAGTGACAGCCTCAACGTGGCGGCCGCCGGGATCGCCGTCGACGAGCACGGGCACGTCAAGACCGATCAGTCCTACGCGACCAACGTGCCCGGCATCTGGGCCTTCGGCGACCTGGCCAACCATTTCCAGCTCAAGCACATGGCCAATGCCGAGGCCAGGCTGGTCCGCCACAACCTGCTGCACCCGGAGGCACCCCGGCTGACCCCGTTCACGGTGGTGCCGTCAGCAGTCTTCGCCGACCCGCAGGTCGCCTCGGTCGGCTCGACCGAGCAGGCGCTGAAGGCCAGCGGCCGGCCGTTCGTCTGCGCGATCCGGCCGTACAGCGACACCGCCTACGGCTGGGCGATGGAGGACACCACCGGCTTCGCCAAGGTGCTCGCCGACCCCGCCACCAGGCAGATTCTCGGCGCCCACATCATGGGCCCGCAGGCCTCGACCCTCATCCAGCCCTTGATCCAGGCGATGTGCCTGGGCAACACCGTCGAGCAGGTCGCCTCGCACGTCCTCTATATCCACCCGGCCCTGACCGAGGTGGTCGAGCAGGCGCTCCTCGAGGTCTCCCGCTCGGATCAGAGTTAGACCCTGATCTGGCCGTCGGAGGTGCCGAAATGGATGACGGTGCTGGCGGCCACGGCCACGCTGCGGCCCGGGTCGACATCGCGCACGTTGCCGCCGGCAATGGTCGCGGTCCAGCGATGCTGGCTGAGGTTGCGCAGGCCCCAGCGGCTCGGATCGGACGGATGCTGGGTCATCTCGGCGACGGGAATGGTGAAGTCGAACGCGGCCGCCTCGTCGAGATGGTGGCGGTAGAGCTTCGAGTCGTGGTTGAGCATGACCACGGACTTGCCGATCCTGATCCTGGGCGGCAACTGGAGGGGCTTGTGGCAGTGCCAGCACGGGGCCGCTATCCCGCCGGCGGATTGCAGTGCCTCGCTGTCGTAGAAGTTCTCCGCGCCGCAACCGCAGTACAGAATGGCGTCGCGGAGCCTGCCCATGGTGCCCCGCCAGGTCGACTCCCTGACCCGGTCCCCCGGCTGGCTGATCCCGCTGGTGAATGACCGGGTGAATTGAGCCTGGAGGAATTTCGGGTAGATCGGCCAGTAAGCCAGCGCATTGTCGTGGTAGCCGGGTAGCGGCCGGTTCGATTGATCGGCCGGATCGAAGATGAATACCGGCTCATGCCCGTATAGCCTGGTCATCGCCCGCAGGTCGAAGCAATGAATTTCGGCTTCCTTGCGCCCGTCCAGCGGATGATGGTTCATCAGCATCAAGAACAGCAGCACGGCCAGCGAGAACAGGTCGGTCTGCGTAGACGGCAGCTTGTCGCCGCGCACCACCTCGGGCGCCATGAATCGGGGCGTGCCGATAACGCCGCCAGGCTCGCTGTCAATTCCCACGTTGTCGTTGTCGCAGATCCGGATATCGCCGGTCTGCGGATCGAAGAACACATTTCCCTGCGAGATATCCCGGTAGCACAAGCCCCGGGCATGGAGCTGGAGAAAAGCGTCGGCCAGATGGACGCCGGCCGTCGACAGGCTGGTGAACGTCGGGGTAACTCGCCGCACCAGCAGATCGGTGATCCCGCGATAGGCAGGCTCGCGCAGCGCCATCAGATAGCCGAAGCCAGGCTTTCCGTCGGCGGTCACCAACTCGCTGGGCCACAAGAACCGGATATCGGGCGCGCCAGAGGAAATCAGCGCCTGCAGGGCCGACCGCTGCTCGGCGGTGGCGGTATGCGGGTAGTACCACTTCAGCGCCAGGTCGATGCCGGAAAGCTGGCAGCGATAGACCTCGCCTTGCCCGCCCGCGCCCAGCAGGTCATCCACCTGGCAGGTCTCCCCCGACGAGACGGTGCGAACTCTATCTCCCGGTGCCAGCAATCCCGCCATAATGTTCCCCACCCCATTGGCTATCGCTTGGAAGGGTCAGTGACCTGGGCAGCTCGGACGGACGGCAGATCATCCCCAGCGAGATGTCATCGCCGCTGCCCCGGCGGGTCATCTCTTCTAGCCAGCCAGGAAGCATCTCGTTGACGGCGTCCAGCCCCTCGTTCACCACGATCCGCAGGACGTCCGAGCCGAACTGGAAGAAGCCCGGCTCGTCGGCGAAGGAGTTGGCGAAGCCGTCTGAGGAAACCAGGATCATCGGGCTCGTGGTGCCGTAGATCGCCACCCGGAAGAGCCGCCAGGCGTCATCTGAGCACAGCGACGTGGTCTCGTTGGCGATCAGCCGCTCATCGCCCCGAAGCGGCCGGCCGACCCTGGCATCGGCCGAGACGGTGACCACGTCGCCGTCTCCGATCTGCCAGAACGCCAGGAACGACTCCAACGCCACCACGGTGATAAGCGTCGATCCGTAGGCGAGGTAAGGATCACGCCGGACCAGGTCGGCGGCACTGGCACCGTCCCGCTCGGTCAGCTGCTCCAGCTCGGCCTCGGTAAACGGCGACTCGTCGAAGTGCTGGCTGACGCGGCGTCTCCACTCGAAGACGATCCGGTGCGGAATCTCCTGCTCGAGCCGGTCTTTCACCAGCGACAGCTCGGCCAGCGACGGAGCGGCTGCCAGCAACTCCGCCCCGTAGTCGAGCGACACGGCGACCGCGATCTGGGATCCGAGCGCGCTGCGGAAGCTCTTGGCGCTGCCATGCCCGTCGGCGACCGCCAGCACCATCTGGCTGCCCCAGCCGTTCGTCGGAAACCAGCCGATCGCGTCCTGGTTTTCCAGGCCGCTCCTGACGTGAGAGGCACCGCGAACCGAGCACCCGATAATCCGCCACGGATTGGAAGGCTCACCCGGCGCGGGGTCAGGTATGGCTACCTCGGTGGTTCGCTCCCTGAGCCGGCGACTCCACGGCCAGTTCGGCATTCGGGCTACCAGACATCACTGGCAGCGGTACCCGCGGCCGCGGCTGGTGCTGGCGGAATGGCAACCGTGACATTGGCACCGGCACCCGCGTACACGGTCGGGCTGTGGCTGGCCGGAGAGGATACGGCCTTGAGCACGGCGGTCGAGGCCCAGCGGATAAAGCTGACCAGCGCCGGAGCATTGTTCGCCTGCAATGGCTTCAGCTCCGACATGCCGATAAACCTGGAGAGCACGTCAAGGTCGGCATCGCGGCCGACGGCGATCGCCAGCCGGACCGACCTCTTTCCCCAGGGCTGATCCATCAGCGCCTTCAAGCCGATCGAGAAATCATCGGTGGGCTGGCCATCGCTGACCAGCACGAGAACCGGCGGCAGCGCCCGATCGCTCATCGGCGGAATTTTCAGCTGGTCGGCCACCATCGAAAGGGCCTTGCCCATGTCGGTGACTCCGTCGGCCGCAACGTCCGTCCAGGAGAACCCGTCAACCGGAGTCGGCGTGCCCACATGCCAGCGGGCTCCTGTGGAGAACGTCACCGCGCGCATCAGGACCTGAGCATTAGGGTTCTCATCGGCCGTGTCCTTCATCGCGGGCAGCGCCTCGCGGATCGCGAAGTTAAGCTGCCGTATCTTGTCGCCGTCCATCGATCCCGAGCAATCGAGGATCCAGATGAAATGGAGCGGGCGGCTGGCGATTGGACCACCTGGGAGCATGTTCATAGTCAGAACATGTTAACGGCGCCTACCATAAGCCACAAGACGCTTTTAGGCTTCGAAATACCGGGCATTTTCTAGCGCTAGTTTTAGCTCACCTATGTCATACATTGTCACTGGTTCTGGTATTTCAATCGGCTCGAACTTCTCGAAGGTAACTTTTTCCGAGGACTCATCCGCGCTCCGGCTCGTGACGCCGATGACCTTGATCTCGTCGGTGGCGAGCAGGGCCCGAAGAATCGCGGCCGGGCCGGCGTTCTCATCGGTGCGTTCGGCCGTCAGCACGGTCAGGCTGTCGGTGCAGAAAACGATGTCACCTAGCTTGGTGATCTCGGCGACTGCCGCCGGGATCACCTCATCGGGCGGCCCGGCCGGCAGCTCCTGGGCCAGCTGCTCGACCTGGACGGCGAGTACCCGCTTGCCCTCCAGCGCGTCCGGGACCTGATTGCCCGCGACGATCCTCATCGCCAGGCCGGCAACCACGGTCCGCTGGTCCGCGTCGGGCCCGTAGACCAGCACCGGATTCCTTGCGAAGTACTGCGACAGCATCTGGACGAGGCCGTCGACCTCGCGGCGAAGGCCGATCACCGGATCGAGCTCCCCGTTTCTGGCGGCCTCGGTGAGGTCGAGGCTATGGTCACGGACCGCCTGAGCGGCCTCGACGGCCAGGCTCGGGCTCCGGGCGCCGACCGCCCGCCGCGCGATGACCAACTCGGCGCCGCAGTCGATCAGTACCTGGGCCGCGACCCCCGTTCCCTCCCTGATCAGCCCGAGCAGGATGTCGCCGGTATCGACCTCGTCATGGCCGGACAGCTGAGCTTCCTGTACCGCGAGCTGCAGGACGGTTTCCGCACGCGGAGTAAGCGGGATCGGGCCGGACGGCGTCTGCACGCCCGGCTTGATGGCATCCTGCACCCGTTGCCGGACATCGTCGACGCCGATGTCGAGCGCTTCCAGCGTCCGAGCCGCGGGACCACCGCGATCGCCCAGAAGGCCCAGCAGAAGGTGCTCGGTTCCGACGTAGAAGTTCTTGAGATTCCTCGCTTCACCCTGAGCCGCGACCACGACCCGGCGAGCGCTTTCGGTAAATCGATCGGTCACGTCTTACAACTCCCCCGCCCAGGCGTCAGCGACGTCCGCCAGCACCTGAACCTTGCACAGGTCGACGTGTTCGTCGACGTTCATATGGTCGGCCGATCGCTCGATGTCGGCCAGCAGCTTGGCGGCGCGGTCACGATCGGTGCGCATCAGCGTCCGCGCGATCGCGACCAGGGCCTGCGCCCGCCTCTGTTCGCTGGCAACCGACCAGGCCAGGCGCAGTGCTTCATCCGGGTCCGACTCCGCGACCGTCTGCGCGACATCAACGAGAAAAACCGACTCGCCGATCGGCGCTCGCGGATTGGCGAACGGCTCGGCCAGCCGTACGGCCTGAACGGGGTCGGTGGCCACGAGCATCTTGGCGAGCTCGCCGGTCACGTAGCAGCCTTTCCCAAGGCTCCCCAGGGCCGCACCCCTACGCGGGTCCGACACCATCAGTGCGATGGCAAGGCTTCCCAAGGCGCGGGATCGGTCGGGTTCGGCCTTGATCTCCCGGGCGAGCCGCTCGGCCTCGGCGAACAGCCCGGCCGCACGGTCCGCGTCAAGGAGATGCCTGGCTCTGGCCGCGCTGGCGAGCGCCGCTATCTTGGCCGGCCCGCCGGGGACCCCGCGCGCGAGCCGCTCGGCCGCATCCGCCAGCCGCCCGGCCCGGCCAGTCTCAGTCGCAGGTGCCCCCGTTACGGCTGCCTCCGCCGCGACGGCACTCAGCGCCTCGGCCCGCCAGTAGTCACCGGCCAGCGATCCCGCCAGCCGTTCGGCCCGGTCCAGGTCGGCCTGGGCCAGCGCGGCCGCGACCGCGATCAGCTCGCAGGCCTGCAGCGCGGGCTGCCGGATCGACCGGGCCAGCCGCAGCGCCCGATCGGGATCGGTCGACCTGAGGCCTTCGACCAGGTGGCTAAGCACGCTGTCCGTCAGCAGATCATGGCCGATCGACCGGGCCAGAGCTTCCGCCCGGTCCGGCTCGGTGCCGGCGATCGTGATCGCGATCGCGTGCAGGGTCAGGGTCCGGTCGTGCCAGCTCGGAATCGAGCCCGCCAGCGATTCGGCCGACTTCAGCAGCCCGGTGGCTTCGTCCCGGTCGCGGTAGCCGACCACGGTCGCCAGGCTGGCCAGCGCCAAGGCCTTCGAGCGCGGTTCACCAATCGCCTGAGCGATCGCCGACGCCTTGCCGGCCAGGCGTGCGACCTGCGCGGCCGAGTCGTCAGGCTCGCCGGGCCAGCCCGCCCGCGCACCGAGCCTGGCCGGGCCGCTGGTACGGAACCTGAGCCCGGTGACGTCCAGGGCCCGCGCCCAGGCCCGCACCGCCCACCGGGCCACATCCGCGTCCAGACCCTGGTGCTCGCGCAGCAGTTGCACGAAACGGTCTCCGGCGATCCCGGGAACCGCCTGCCGGCCGGCGGCCCGCAGCTCGGTCGGTATGCCCTCTTTGACCGCCGCGACGAGAGCGGCGTTCTCCAGGCGGTGCTTCTTGGACAAGTCGGCCAGGAAGTTCTCCAGGCGACGCGCGTTCGCGCTTACGTCAATCCCGTACTTGGCAATGATGTCGCGCACCAGGCCAATGACCGCGTCATCCACGACCTGACCGGGACATGAGCAAATAGCCGGACACGCCCCTCCCTCCCCGCCATTAAAGATATAGGACTCGTATTCTGTCCGGCAGGGCTGAACGAATGCCTGGCCAAGTTGCGAAAAGATGGTGCCGTGAGCGGCACAACCCCGCAGCTCATGCGGGCTCTGAACCAGCGCACGGTCTACGACGGCCTGCAGCGCCTTGGCAGTGCGTCGCGCGCCGAACTGGCCCGCCGGACCGGCCTGTCGAAGCCGACGATCTCACTGGCCGTCGCCGACCTCGAGCGCGCGGGCATGGTCAGGCCCGCTGGCCAGAAGGCACCGGCCGGGGCCGGCCGGTCCAGCCTGCTGTACGAACCCGACCCAACGGCCGGCTACGTGCTCGGGCTGGACATCGGCCGGCGCTGGATCAGGACGGCCATCGCCGACCTCAGCGGCCGGCTGCTCGGCCGGGCTGACCTGCCGCAGAACGCCGATACCAGCACCGAATTGCTCGAACTGACGAGGCAGGCCAGCACCAGAGCCCGGGAGTCGGCCGGGATCTCGGCCGAGCAGATCGCGGCGGCGTTTCTCGGCGGCCCCGGCGTGCCCGACCGGCCGTCCCGCCGGCATCGCTACGCCCCTAACGTGCCCGGCTGGAGCGAGCCCGGCGTGCTTGATCAGCTCGAGGAGGCGCTCGACTGCCCGCTGGACAGCGACAACGACGTAGCCTGCGCGACGATCGCCGAGGCCGCCCAAGGTGCCGCGATAGGCGTGAGCAACTTCGTGTACCTGTGGATCGGCAGCGGCATCGGCCTTGGCATCTGGATCGACGGCCGGCTGTACCGAGGGCAGGGTTCGGCCGGCGAGGTCGGTTTCATGCCGCTCGCGGCGTCCACCGGGACCGACAATTCCCAGCTCAGCGCCATCGAGCTGACGGAGGGCCTGGTCGAGCGCGCGATCAGCGCCGACGGGATACTCAGGGCGGCGCAGGCGGTCGGCCTGAGCGGGAGCGGGGCCCGCACCGCCAAGGATGTCTTCGCCCTGGCCCAGGCAGGTGATCGGCTAGCGCTCGATGTCGTGCAGCTTGAGGGGAAACGCATTGCGCACGTGGTCGCCGCGATCGTCGCAGTCTTGGATCCTGGGCTCCTGGTCCTCGGCGGCGCGATCGGCCGTAGCGCCGATCAGCTCACCGGTCCGCTGGGTTCCGAACTCGCCCGGCTCACTCCCCTGAGGCCACGGATCGTCGGCGCGCGACTCGGCGACGACGCCGTCCTGGTCGGCGCGGTCGCGGCGGCGCTCGACGCCGCCCGTCAGCGGGTGTTCGCCGACCGCATGGGCGCCCGGCTGGATTAGCTGGCCAGCGAGTAGCTGAGCTCGCTGGCCGCCGACAGTGCAGCGGACAACTCAATGATCGCGCCGGTGCCGCCGTGCCCCTGCGTCGACAGCGATCCGCAGGCGGCCGCCAGTCCCGCCGATTCACGCAGGCTGTATCCCCGCAGCTTGCCCACCAGGAAGCCGGCGTCGAAGTTGTCGCCCGCGCCGGTCGAGTCGACGGGAGCCTCCGGCAGCGCGCTGACTCGCTCGACCAACTCTCCCTGGCAGGCGAGCGCGCCGTCCGGGCCGAGCTTGACCGCGACGGTGCCGCCGCTAGCTGAGGCCAGTTGCCTGGCGGCGGCAAGAGGTTCGGCCTGGCCGGTGACGAGCTTGGCTTCGGCGAGGTTCGGCAGGAACACGTCCGTGACCGGCAGCGTCTTGGCCAGGTTGGCGTGCCACTGTTCCGACGGGTCCCAGTTGGGGTCGATCGACGTCGTCGCCCCGGCCGCCCGGGCGGTTTCGAACACCTCAGGCAGCCCATCCCACAGGCCCGGCAGCAGGAAGTAGCCGCCCACGTGCACGTGACGGCAATCCCGCAGCAGGTCGTCCGGCACCACCGAGCGGTCGAGTTGCCCGAGCGAGGTCTGCGTGGTCAGGATCGCCCGGTCGCGCCCGCGCTGGACGACGACCGTCAGCGAGGTCGGCACTTCCGGCACGACCCGGACCCGGCACTCCACGCCAAACGAGGTCAGCTCGGCCACCAGGGCCCGGCCGATCCAGTCGTCGCCTACGCAGCCGGCCAGCGCCACCTTCGCCCCGAGACGGCTCGCGGCGACCGCCGTAATCGTCGCCGAACCGCCCAGCACCAGCAGTCCGTGGTCGACGATCTGCTCGCGCTGGCCGAAGGCGTCACCAAGTTCGCCGGCGGTCACCATCACATCGGGATTGATGTCACCGATCACCAGCAGGTCGATAGCGGGCACGGCTACTCCTTGCTGCCGGGGCGACCCGACCGGCCTCGGGGAAGCCACGAGGGAAGCCCGCGCAAAGCTTTCTAAGTAAGTTAAGTTTACTTACTCAAGCCAGTCAACCCACCCGGGCCTGGCCGCTCGCCGGTCCAACCGAAATCGGCCCGCCCGATAAGGGCGGGCTGAGGCACAATGAGAAATAAATGTCCACGGCGACATCCAAACGTCGATCCAAACACTGAGCCGGTATTGCCCAACTGCGGCACGGTAGGATGGAATCGCGTCAAGAGGCGACATCAGATAGCTACCGTGAATGGAAGTCAGGCAGCCAAATAATGGGACAGGTAATATGAGCGACCGCAGTCGCGGCATCAACCGGTGTCACTGACCATCGGCGAGGTCCACACCGGACTGTTGCTGACCTCGGCCGCCGTGTCGGCCGATACCTCAGCGACACTGCTCGCAACCTTGCCCGGCAGTTCGGTGCGATCTCGGCAGCGGCCGGTCCGTTACGCGTGGTCGCCCGAGGTGCTGACCGGAGTTGACTGCCTTGCGCCAAATGCGAATCAGCGGGAGGTCAGGCTCGTTGGCACGCCGACTACTCGGGTGTCGCTGACCGACGGTCGCATTGTTCAGGCCATCACCCACGCCACGCTGAAACCAGACCCAACCGGACGACGCCATCCCTGGGCCCATTACCTGGCGCAGCCGGGTGTGCTTGAGGTACTCGGCACGGAGTCCGAGGACAACCTCGCGGCCGGGTTCCTCGGCTGGCAGGGAAACGGGAAAGCGCTCGATCTCGGCGCGATCAACATCCGCGCGCTGGCCGCCATCCAGCGCAGCGACCTGCTCGACAAGAACCCGCCGTTCCGCAGCCGGAGAACCCGTTTGCGCTGGTCAGCTGAGAGTTCAGAGTCGGCCAGGGAGATCACCTTCACACTTGGCGGCGAAGATGTGCGCACTGTGCGGCTGCGCGCCACCGAGACCGACCCGCGGGCGCTCGCCGACTTCTGCGCCGATCTGGCCCTGCACGACTGGCTGCTGTCCGTGCTACGCGAGCTCGTCGAGCGGGCGGTCGCGCGCCGACGGCCGGCCGGCGAGCTGGTCGGCATGCTCAGACCCGGCATCGATCATCTGGTCCACGCCTGGATGCCAGCAGCGCACGCCAGCCGGGCCCTGATCGAGATCTGGCAGGAATTCGATCGCGATTCGGCATTTTCCTTGCAATGGCAAAAGACGGTAGAGCGTATCAGAGATCAACTCTCGGTTGGCATAATTCAGGCGCTGCAGCCGCTTACTGAAACAGCGAGATCGGAGTCGGCATGACCCAGGGCGGAATGCGTCGCACGCTCGCCGTAGGCCTTACATTCAAGCTTGGGATCCCACTGCTGCTTGGCCTGATCACGATCGTATCGGCACATGTCAGCGGAATGAATAGCCAGGACTCACTCCAGCTGGGAGCACTGGTCATCGGTGTTTTCCTGCTCGCGATGTTCCTGATCGAATTTGACCTGCGTCTTTTAAACCTCGGCGAAGGCCTAGACCGTGGCCTTACTAAGCTCGACCAATCGATTGAGCTGGCCGGCCTGGTGGAGCGGTCGGCGCTGGGCACCGAGCTGCTCACCGAATTCATCGACGTCGCGGGCAAGACCGATGAGAACGTCAATCCGCTGCTCCTGCGCATGGCCCAGCGTGAGATCAAGCGTGTGACCCACTTCGTGCAGGAGCTGCCGGGCGGACGCGAGATCGCCTATGACGGCGAGGACCGGGAGTGGCTGCTCGGGCTGACCCAGGACACCGAGCGCTCGGTCGACGCGATCTCCCTGTCGACCGTCGACGCCGGCATGCGCGGCTTCGACGGCGGCCTGTGGACCAGCGATCTCGGCACCCGCTATCTGGAGCTTCAGCGCGAAGCGGTCGCCCGGGGGATCGTCATCCGGCGGATCTTCGTCTTCGAGAGCAACGACCTGGTCGGCGATGAGACGTTCCTCAATATCACCAAGATTCAGCGCGACGTCGGGGTCGACGTCCGCATGCTCGACCATCAGCTGATTCCCGAGTGGATCAGGTCGATGATCTTCGACTTCATCATCTTCGACGGCGCGGTGAGCTACGAGACGACTCCCGCGACCACGTTCAACGCCGGTACAAGGCCGGCCATTGTCCGCACGTTGCTGGCGCCGATGGCAGACCGGCTCGATGAGCTTCAGAGCCGGTTCGAGCAGCTATGGGAGGCGGCCGACCCGGAGCGTCAGCTGTAACGGGAAGCCGCTCAGGCCGGATCGGTCTCGCCCGGTGCGACGAAGACGTACCTGATCCGGTCGACCAGTTCGGCGGGAAGGCGCATGCCGTCGCGCTCGGCTCTGACCTGCGCCTGGGTCAGCACGGTTTCATCTCCGGCGAACTGGCTGAGGATCGTCCTGACGGCCAGCTCGACACCGAGGAACCTCGGCGACAGCGCAGAAAGCGTGGTGTACGCGGCGAAGGCGGCCGCGCGCGGATTGAGCCGCGTGATCGCGGGCAGCTCGTCCCAGCTTTCTGGCCAGGCATCGGTCCAGTCCATCGGTGAGACCACGGCGCGTCCATCCTCACGCAGCAGCCCCAGCCTGATCAGCTGCCAGACCGCCGCCAGCATCGGACAAGACCAGGTCCGCTTGGCGTCCCGGTCATCCCAGAGCTCGACGTCGACGAAGATCGAATGGCGGCGGCGCGCGCTCTCCTGCGGAGGCTGCCAGGGACCGCGCTTGCTCATCGCCTCGCCGCCGAAGGTACTTGGTGACCGCACGCCGTTGGTGAGCCATCCGGTCTCAGTGATCGGCGGCCTGTTGCCGTTAGTGCCCGCGACCGGCTCGGTCACCAGGCGCCCCAGTACCAGCTCGGCCGGGTAGATGTACTTGTCTTCCTCGCCTAGCGCCTGCGTCTCCGGCGCCTGAAGGTCGGGCGTCCGAGCGCAAGCCGACTCCCTGGCCAGGTAGTCGATCCGCAGCCCTTCCTGCTCGGCGGCCGAGAGCACCATCGGGATCACGATCGCCGGGGTGGAGAAGCGGCTGAAGTAGTCATCGATGAGGAAGCAGGTGCTGACCCGCACCGATCGCTTCTCGCAGCCAATCGCGCGCGGAATCTCGGCCGCCCTGACCCAGGGCGCCACCGCGGCGAACGTGCGCCGGATAGCCGCCTCACCGTCGGCCAGGTCCTCCATGTAGAGGTGACCTAGCTCGACCGAAACGTGCGAAAGAGGTAGCGAGTCGATCTTGAAGGCGGCGCTGCTCTCCAGAAACTCGGTCTTGACCTGGTTCACCTGAGCGGGCTCATAGTTGTTCCCATGCCTGTGGGTCGATCATGTTCTTGGCGATCGAGTCGAAGGCATCGACCGTCGCCTGGTTCGCTACGTGTCTGGCCCAGACATCGCTGTCGGTGATCAGTTGCTCGCGCCATTGCAGCACCGGGTCGAGCGGCACCGAGCCGAGCATGGTTGACCGGCCCACGTCGAGCTCGGAGGCCAGCCGCTGCAATTCCCGGTTCGCTTCGCGCAGCCAGGCCAGTTGCGGTGGCCGCAACCCGGCCAGGTCCGGGGCATTCGGATCGACGATCGCCGTCCTGATGAAACGGATGTCCTCGATGAAGCTCTCCCGCTGGCGGCCATGGGTCTCGCCGATATCCAGCAAGCCGCGCTCGCCGAACACCAGCCCGGCCGCGGCGGTGATGTGCTGCCTGGTCCAGCGGTGGAAGACCAGCCACCGGCTCGTCACCTTAGATAGTGGTGGCGCCGAGGTAGCGGCGATCACGATCTCCGCGGCGTAGGAGCGGCCGGCGCTCAGGTCGACCAGCACGACCTCGAACTCGCTGTGGAGCCTGAGGAACAGGTCAATGCAGCGCTTGATGATGCTGTCGTCGAGCGCGAACTCCCCGCCCCCGGCGTCACCGGGCACGAGCGCCAGCCGGCCCGTCCCCGGCGGCCGCTGCCGCAGGCTCGTCCGGTCGGAGTGCTGCCAGACATCCCACAGTTCCTCGACCGGCGAGCGGCCCAGGAGGTAGGCGTGGGTGCCGCTGCCGCTCGTGGTGCCACGCGACAGAGCGCTGATGCCGAAGATCGCGCCCGAGGTGGGCGAACCGAAGTCGAAGTCGACGTAGCAGACGTTGCCGCCCTGAAGTGCGCGCCGGTAAACGACATTGCTCCCGGTGACCGAGCGCCCCGTGCCCCCCTTGTCAGAAGTCGCGAAGAGCAGCATCGTTAGGTCATCCTGGAAGTTTCCTGGCGAGCCGCGTCCAGGGAATCGAGCACCTTGAGCACGTCGCTGGCGAGCACGATGGCCGTCCCCGGCCGGTTCCTGAGCAGCTCCCTGGCCCGCCGCAGCTGCGAGTCCACCACCTGGAAGCTCTCCCGCATCTGCTCCCCCGTGTCGCTCGTGCCCCGCAACCGCTCCCGATCGAACAGATGCTCGGCTTCGGCCACCAGCTGATCGGCCAGCTCGCTGATCTCGTCTGAGGCCACCGGCGGAGTCTGGGTCACGTTAGCGGCACCGACCAGCACTTCGACGACGCGCTCGGTGTGGTACCAGGACGGCCCGTCATTCGTCCTGAACGTGATCGCTGTGTCAGGGAAAGCCTGCGTCGGAGAGTCCCACAGGCCCCTGACGTCCGGGGAATCCAGCTGGCGCTGCTTGACGTGGGCCCAGATCCGGTCCGCCAGGTTGAGGAACCTGATTCTGGTCGACGGGTCCTCAAGCAGCTCGGCCACCCGGAGAAGGCGCTTGAGCAGCAGCACGGAGTAGCTCGACACGGTCCACGCCAGCACCGGGCCCTGTGCCACCTTCTCGCTGCCGATCAGCCGCAACAGCATTCCCGGCATGTGCACGGAGATGGCCGGATCATCGTCCACCGGCCGGCGTGTGATCCGGCCGCGATTAGCTAGCTCCTCAAGCAGCCGCCCGACCCGCTCGATATCGACGTCTTCGATCCGGTCGACGCCGATGCCCTGCAGCACGATCGAGGAGAGCAGCACGGAGTAGTAGTCAGATGACCGGCCGTCGGAGGTCGTCCACGGCAGGTCCTCGATCGGCCAGCGGCCGCTGCCGAAGGTTGCGACCGTGGCCCAGAATCGCCGGGTCAGGTCGTAGCGCAGCTGAAGCGCGCGAGCCAGCCGCTGCTGCTCTTCGTCGAGCAAGCCAAGGACGCGGGTCCGCTCGGTGAAGAGGTCCGCGATGCCGTCCAACGCGACCACGGTGAAGTACAGGTAGGGACGCGCGTCCGCTACTCCGACCGGCTGCGGGCCCACGTCGGCGACGAACGCGACCTCAGGGGCTCCGTCGACGACCCCCCAGGTCCAACCGCATTCGAACAGCCGGCCGCGGTTATCCAGTTCCTCGGCTTCCTGACCAATACCGATGGTCAGTTCCTGCCGGAGGCCCGCCCGGATCTCAGCCAGGGAATCGAGCAGGTTTCTTAGCAAGATCTCGTTGGCGGTGCCCGTCTGGTTGATCATCTTGGCCAGCGCCACGCCGGGCGGGTCCTTCATGTCGAAGGTGTTCACGATGAAGCTTCGCAGCATGCCGACCATCGCCGCGGTCAGGCGCTGCGAGCACAGCCGTTCAATCTCGTCGATCTCCGCCAGCGCTTTCTGGCTTCGCAGGTCCTGGCGGTAAACGCGCAGGAATCCCAGCGCGGCCAGGCACAGCGAGATGGACATCGAGAAGGAATCGACAACGTGAAGCTGGGACTGCTCAGGTGCGATCTCGGCGTCTGGCTCGCTTTCGTCCGGGTCGAAATAGGTACCGCCAGAGAAATCCGGTGCGCCATTCACCACGTAGGTGCGCATGTAGTCGCCTACGTAGCCGACCAGCCGACGCGGGATGTCGATGGCGTTGCCGAGATCGCTCAGGTAGTCCTGAACGTCGTACGCGGTTTGATCGACTCGGTCAATCTTCAGGGTCGGGATGGCCGTGGCCGGATACAAGATCGTGAGAAGCTGCTCAGCGTCGCTGATGGAATTCCGGCCGTCGCGTCCGCCAAAATGCCACTCGCCCTTCAGCTGGGAGTAGCCGACGGTCGCGCGCCAGATCTCAAGTATCTCCCGGCGCGTCTGTATCTCCATGGTTCCCCTGGCCTGCTACCTGTCGCCGACTCTGTTACCTGCTACCTGCGATTCCCGTGGCTACGATCATACCCTCGTAACCCGGGCGCACCCCGGGTGAGGTCTCATTCATGTAAACATTCAAGCTATTGGCGCCGAACTTCTCCAAACACTCACGGACATCATCACCGGTGACCTTCAGCGCCGGGAACCAGGTGCCATCCACCTCGTATCCCAGCGACCCGGCCATAAAGGCGGCGGCGAACGGAGCACCGACCTGGAGGGCACCGACGAACCGGCCGATAGCCTCGCGGAATTCCGTGAATTCCTCTGTGATCGATTCGGCAACGAAGAACATGGTGCCTAGCTGCCATCTCGCCCGCGGCAATTCGAAGACGCTCTGCCGCTTGACTCCGGCTAGGTCGTGATCGCCGAGACAGGCTGCCTTGAGCTGCTGGCGTGGCTCGCTGATCCGATCATAGCCTGCGTATCCTTGCAGCTGGCGCCAGAACGGCTGCCAGGCCCAGGGAGACCTGTCCTCCCTGATCTCCTCGCCGAGCCAGCTCACGTTGCGCGGCGAGTAGTCAGTGAGCTGGATGTGATCAGCCCACGGCAGCATCAGCAGGGCCGGATAGAGGTTAGAGCCGGACCCGACGTCAATGGCGCATTGAGCGCGGTCCCGTTCAGCGAACGCCTCGATAAAGAACAGGCTCACCCGCTCGATGATTTCCTGATCTTCCGCTTGCACCGATTTATAGTTGTGGGCGTAATATTCCTCGGACGAGAAGTCAGCCCAGGGTGCTTGCGCGTTGCGCACGCGTGCATCGACCATGGATGGCAAGGCTAGCTGAAGATCATCGGCTTGGTGCCCGGTTTCGGTGTGTCCGGTTTCGGCATTGCGCGTTAACCACGATGCGCTCGCACTACGATCTAGCATTGGACCCCTCCGGGTCTGCCAATCGGCTCGACCCCCGGTACCAGCAGACCAAGCCATAGCATCCGAAGGCAACCCCGCACCCAGGGCACAACCCCAGTTTACAGCGCAGAACAACGGCTCGACAGACCCAATCCGGGGTCAGGTTAGACAGATTTTTGCTGTCGAGCGAGCCGGATGCGCGAATGGTCAGTGTACGACATAAGCACGTCCTCCGTCGCCCGACCCTACTTCACCGGAACCAATCGGCCAAATGGGGCACCAGGTGGATGATTCTCTTATAAGTGGGCAGAGCCGCCATTAGTCCCAGAACGTCCGCCTTCGAGCTGCGGTCGGACTCGAGGGCCTCGCGCGGGAACTCCCGGCGAACCGGGTGATCTCGGCGTCCTCGTGAAAGATGCCCGCATAATTGCTGTTCGAATGCCAGGCCAATTTTCAGGTAAATATAGCTCGGGAGGGTGCCAGCATCGCGCGTGGTGACCGATAATTTCCTATAGGGGCGGCGAAAGATCGGGTGATATCCATGCTGGAAGGCGGCTCGGCGTCACACACGCGCGAGCAATACGGACCTTGGTCACCGAGTCAGGTCCGCACGGCTACATCGTGGCCGACTCGAAGGGATCAGCCGGTCAACGTCGCCTTGTCGCCGACGGCCGACCATCTCGCGTTGTCTATTGGCCAGCAGCTTAATGTCTGCCCGGTCTCGGGTCTTTCCTTAGGCGAGCCCGCGGCCCGGCTGTCCTGTGCGCTGACGCCCGGCCTGACGTGGTCGCCGGCCGGCGACAAGCTGGCATTCAGGGATGAGGACGGCCGGTGCCGGCTGCTCGATCTCTCCCGCGTGGACGCTCGACCGGGCGGCGAAGCGATCATGGAACTCGGCGGCGGCAGCGCGATGGCGTTCGCGCCGGACAGCGACCGGCTCGTCACCTTGACGCCCTCTCTGCCCGGCCGGATGGCGCTGACGCTCTTCGGAACAGACCGCAAGGCCGTCTGGGAACGGGTCCTGACCAGGAACCGGATGTCCAGCAACCGGGCCGAAGGGGTGAAGCTGGCCTGGTCGCCAGACGGAACGCGCCTGGCCTGCAGTACCGGAACGCCGCTGATCTGGCTCATCGACGCCGCCGACGGCCACGTGATCACGCAGTTCCCCATTCACACCAAGACCGTCACCGGTCTGAGCTGGATGGACGATGAGCGAATCGTCTCGGCCTCCGAAGACGCGACGATGCAACTGTGGCGACCCGACAGTGTCACTCCGCCGACCGTCGTGGAGACGATCCCCGCCGCGGGAATGATCTTCATCAGAGAAGAAGGCACGGCACTGATCTGGTCGGCCAGCGGGGAATTGTTCGCCTGGTCCATGACCGATGATCCGGTCCAGCTCTGGGACCGGCAGCCGCCCAAGCGAAGCGTGGCGGCGCACTTCACCAGGTTGTCGCTGAGCGCCGCCCCGGGCCTGCTTAGCCTGGTCGACGCCGGGTCGATCGAGCTGATCTTGATCAAGGACTGGAATCACACCGCGAGCACGCCGGCCAGGACCACCACCTACGCCAACGCGAAGGTGCTGTTGCTCGGTGACTCTGGGGTCGGCAAGTCGGGCCTGGCGATGGTGCTCGCCGGCAAGGAATTCCAGGCTACGGAGTCGACGCACGGCCGCCGGATCTGGCGATTGCCGGCAACCGAGGAGGCGGACGCCTCTGGCGGCGACCGGGAGGTCATGATCTGGGACCTGGCCGGCCAGCCTGGCTACCGGATCGTGCATCAGCTGCATCTCGACGGAGCCGCGCTGGCGCTCATCGTCTTCGATTCCAAGAACGAGACCGCGCCGCTGCTCGGCGTCCGGCACTGGGCCAGGGCGGTCAGGCACGCCCATCCGATCACCTCGGGCGGGTTGCCGGCATTCCTGGTCGCGGCGCGGATCGACCGCGGCGGCAGTTCCGTCTCCGCGGAACGAATCAAGCAGGTCATGCAGGAATTCTCGATCGATCAGATCTTCCAGACCAGCGCGAGGGAGGGCACGGGCACCGATGAGCTCCGCTCGCGCATCTTCGGCAAGCTCGACTGGGAGCAGATCCCCAAGATCACTTCGACCGCGCTCTTCGCCGCGATGAAGCAGTTCGTGGTCGACCAGAAATCGTCAGGCAACCTTCTGACCCCGCTCAACGACCTGTGCCAGGACTTCCAGTCGACCGTGCCCAGCGGAAAGCAGATGCTCGATGACGAGCAGGCCATTTTCGGTGACTCCCCCGAGCCACCGCCGACCGGCCTCAGCGCCGTGTTCGAGGGGTGCGTAGCCAGGCTGGAGTCGGCCGGCGCGGTCAAGCGGCTTAAGTTCGGCGAGCTCATCTTGCTCCAGCCCGAGTTGCTCGACGCCTACGCCAGCGCGATCGTCAATGCCGCCAGGGATGAGCCGGACGGGCTCGGCAGCATCACCGAGAGCCGGGTCATCGACCTGAAGTTCCACGTGCCCGTAGCGGAGAGAGTGCCGAACCACCAGCAGGAGCGGCTTCTGGTCCTCGCCACGCTCGAGGAGCTAATCCAGCATGAGCTGGTACTGCGCGAGCCCACCGGGGACGACAGTGCCCAACTGGTCTTCCCCTCCGCTTACCGGCGCGACCTGCCCGCCTACGAGGCGCCGAAGGGCGATGGCGTCGTGTTCAGGTTCGAAGGACCGATCGACAATGTCTACGCGACGCTGATCGTCCGCCTGACCAGGAGCGATAGGTTCAAGCGGATAGATATCTGGCAATCGGCGGCGCGATTCGCCGCCGAAAGCGGGGAGTGCACGATCTGCCTCACCTCTGACGGCGAAGGCAAGGGCGAGCTGAGGATCGGATATAACGCGGTGCCGCCCATGCTGCGCGTGCAGTTCGAGTCGTTCGTTCACACGCATCTGAACCGCTGGGCCACCAACGATACCGTGACCAGGGAACGGCAGTTCTGCTGCCCGGACGACAAGACCGGCTTCACCTCCGAGCAGGTGGAGCAGCGGCGCAAGCGTGCGTACGACACCATCCTGTGCCCGGTCTGCGAGACCAGGGTCTCACTGCGCGATGAGTATGAGACGACCACCGGCACCGATCACGTCACGGCCGCGATGGACGCTTCGGCCGACCGTGGCCGCGATTTCGAGGCCGCGTCCACGGTGATGCGAGGCAAAGAGGCGGTCGCCGAGTTCGACGTGTTCCTGTGCCATAACTGGGTCGACAAGCCCGCCGTGCGAGAGTTGGCGCGGCAACTGCGCGAGCGCGGCGTCCGGCCCTGGCTCGATGAGCAGGAACTGCGGCCCGGGCTTCCGTTCCAGTCGCTGATCGAACAGCAGATAGTCAACATCCCGGCCGCCGCCGTCATCGTCGGGTCGCAAGTCGGCCCCTGGCAGGACCAGGAGCTGAGGGCATTCCTCAACGAATTCGTCCGGCGAGGCTGCCCGGTGATCCCTGTGCTGCTGCCCGGGTGCACCGGGATCACCGAGATTCCGATGTTCCTCAAGTCGATGACCTGGGTGGACCTTGGCAGGGAACACCCGGATCCGCTCGATCAGCTGGTGTGGGGCATTACCGGCCGACATCCAGGTGATCAGTGAGCGGACCGGTTCGCCTAGCGTTAGCGGATGGACCTTGAGATCAAGCCGCTCGACGCGGA
>Ga0134128_10002958_pt1 | contig 20822 bp, 18 predicted proteins | sample KB31754_FD_96462 | JGI IMG/M metagenome (GOLD analysis project Ga0134128, IMG submission 96462) | Terrestrial soil microbial communities with excess Nitrogen fertilizer from Kellogg Biological Station, Michigan, USA - KB3-175-4 | ecosystem: Environmental > Terrestrial > Soil > Unclassified ...
CCACGTGGCGCGGTCTCGCTCATTGTGCGGTCGAGCTGACTTTCGGTTTGGCTGGCTTGGCTGGCTTGGCCGCCGGTTTGGCGGCTTTGGCCGATTTACCTGCCTCATCGGCCTTGGCTGACTTCGCAGACTTTTCCCCGCCTTCGGTCTTGGTTGCGGCTTTCTTCTTCTTTTTTGGCGCTGCGCTCACCGTTTGGGCAATAGTGTCCGGGTGATCGGCGGGGCCGGTGAACACCACAACGGGCGGCGTGGTCTCGACCGGTGGTCCGAGCACGAATTTGCCGTTCGCGGGCTTCAGGCTCGAAAGCATGAAAGCCTGTGCATTGTCGGTTTCGCCGCTGGCAGCAGCGGCTGCTTCTTCCGGTTCTTCTTCGTTTTCCTCGGACGGCGGCTTGCGCCGATGGCCGCCACACATTTCTTCCCGAAGGTTCGGCGGCTGCGCATCGATCGGCGCCAGCGCGTCAACGGTACCCAGCGAGGGCGTGAGCCACGAAAGGCCGCCGCTGTTGAATCCGCGCTCAAGCAACTGTGCGGCTTTTTGCGCGCGGACCGCACCGGACCATGCGCCGAGAACAACCGCAATCAACCGCCGGCCGTTCCGTGTTGCCGAGGCAACAACATTATACCCCGATGCGCAAATAAATCCGGTCTTCATGCCGTCGGCGCCGGGGTAACGGTCGATGAGCGAATTGTAGTTGCGCATAACGCGATTTCCGTAGCGGATCGACGATATGTGCCAGTAACTGTCGTATTCGGGAAATTCGCGGATCAGCGCGCGTGCCAGTATCGCGAGATCCCGAGCAGACGTGACATGGTTTTCCGCGGGCAGACCATTCGGATTGACGAAATTACTTTGCGACATGCCAAGGCGCCGTGCATTGGCGTTCATCATGTCGGCAAATCCCTCGATCGAGCCGCCGACACCTTCGGCGATTGCCACCGCGATATCATTGGCGGATTTCACCAGCAGCATCTTGAGGGCATTGTCGACCGTGACGGTCGTGCCGACTTTGAATCCCATTTTGGTTGGCTGCTGGGCAGCTGCGTTGCGCGACAGGGTCAGCAGCGTATTGAATGAGATGCGGCCTTCTTTGACAGCGCGCAAAGTGGTGTAGGTGGTCATCAATTTTGTGACTGAGGCCGGGTACCAGGGATAGGTGGCATTTTCGGCGTGCAGCACCTTGCCGGTCGAAGCTTCAATCAGCAGCTGCGCTTCCGCGGATGCACGGTCCGTGCCGGCAAGCAAAGATGCGCCCGCGGCGAAGCCGAGGATCATGAAGCAATAGCAACGGATTGATCGGGCCATCATTGTGCGCGGTCAGTGTCCTTAAGGACTCAGAATAGGGAAAGTTCCATAAATGGCCCTGCTAGGCTAGCCAAGCTTTGGATGGTAGGCAAAGCTTGTGAACCGCAGCTGAATACTCGAAGGCGTATAAGCTCATCCTGAGGAAAGCGACCAAAATTCGGCAAAGGAGGCATTAATGACGGCCTGTATCGTCGGTTGGTCCCATTCGCCTTTCGGTAAGCTCGCCGGCGAGACCGTTGAGAGCCTAATTGTAAAGGTTGCCAGCGCTTCCCTCGCGGATGCCGGGATTAGCCCCAAGGATGTCGACGAGATCGTGCTTGGGCACTTTAACGCGGGTTTCGCCGCGCAGGATTTTACCGCCGCGCTGGTCCTGCAAGCCTCTCCAGAGCTGCGCTTCAAGCCTGCGACACGGGTAGAGAACGCCTGTGCCACGGGCTCCGCGGCGGTCCATCAAGGCATCAAGACGATCGAGGCCGGGGCCGCGCGTATCGTGCTCGTAGTTGGCGTCGAACAGATGACGACGACGCCTGCGACCGAGATCGGTCGAAACCTGTTGAAGGCCTCCTATGTGCGGGAGGAAGCTGATATCGATGGGGGCTTTGCTGGAATATTCGGCAAGATCGCCGGACTCTATTTCCAGAAATGGGGCGATCAATCCGATGCGCTGGCCATGATCGCGGCCAAAAACCATAAAAACGGTGTCGGCAATCCCTACGCGCAGATGCGCAAGGACATCGGCTACGAATTCTGCCGTACCGAAAGCGAAAAGAATCCGTTCGTTGCCGGTCCGCTCAAGCGGACCGATTGTTCGTTGGTATCTGACGGCGCCGCTGCGGTAGTCCTTGCCGATGTCGAGACCGCGCTCAGGTTGAAAAAAGCCGTTGCGTTTCGTGCCGCCGAACACGTGCAGGACTTTCTGCCGATGTCGAAGCGCGACATTTTGAAGTTCGAGGGTTGCGCGCGTGCCTGGCAGCGAGCGCTTGCGAAGTCGGGGCTTGGGCTGGGCGACTTGTCGTTTGTCGAGACACACGACTGTTTCACCATAGCGGAGCTGATTGAATACGAAGCGATGGGATTGACGTCCGAGGGGCAGGGCGCGCGCGCCGTAATTGAGGGCTGGACTCAAAAGGACGGCAAGCTGCCTGTGAATCCCTCAGGGGGATTGAAGGCAAAAGGACATCCGATCGGTGCGACGGGTGTGTCGATGCATGCGCTTGCCGCCATGCAACTAACCGGCATCGCCGGCGCCCTTCAGGTGAAGAATGCACGCCTCGGCGGCATCTTCAACATGGGTGGTACGTCGGTGGCGAATTACGTGAGTATTCTCGAACGGATCAGGTAGCGCCGAATTTCGGCGTATCCGGGCCTAATTGATTCTGCGCTCCGTTGCGGAAGGCAGAAAAGACGGGTCGAAAATATCACTCAGCTTCGGCTTCGCCGCTTTGAACTTGTACGTTAGTGCGATCTGGTCGAGCGCGCGCGCAAATCGTTCTCCGTCGATATTGCCATATCCATTCGCTTTTGCTTCGGCCGTGGCAATATTTTCGCGGATGACCATTGTCAGACGTTCGATCTCGATAGTTTTTTTGGTTTGCGAATTTCGCTTGAGCACCGATTCGACTGCAGCAGAAGGTTGTTTCAACGTGTCCTTGAGGCCTCGCATGAACGCGCGCAGGAAGCCTCTGACCGACTCCGGATGATCGGCGCCGAATTTTGAATTAACGATGATGGCATCGCCGTAGAGTTCAACGCCATAGTCCGCCATCAAAAGCACGGCAATGTCGTTCACGGGAACGCCTTTGTCCTTCAAATCGATGTAGGCCGTGAACGAAGATCCGGTGATTGCATCGACTTGACCGGCCGCGAGCATCGGCTCGCGCACCGGGAGGCTGACATTTTCAATTTTCACTTTCGACGCATCGATGCCGTTTGCCTTCACGAAGATCGGCCATTGCGTGAACGCGCCGTCGGAGTTTGGCGCTCCAAGTATTTTGTCCTCAAGATCCTTCGGCTTACTGATGCCACGACTTATTCGTCCGATCACTGCGAAGGCGGGGCGATTATAGAGCATGAATATCGCATTGACCGAAGCGGCCGGATTGGAGTCGCGGAACTTGATCAACGTATTGATGTCGGCAAAACCGATGTCGTAATCGCCCGACGCCACGCGCTTTATCGCCTGCATTGAGTCGACGCCCGGCTCGATGGTGACGTTGAGGCCTTCGGCCCTGAAGTAGCCTTTGTCGAGCGGCAGCAAAAATGGCGCAGACGGTCCTTCAAACGTGGAGTTAAGTGCAAACCTGACATTTGTCTGCGCCGACGCGGCGCTGGTGATTAGCGTCGCAGCAAGAAGTAACGCCATCCGTGCGCACCAGACGGTCCGACGAGGACTCATCACGCGTATCCTTCGTTGACGGCCTGCACACCCGACGCTTTCCGTGGCCGTGACGCAGCAAAGAATACGCAGGAATAAAGGGCAATACATGCGTGTGTGGTCACGGGCCAATTTATCACGTTATGACTAACACCGCTGATCGTGTCGCCATCGCCCGCAAATCTCACGCACGACGAAGGCGCCTTTGCGGTAGAATTGGGCACCGGTTCGGAGGTCAGTCGATGCCGCCGGCATTGGGTAACAGGCCTGGGCGCGACATTCCGCCGCTACGGGCGCCCTATGCTCCGCCCGACGCGTCCCTTGCACGTTCATTGCTGGCAAAGGCCTATCGACCAACCGAGGCCGAGGCCCGCATCGACCGACGTACCCGGCATCTCGTTGAGGCAATACGTGCACGCACCGGGGGCCTCGGCGCAGTTGAGGATTTCCTGCACATTTATGCCCTCTCCACAAAGGAAGGCCTCGCGCTGATGGTTCTGGCCGAGGCGTTGTTGCGCGTGCCCGATGCGGAGACCGCCGATAGGCTGATCGAGGACAAGCTCAAGGCCGGCGATTGGGCGTATCATGGATCCCACTCTGCCGGCTTTTTAGTCTCGGCTTCGGCCTGGACGCTGGGGCTCACGGCCCGCGTTATTCACCCCGGCGAAACGCCGGAAGGCATTGTCGAAACGCTGGTCAAACGGCTGGGTTTGCCTGCGGTGCGCGCGGCTACTCGGCAAGCCATGCGGCTGCTTGGTTCGCATTTTGTGCTGGGCCAGACGATAGAAGAGGCGCTGAACCGCGCGGGTTCGCGGCCCGAATTTCTGTATTCGTTCGACATGCTGGGCGAGGCAGCGCGAACGGCTGCCGATGCCAATCGCTACTTCGAATCCTATGCCGCCGCCATTGAGGGGATCGGCCGTAGCGCCGGGAACCATCCGCTGCCCAGGCGGCCGGGAATTTCGGTAAAATTATCGGCACTGCATCCGCGCTACGAACCGCTGGCGCGCGATCGCGTGCTTGCCGAGCTGACACCGAAATTGCTCGAACTTGCGCAGCTTGCGAAACGGCACGAGCTCAATTTCACCGTAGACGCCGAAGAGGCGGATCGGCTCGAACTTTCCCTCGAGGTTATTGCCGCCGCGCTGGGTGATCATTCGCTGTCAGGCTGGGACGGGTTCGGCCTTGCAGTTCAGGCTTACCAAAAGCGCGCAGGCGCGGTGGTCGAATGGGTCGCGGACCTGGCGGAAGCATTGGACCGGCGCCTGGTGGTCCGACTGGTCAAGGGCGCCTATTGGGACACCGAGATCAAACGCGCCCAAGAACGGGGTCTTGCGGACTATCCGGTATTCACGCGCAAGGCGATGACGGATCTCTGTTATCTCGATTGCGTAAGGAAACTGCTTGCTCTACGGCCGCGACTCTATCCGCAATTTGCCACTCACAATGCGTTGACGGTGGCATCCGTGATCGAGGATGCCGGCGGCGGCAGCGGTTATGAGTTCCAACGGCTGCATGGCATGGGCGAAGCGCTCTACGAAGCGCTGCTTGCGGAACTCCCGGAGGTGATTTGCCGCGTCTATGCGCCGGTTGGTGGCCATTCCGATTTGCTTGCCTACCTCGTGCGGCGCCTGCTCGAGAACGGTGCCAATTCCTCGTTCGTGTCGGTGGCAGCCGACCCCGCAGTCCCGATTGAAGTCATTCTTCGGCGGCCGCAAAGCTTGATCGGAAATGAATCGCAGGCACGTCATCCGCACATTCCATTGCCGCACGATCTCTTCGGTCCAGAACGGCGCAATTCCGCCGGTGTCGAATTTGGCGACCGTGCCGCATTGGAGGCGTTGCTTGCGGACATTCGCGTGAGCAATGCTGACGTCAAGGCAAAACCTTTGATTGATGGCAAGGAGGTTGCCGGCCGCGAACGGGTGGTTCGTTCACCGATTGATGGCAGTGTGATCGGCACCGTCGAGGAGGGAGACGAAGCGCTCGTCACGGCGGCGCTAGCCGCCGCAACGGCCGCTTTTCGGGCATGGAGCGCGATGCCTGTTGCCGTGCGCGCGGCTGCCCTCGAGCGCGCGGGCGATCTCATCGAACAAAATCGCGGCCGGCTCATTGCGCTCCTGCAGAGCGAGGGCGGCAAGACGATTGACGATTGCATTTCGGAAGTGCGGGAGGCTGCGGACTACTGCCGCTACTACGCGGCGCAGGCGCGTCGAACGTTGGAGTCCAGGTTACTGCCTGGCCCGACGGGTGAATCCAACGAGCTACGCATGCGCGGTCGCGGCGTCTTCATCTGCATCAGCCCGTGGAATTTTCCATTAGCAATATTTACCGGCCAAATTGCCGGGGCGCTCGCGGCAGGAAATTGTGTGGTGGCGAAGCCGGCCGAGCAGACTCCGCTCGTTGCTTTTGAAGCCGTCAAGTTGCTGCATCGGGCGGGGGTGCCCGAGGGCGCCCTTCATCTGGTGCCCGGCGACGGCGCTGTTGGCGCGATGTTGCTTGCCGATCGCCGCGTCGGAGGCGTCATATTCACCGGCTCGACAGAAGTGGCCCGCACGATCAACCGGACGCTCGCCGCAAAGGAGGGACAAATTTCGCCCCTGATTGCCGAAACGGGCGGCGTGAATGCGATGATTGTTGATGCCACGGCGTTGCCCGAGCAGGTGACCGACGACGTCATCGCGTCGGCATTTCGTTCAGCCGGCCAGCGGTGCTCCGCGCTCCGGATGCTGTGTCTGCAGGAGGAAATATCGGACCGAATCCTAGGCATGGTCATCGGCGCCACGCGCGAACTTAGGCTCGGCGATCCGCGGAATCCGGCAACGCATGTGGGCCCGGTCATCGACGACGAAGCAAAGGGAAATCTCGATCGCTGGATTGCCACAATGCAAGGCCGCGGCGCGGTGCTGTTTCGTGACGATGGTGGGATACCCGCCAACGGCACCTATGTCGCCCCCACAATCATCGAGCTTGATACCGCGCGCGAACTCAAGGAGGAGGTGTTTGGGCCCGTTCTTCACGTGGTCCGCTGGCGCGCGAGAGAGCTCGACCAACTCCTCGACGACATTGCCGCCAACGGCACCGCGCTGACGCTCGGGATCCATTCGCGCATCGACGACATAGTCGCGCGCATTACCGTCCGTCTCCCGCACGGGAATGTCTATGTGAACCGCAATATGATCGGCGCCGTTGTTGGTTCCCAGCCATTCGGCGGCAGCTATTTGTCCGGAACGGGCCCAAAGGCCGGCGGCCCCGATTATCTACACCGCTTCGCGCTCGAGCAGGTCATCACAGTGAATACCGCTGCTTCCGGTGGCAATGCCGCGCTGCTGTCTGAAGAAGAGTAGTGCCGCCCGGGCCGCCCAAATGCGGCGAAACGGGCCCGTCTAAGGGCGCAATCGCCACCCTTTGGACCTAATTCCCGGATTAATCATTCAATTACCGTGGGGCATGGAGGTACCGCACCATCGCCAATGCCGCCATAGGCGTTAACCGGTTGCGGGCTCGTTTCGGGTATTCTGGTCTGCATGGCTGATTCGGTCGCCCGCCTTTATGACGCTGTGATCGCTGTCCGTGGTTCGGACCCCGCGAAATCACGGACGGCTCGGCTGTTGCGCGCCGGCCGCGCGAAGATGGCCAAAAAACTTGCCGAAGAGGCGGTTGAGGTTGTCATCGACGCGATGCATGGGCAGCCGGAGGCCGTCGTCAAGGAAAGTGCCGACCTGCTCTACAATCTCGTAGTGTTATGGGTTCACGCAGGCGTGCGTCCAGAAGATGTTTGGGCCGAAATGCGCAGACGCGAACTGATGTTCGGTATCGCCGAGAAGGTGCCAAAAGATTTGGTGCGCGCCGCCGCAAGGCGTAAAGTTGTGGCGCTGGAGACCAGGCGCGTTCGCAAGCGCCGTTGATCCGTCACAATTCTCCCGACGAGTGTTCTCATGACTGCTGAGGCTGCCGAGCCGCGTTCCTTGCTGCGCCGTCTTTACGATTGGTGCCTGACCGCTGCCCACAAACCATACGCATTATGGATCATGGGCGCGGTTTCGTTCGCAGAAAGCTCATTTTTTCCGGTACCGCCCGACGTCATGTTGATCCCGATGGCACTGGCGCGGCCGGAGCGCGCCTATGTGATGGCGGCCTGGTGCAGCGTCACATCTGTCGCCGGCGGCCTGCTCGGCTACAGTATTGGCGCTTTACTTTATGACTCTGTAGGGACCTGGCTGATCCACCTTTATGGTTATGGCGACAAAGTTGAGGCATTTCGCACAGCCTATGCGCAGTGGGGGGCATGGATTATCCTGCTGAAGGGCCTCACGCCGATCCCTTACAAAATCGTCACGATTACGTCGGGGTTTGCCGGCTACAACCTTGGCTTATTTCTGCTTTTTTCAATAATTACGCGTGGGGCCAGGTTCTTCCTTCTGGCGTTTCTGTTACATCGTTACGGCGAGCGTGCGCGGCACATAATTGAAAGGCAGCTTGGCCTGTGGGTGTCACTCGGGGCTGCGGTTATCGTCATCGGCATCGTAGCTGCGCTATATTTGATGTGACGGCTGAAGTTCCTCAATTTTGCCACCTGTCCATTCTAACGGCGGTGTTGCAAGGGAACCGGGGCCGTTAGGCAGAAGTGATGCCATTATCTGGCGGGTTATGGGCAGGATACGCACCTCGGCATTCAAGGCGAACAAGACAGTGTCTTTCTCGGCGCTGGTTTTGATGTTTGCGGCCTGTTTGATTTTCACTTCGGCGCCGGCCTCGGCGCAAGACGCGGCTCCCACTCAAAAGACTGAGCAAGGTGAAGGATTTTTTGCAGCGGTCAACCGCTGGTTCTCGGAGCAGTCCGCGAACGTCGGCGCCTCGATCAAGGACACGCGTCGGAAGGTCGAGAGCTTCGGCGATGAAGCCGCAAAGACTACGGTCGAAGGCGCCAAGGACGCTGCCGGCGCGGTCGCGCGAATTCCCACAGCGCGGGCCGTCAGCGGTCATGAGAAATGTCAGCTCGCGCCAAATGGCGCACCCGATTGCGTCGCTGCCGCTAACATCATGTGCAAGGCGAAGGGCTTCGACTCGGGAAAGAGCCTCGACATGACGACAGCTGAGGTATGCCCGCCCAAAGTTTGGATGGCGGGCCGCTCGACCGGCCCTGAGTGCCGGACCGAAACATTCGTCTCGCGCGCGTTCTGCCAATAAGCGATCGAGGCCGGCCGGGAGTTGCTTGTATGGCTCCCCTGTTTATGTTTCCGTCGCTCGTGAGTGACGGAGTACGTCGTGAATCTCCATACAAAGCTACTTGAGCGTGAGGCTGCCAGCCGGCCCGTCACAGCCGCGGTGATAGGGGCCGGAAAGTTCGGCACGATGTTTCTTTCGCAGGCGCGGCTGACCCGCGGCATTCACATAGTCGGTGTTGCTGATCTCGACGTCACGCGCGCACGCGGCCAGCTCGCCGCTGCGGGTTGGCCAGGTGAATCTTACGCTGCAAGTTCGCTTGACGAGGCGAACAGGAAGCGTTCGACGTTCATCACCGATGATGCGCAATCGCTTATTGCCGATCCACGAATCGAAGTCATTGTGGAAGCGACCGGTGTACCTGGGGCCGGCATTCGCCATGCGCTCGGCGCCATCGCCAACGGCAAGCACATAGTCATGGTCAATGTCGAGGCCGATGCGGTAGCGGGGCCATTGCTGGCGCGCCGTGCGAGGACGGCGGGCGTCGTCTATTCGCTTGCCTGGGGCGATCAGCCCGCGCTTATCTGCGAGCACGTTGATTGGGCGCGCACCGCCGGATTCAAGGTCATCTGCGCAGGCAAGGGCACACGCTACGAAGCCCACTACCACAAGTCGAATCCCGATAATGTCTGGGAAATCCTCGACAAATATCTGAACATTTCCGACCGAAATTCGATCAATCCGAAAATGTTCAATAGTTTTGTCGATGGCACCAAGTCCGGCATCGAGATGACCGCGGTGTGCAATGTGACGGGGCTCGTTCCGCAGACGAACGGGTTGGGTTTCCCGCCGGCAACGCGTTTCGAACTTGCCGAAATCTGCAAGCCAAAAAGCGATGGTGGCGTGTTGGAAAAAGCCGGCGTAACCGAGGTTACGTCATCGGTTTATCGCGACGGGCGCGATGTGCCGTATCATCTTGCGCTCGGTACTTACGTGGTTTTCGAAGGCGACACCGACTACGCGCGCCGTTGCTTCAAGGAATATGCGATGTTGCCGGACAAGAGTGGCAAATACGCTGCACTTTACCGGCCAATCCACATGATCGGCCTGGAGCTCGGTATTTCTGTTGCAAGCGTGGCTCTACGCAAAGAGCCGACTGGCGCGCCTACTGGATTTCGCTCCGATGTCGTGGCCACCGCCAAACGTGCTCTGAAGTCGGGCGAGATTCTCGACGGTGAAGGCGGGTTCTGCGTTTGGGGAAAGCAGACGCCGGCCGAATCCTCGCTCGATCGCGAATTGCTTCCGCTTGGCCTTGCGCACGAGGTCAGGCTCAAGCGCGATGTCGCCGAGGGTGCCGCACTCCGCTGGGCCGATGTCGCCTATGATCCGAATGACGTCGCGGTGAAAGCGAGGCGCGAAATGGAAGCGGCGTTTGGCCGGCGAAATGCCGGAGCCGGGATCGTGCCGTAACGTGCTCAGCTAAGTTTGATTTCCCCGTCGACCTTGTGATTGAGCCCGATCTTCCCGATGGAAAGCACCATCTGTGCGCCGACCGTCTCGGTTCCCTTGAGGCGCCCATCTGCCACCGCCGCACGAATTGCCTTTTCGATCTCCTGTTGCGAGGTCACGCCCACGACCTTCAGGAATTTGCGAAGCGACATGTTGAGGGCTTCTTCATTCATCGTGCCTTCTCCTTCAAAAAACTGATTTCTGCTTCATCTTACGGCGTGCGGGGTGCTGATACCAACCCGCTGGCGCAAGCGCAAAAAACACGCCTTTTTGTTTGGCTGCCTGGCAACTTGACGCTATAGCTATGGCCCCAAGCCGGTGTGGCGGAATTGGCAGACGCGCACGACTCAAAATCGTGTTCCCAAAAGGAGTGTCGGTTCGACCCCGACCACCGGCACCAACGATTTTCTCAGCCATGATTGACGAATGCGGAATGGTACCGGAGCGCATATGAACGAATTGCTAGGCTTGGTCCGCCGCGATCCAATCGTTGCCGCCGCCGCGACCGTGGCGGTTATCGGCGCACTTACAATTTGCGGCTTTTTTTTCTTCGAGTATGTCCTCGGCTATCCACCGTGTCCGCTTTGCCTCGACCAGCGAAATGCTTTTTATGTCGGCGTTCCACTTGCGGCACTGCTTTGGCTTGGCGCCAATCATGGCGCTTCCAGCAAGGTCATCATCGCCGGTTTTGCCGTGATCGCCATCGTGATGCTTTGGAATACCGGGCTGTCAGCTTATCACGCCGGAGTCGAATGGAAGTTATGGCCGGGCCCTACCGATTGTTCAGGGCCCATCAACAGCCTTGGTTCGGCCGGAAATTTGCTTAACCGCCTTCAGGACATCAAAATCGTTCGCTGTGACGAAGCCGCCTGGCGGTTCTTCGGAATCTCGCTTGCCGGCTATGACGTAATGGTTTCGCTGTTCCTTGCGGCGGTCGCCGCCTGGGGCTTCAAGACTTCGCTCGCGCGGAATTACCGGCCGCGTTAGAATCGTTCACCAGAGGTTGACCAACATGGAAGTTCTGATTATCGGCGCGGGCATTGGCGGATTGACGCTCGGGCTTATGCTCCGCCGCGGGGGCATAGCCTGCCGTATTTTCGAGGCTGCGACCGAACTAAAAGCGGTTGGCGTCGGCATCAATATCTTGCCGCATGCATCGCGCGAGCTCTGCGGGCTGGGTCTCGAAGATGCGCTCGCAAAAGTCGCTGTAACGACCCGCGAATATTGTTTCTACAATCGCTTTGGCCAATTCATCTACAGCGAGCCCGCAGGCCGATTTGCCGGTTACGACGTGCCGCAATTTTCTATCCACCGTGGCGACCTGCAAATGGTGCTGCTCGATGCATTCGTTCAACGCGCCGGAGCAGACAAGGTAATCCTTGGGCGTAAATGCACGCGGGTGGACTACGAAGGTGATGAAGCCATTGCCTATTTCGAGGATGCGAGCGGCAAACAGCTTTCGCCCGAGCGCGGCAGCGCGGTCATCAGTGCCGAAGGGATCCATTCGGTGCTGCGCAAGCAGTTGTACCCGAAAGAAGGGCCTCCGAAGTATTCAGGAATTAACATGTGGCGTGGGGTCACGCGCTGGAAGCCGTTCCTGTCTGGCGCGAGCATGATCCGCGTGGGCTGGCATCATCCGGCAAAGCTGTTGATCTACCCGATCCGCAACAATGTCGATGCCGAAGGCCGTCAGCTTGTGAACTGGGTGTGTGACATCGAAACCCCGCAATATCAGGCCCGCGACTGGAACAGGCGCGGCCGGCTCGAAGATTTTCTGCCCGCGATGGCGGATTGGCACTTCGACTGGCTCGATGTGCCGCAATTCATCAGCAGTTCGGATGCAATTCTAGAATATCCGATGGTCGATCAGGATCCTCTGCCGCGGTGGAGTTTCGGCCGTCTCACCCTGCTCGGCGATGCCGCACATCCAATGTATCCGCGAGGGGCTAACGGTGCGGCGCAAGCCATTCTGGATTGCCGCGCTCTCACGGATGCACTCGTCGCCAATGCCGACCCGGTCGCAGCGCTTAAGGCCTATGAGGCCAAACGCCTGACCGCAACGAGCGAGGTCGTGCTGGCAAACCGGAAGGCGCCGCCTGACGCGATCCTGCACGAAGTCTACCGCCGCACCGGCGACAAGCCGTTCAAAAATATCGACGACGTGATCAGCCGCGAAGAGCTTGTGGCACTTTCGGAGGGCTACAAGCGCGTCGCCGGTTACGACAAGGAACGACTGAAAACGCGCGTTTGAGCGAGATCAAAACGTTCACGACCACGAAATGCTAAGGTGCGCATACATCCGGCGTCGCCGCTGCATATTCCTGGCCGCTTGATGACGGAGCCGATCGGCTCAACATCACCGTTGGGAACCCATATTGCGGCTGTTTGTTCTTTGACAAGGGCGAAAGGAGTCATGGGAAACACTTCCAGCTATACGTCTACGGCAAAATTTCTTCATTGGCTTATCGTCGCGCTGCTCATCGGCCAATTCATCGCCGCGTGGAGCATGCCGCATATCGGCCGTAATACACCGGTGACAACGGTGATCAGTATTCATTTTTCATTTGGAATAGTAATTATCGCTGTCGCCATCATCCGTCTTGTCTGGCGTGCCACACATAGTGAACCCATGCCGTTGGAGGGCATTCCCTCATGGCAGTTGCAGACCGCGCGAGTAGTGCATTGGCTGCTGTACATAACGCTTTTCGTCGTTCCGATCCTCGGTTGGGTCAACGCATCATGGCGCGGCATGCCGGTCGTATTGTTCGGCCTTGAACTGCCCAAGTTGGTCGGTACCCGTATGCCGGGTTTCGGCTGGACTGGCGACGTCCACGCGTTGCTCTCAAATTATCTGATGTTGACGCTGGTCGGTTTGCATGTGTTGGCAGGGCTTTATCACTACTTCATTCGCCGCGATGGGGTCCTTCAGCGAATGTTGCCAGGTGGAACGGCTTAGGGTTTTCCCATCACCTTCTGCTTCCAGCCCTCCCACGTGCGGGCAAGGCCGTGTCCCTCGCGCGCTTCGATTTTGCGAGCCTCTTCCGGATCCATGTAGGTGATCGGTGCACCCATGCTCATGGCCTGAGCCTGAAGTGTCGCATTGAGTGCGAGAAAAATCGTGCGGCCGACCACGCGCGGCAGCGACGGTCCGGTGATGACGGCACCATGTCCGCGCATCAGCGTCGCGGGATGATCGCCGAGCACCTCAGCCAAGTTGTGACCCAATATCGGGTTCCGGATTAGCATGTCGGTCATGCCGGCCTTGTCACGAATTTCAAATATCGGAATTCCGAAACTGATGAATGCCGACCGGTGATACATCGGCTGCAGCGGAACCTTCGTAACGCCGAATGGGATGAGAGACGGCGCATGCGTATGAACAATGGCCATCACATCGGGGCGCAGTTTATAGATCTCGCCGTGGATATATCGTTCGGTGAAAAGTCCCGACATCGGCAGACCGTGCGTGTCGACGGGCCGGCTATCGAGATCAAATTCGATAATATCCTTCGCGGTCACAAGATCGGCCGACAGCCCGCGCGACATGAGATACCGGTTCGGGTCGCGGTTGTGGCGGACGGAAACATGACCCCAGCCGTCGAGTAGTCCGTGATCGGCGAGGATACGATTCGCCGCCACGAGATCTTCGATCAATTTTGGATCCGGCGGGCCGGCGGATACGGGCGCCTGCTGCGCGACCGCGGAACGTGCGATGCACAGTATGCCGACAACCGCCACTGCCAAAGTTATTGCGCGCACGCTGCGGCACCTTTGCAGCTTGCTGATCATGACAAACTCCAAAAAACGGCGGAAAGACTTACGGTTCGAGCTCGGTATCCCAATAGAGATAATCGAGCCAGCTCACGTGCAGATAGTTAGGCGGGAATAGCCGGCCATTCCGGTGCAAGTGATGCACCGTCGGCTGGAATGGCATTTGAGAAGGCCACATCCTAGCCTCATTGGGCGTCAGGTTGCCTTTGCGCAAATTGCAGGGCGAGCAGGCGGCCACAACATTGTCCCACGTCGTATGCCCGCCGCGCGATCGCGGCAGCAGGTGATCGAAGGTGAGGTCGTCGTGTTCGCCGCAATACTGGCAGGAAAATCGGTCGCGCAGGAAGACGTTGAACCTGGTGAAGGCCGGGTGAGTCGAAGGTTTCACGAAGGTCTTGAGCGAAACCACGCTCGGTAGCTTCATTTCGAATGAAGGGCTGTGCACCGCCCGATCGTAATTGGCGACGATATTGACCCGTTCGAGGAAGACGGCCTTGATCGCGTCCTGCCAGGACCACAGCGACAAGGGGTAATAGCTCAACGGCCGAAAATCCGCGTTGAGCACCAGTGCCGGAAACCCGGCGGGCGAAACATGCACGTTCAAGCGACGCTCCTCGACCTCCATGAGGCTGCCGCCACGCAGCTAACGCGCCTAGTAATAGTGCAGCGTGACAAGATTGTGAAGCCGGGGCGGGTGGCTACCCGCAAGGCCCTAATTGGCTGCCGCAAAGCCCTTGACCAAGAATTCACCGCCTTGTCGCAGACCCTCGGGGTCGATCCCGTGCCCGATTCCGGCAGAGATGTGCCACTGGACGGGGATATCAAGGGCGGCGAGCGCCTGCGCGGCGTGAAACAGAGCCTGTGCGGAAATGACCTGATCAGCGTCGCCATGAATCAGCAGCACCGGTGGCCGGCTGCGGATTTCGGCGGCGAAGGCATCCACATCGATATTCTCCGGCATTACCAGCATGCCCGAATAGCCGACAATAGCCGCTGGCGCGATTGATCGGCGCAGTCCGACGTGGAGCGCCATCATCGTGCCTTGGCTGAATCCCACCAAGCCGAGTGCCGAGGGCGGAAGATTGTGCCGCTTGAGTTCAGAATCGAGGAAGCTATCGAGCACCGGTGCTGCTTCGTTCACTCCCGCCCAGCGTTCTTCCGGATTACGGAAGGTGAGCGGAAACCATTCACGGCCGACGGGTGCCTGGCCGCATGGCCGGGGCGCATGCGGTGACACAAAGGCTGCATCCGGCATGAGGCCCTGCCAGGCGCGACCGATCTCGATCAGATCGTTACCGTCGGCGCCATAGCCATGCAGGAAAACCACCAGTTGGCGTGCCCGCCCTGAGCGCGGTTCGATCCGCGGGCCGTCGAGTTCAGCCATTTATTCTCTTCCTCTTCGTGGGCGACCCGCCGGCCTTTGCTTTCGGCGGGCCACTCGGCTGAACCGGCACCACGTCGCGTTTCTTGACGACATGATAGTAGGCCCAAAGCAAGTGAGCGGCCACGCCCCGCAATGGCCGCCAGGCATCGGCTATTTTTGCCAGGGCTTTGGCATCAGGACGCCTGCGAAGACCGAGGGCGATGCGCGCCGATTCCTGAACTGCCAGGTCGCCGGACGGAAACGCGTCGGCATGGCCAAGACAAAAGAGCAGATAGATATCCGCCGTCCAGGGGCCCACTCCGTGCAGGGCGACGAGGGCGGCATGCGCGTCATCCGCATCCATATTGCCGACAGCAGTCAGATCGATGCGTCCCTTGGCGACGGCCTTCGCAATCTCTCGTATTGACTTGATTTTGGGCGCGGAGAGGCCGAGGCGCTTGAGCTTGTCGGTGCGCGCGCGGCGCAGGATGTCATGATGAAATGGGTCAAACGCAGCAAAGAGTCGGTTGCGGATGGCGGCAGCACTTGCGGTCGAAAGCTGCTGGCCGCACACGATGGCGCAGAGGCCCGGGAAGCCTGGATCCCGGCGGCGCAGCCCAAAGATGCCGGCCTTTTCCGCAATCGGCTTGAGCCGAGGGTCGGCAAGGACCAGTTGTGCCAGGCCCGCCCGCAAATCGGCATCAGTATGAAGGAAGTTTGTCATGCGCTACCCGTGTAGCAAGCAAGACGATAGATAGAAAAGCCATGCCACCCGTTTTCCGTTTTGCGCCGTCCCCAAACGGCTTTTTGCATCTCGGCCATGCGCTTTCGGCGCTACTCAACGCCGACATGGCGCGCGCCAAGGGCGGGCGGATGCTACTGCGAATTGAAGATATCGATAGCGCGCGTTGCCGCCCGGAATTCGAGACCGCGATCTACGACGACCTTGCCTGGCTTGGCCTCAGTTGGGTAACGCCGCCGCGCCGGCAATCCGAACACTATGGCGAATACCACGCTGCCGTTGAAAGGCTCAAGGCGATGGACCTTGTCTATCCGAGTTTCGAAAGCCGAGCGGAGATTGCTCGGCTCGTCGCTGTGCAGGAGGCCGGCGCACTGTGGCCGCGCGATCCCGATGGCGCGCCATTGTACCCGGGTAACGCCAAGGCCATCTCGAAGGCTGAGAGAATACGCCGCATGAATGCGGGCGAGGCCTATGCACTGCGGCTCGACATGCAAATCGCGCTCGGGCGGGTTGGCAAGCTCGGCTGGAAAGAGAGCGGCTCGGGTCCGTCCGGCGAAACCGGAAGAATTGCAGCTGATCCTTCAATCTGGGGCGATTTGGTTCTCGCCCGCAAGGAGGTGCCGACCAGCTATCATCTTTCGGTTGTGGTGGATGACGCCGCGCAAGGTGTCACCGACATCGTGCGCGGTCGCGACCTGTTTCACGCCACCGCTGTGCATCGCCTGCTTCAAACGCTGCTCGAATTGCCCGAGCCGAGTTATCACCACCACCGGCTCATGTTGGCCGCCGACGGCACCAAACTTTCCAAATCGACGCAATCAACTGGTTTGCGCGAGCTTCGCGCCAAAGGTGCATCGCCCACCGACATCCGCCGGCTTGCTGGGCTCGATTGAATTCGGCTTCCGTGCCATTGTTAGGGTTCGGGTAAGGGGTAAATGGCGAAGCGCAGGAAAAAACCGGGGCGAGTGCGGCGCCGGCCGCGCAGGCGAAGCGCGACGGTTCGCACAACGAAAATCACGTCGGCGCGTGCGGTCGAGGCCGCGCTTGCTGGTATTGCCCACGACATCCGTACGCCGCTGACCGGCATCGTGGCCCTCGCCGAGTTGCTCGTATCCTCGGATTTAGGCGCGCGCGAGCGCGAATGGGCTACGGCGATCAAAGGGGGTGCCGATCATCTGGCGGCGCTGGCCACATTGATCGTTGATGCCGCCAAAGCCGCCGCCAGCGGACTCTTACTTCGAAACGAGCTGTTCGCGCCACGTACGCTGGCCGAAACCGTTGGCACCGCGCTCGCCGCGCGCGCCAGCAGCAAGGGAATTGGGGCAAAGATTGAAATTGCGACGGATTTGCCTGCTTTCGTGTCGGGAGATGGCATGCGGCTGCGCGCGGCACTGGAAAATCTCGCTGACAATGCGGTGAAGTTCACGAACGAAGGGTCGGTTACCTTTACGGCTGCAGCCAAAACTGTGACGCGCGGTCAGGTGCGGCTGGTGTTCACATTTGCCGACAGCGGCATCGGCATCGGCGCCGGCGAGCTCAGGAAATTGTTTCGCCCTTTCGTGCAGGCGAGCGCCAAGATCGCAAGACTCTATGGCGGCGCGGGTCTCGGGCTTTCCTTTGTCAAGCGCTTGGCCAAGGAGATGGGTGGCGATCTCAAAGTCGTCAGCAAGAAAGGCACGGGTTCAAGTTTTCAACTCAGTGTGTTGGTCGATTCAGCGGACGTGCGTCCGGCCACTAAACCCGCAGAAATTCGCCCAACGGCCGGCCGTCCATTGTCGGTTCTTTGTGCCGAGGACAATCCGTATGGCCGCGTCGTTATGAATACGATCCTGCGCGAGCTCGGGCACAAGGCGGATTTTGTCGAGACCGGCGCAGCGGTGGTCTCGGCAGTCGAGCGCGGTGGTTACGACGTCGTATTGATGGATATTACGCTCTCCGGCTTGAATGGAATCGAGGCGACGAAACTTATTCGCGCACTGCCAGGAAGAGTGGGACAGACACCTGTCATCGGAATTTCGGGCCACAGCCAAACGGGCGACGAAGAGATCGCGCGTCGCGCCGGGATGAGTTTCTATTTCGTCAAGCCGGTAAGTCCGCGAAAACTTGCGGAAGCGTTTGCAGTCGTCAGCGGATAGACGTCACGCGTTGGTGACGCCTTTTGCGCGCTCCACGATGCGGACGACGTCGGACATGATCCGATTGAGCTCAAAATCCTTAGGTGTGTAGACCGCTGCGACGCCGGCCTTTTCCAGCTCGGCGGCGTCTTCGGGCGGAATAATGCCCCCGACGATGACGGGCACATTGAGGCCAGCCAGCTTCATCCGGCTGACGACATCCTCCACGAGCGGCAGATGGCTGCCCGAAAGCACCGAGAGGCCGACAACATGCGCCTTCTGCTCGCGCGCGGCTTCGACGATTTCCTCGGGCGTCAGTCGAATGCCTTCGTAGACGACCTGCATGCCAGCATCGCGCGCGCGCACCGCGATCTGTTCGGCGCCATTCGAATGCCCATCCAGTCCCGGTTTACCCACTAGAAATGTGAGCCGCCGGCCCAACTTACGTGAGACGCGATCAACGTCCGCGCGAATGTCATCAAGGCCGGTCACATCATTGCGCATGGCGCGTCCCACGCCGGTCGGTGCGCGATACTCGCCGAAGGCCTCGCGGAGCGTCCAGCCCCACTCGCCGGTAGTCACGCCGGCCTTTGCGCACGCTATCGAGGCAGGCATGATGTTGCTGCCGCTCGTGGCGGCGCGCTTGAGTTCTTTCAAAGCCGCCGCAACAGCTGTCTTGTCGCGCGCCTCACGCCACGCTTTCAGGCCCTCGATCTGTCCGCGCTCGGCGCTCTCGGACACGGTCAGGATGGCATCGGCAGAATTGGCCAGCGGAGACGGTTCGCTCTCGAGATATTTGTTGACGCCGACCACGATCTGGTCGCCGCGCTCGATCGCCTCAAGGCGCCTGGTATTCGACTCGACAAGCTGCTGCTTCATGTAGCCGGTATCGACGGCGGCTACGGCGCCACCCGTTTCTTCGATCCGCTTGAGCTCCTCCTTGGCGCGCCGCTTAAGGTCGTCGACCTTGCGCGTGATTTCAGCAGAGCCATCAAAAATGTCGCCGTAGTCGAGAAGATCAGTCTCGTAAGCAAGAATCTGCTGCATCCGCAGTGACCACTGCTGATCCCACGGGCGCGGCAAGCCGAGTGCTTCGTTCCATGCAGGCAGTTGGACCGCGCGCGCTCGCGCATTTTTTGACAAGGTCACCGCCAGCATCTCGATCAGGATGCGCGCGACATTGTTCTCGGGTTGCGACTCGGTCAGCCCGAGTGAATTCACCTGGACGCCATAGCGAAACAGTCGTTGCTTTGCGTCCGTAATTCCGTAGCGCTCACGCGTGATTTCGTCCCACAATTCAGTGAAAGCGCGCATCTTGCACAGTTCGGTGATGAAGCGGAGCCCCGCATTGACGAAGAAAGAGATTCGCCCAACGACGTCGCCGAATTTATCAGGGGTTACTTCGCCGGACGCCTTGACGGTGTCGAGGACCGCGATTGCGGTAGCAAGCGCGAAGGCGAGTTCCTGCACCGGCGTCGCGCCCGCTTCCTGCAGATGATAGGAGCAGACATTGATCGGGTTCCATTTCGGAATCTCTTTGGTGGTGAATAGGATGACGTCCTTGATCAACCGCATCGATGGCGCGGGCGGAAACACGTAGGTGCCGCGCGACAAATACTCCTTGATGATGTCGTTTTGGATCGTCCCTTGCAGGGAGACGCGCGGCGCGCCTTGTTCGTCGGCGACCGCGATATAAAGCGCCATCAGCCACGCCGCGGTGGCGTTGATGGTCATCGATGTATTCATCGAGGCGAGTGGAATGCCGTCAAAAAGTGCACGCATGTCGCCGAGATGGCAGACCGGCACCCCGACCTTTCCGACTTCGCCCTTGGCCAGAATGTGATCGGAGTCGTAGCCGGTCTGCGTCGGTAAATCGAACGCGACCGAAAGGCCGGTCTGGCCTTTCGCAAGGTTTTTTCGATAAAGCGAATTGGAGTCCGCCGCCGTCGAATGGCCGGCATAGGTGCGGAAAATCCAGGGCTTATCGCGTGTCGTGCTCTCGCGTGTCATGGCCGCCGGGTGCCCTCGGCGGCAACGTGCCGTGTTTCTTGTTGCATCGCAACATGAATCTTTCTAGTTCGCGATGGGCTCAGGGCTGCGCCAATTTCGGGTGATCACGGGCGGCGCATATGCACCACGGCAACGTCGTCGGCGTAAATGCGTTGCCAATCCGGCAAGCGGTCGAGCAGAGCGACCGCCGGCGTCGACGGCGCGAGCAGCGTCGCGCCGATGCGGTATTCGTCGAGGAGACGCAGGAAGTCGGGAAAATTTTGCAGGTTCAATGCCCGGGCATGCCGAAGCATGAAGGCCTCGCCGTAGAGCTCAGCCCGCCCATCGATAAACGGCGGTATGCCGACAAAATCCAGGTAGCCGCCAAAATTGTAGTCGTTGAGAATGGGTTCGGATGTTGCCGCACGAAGCGCGCGGACGGCGTTCGCAGGGGTAATGTTCGACGACGGTATTACGTCCTTACGGAG
>Ga0134128_10002959_pt1 | contig 20816 bp, 19 predicted proteins | sample KB31754_FD_96462 | JGI IMG/M metagenome (GOLD analysis project Ga0134128, IMG submission 96462) | Terrestrial soil microbial communities with excess Nitrogen fertilizer from Kellogg Biological Station, Michigan, USA - KB3-175-4 | ecosystem: Environmental > Terrestrial > Soil > Unclassified ...
AGCATGGAATCAGCGGCCATGGGCGAGTGTCCTATGGGACCAGAGTTGCTGTGAGCGCTCGTCGCTTTCCTTCTGCTCCGTCTTCTCCGATGCCAGCCGCTCCTCGGCCTGCCAGTGGGTTGCGAGATTACCGACCGCCGTTGCGCGGCGGGCCGCATTGCGCCAATTTTCGAGCTCGGCGTCCCGCTGCAGGCGGCCCTGGGTGAGGATCTGCGCCTGATGTCTCAGGGCCTCATCGAGGCGGCCGAGGAACACCTGATACTCCCGCACGCCCGCGCCGTTCATGCCGGACTCGGCGCGGCGCGCGTAGTCCCGCAGGTACGCGGCGCGGTACGCCTCGAGTTCGTCGAGCTTCGTCTGCGCCGCCCGCACGTTGCGCTCGCACTCGGCGAGTGCTTCCGCCTTGCGGCGCTCCTGTGTTTCGACGACGCGCCGGACCATGACGATCCGCTCAGTCTTCTTCATGTTGCCTGCTCGCAGAGAACTTCATTGAGCGCCGCGAGACTCGTGGCGAGATTGACCTGCTCGCGCATGTCCTGCTGCAGGAACCGCTGCATGCGCGGCCAGAGCGCGAGCGCCTGATCCACGCGCGGGTCGCTGCCCCGCTGGTATGCGCCTATCGCGATGAGGTCGCGATGCTGTTGGTATGTCGAGAGTATCTGGCGGAACTGCCGCGCCGCGGCCAGGTGGCCGCCCGGGGTGATCTCGTGCATCGCACGGCTGACGGAGGCCTCGACGTCGACGGCCGGATAATGGCCGCCCTCGGCAATCTTCCGTGAGAGCACGATGTGGCCGTCGAGGATCGCGCGAGCGGCGTCCGCGATGGGATCGTTCTGGTCGTCCCCTTCGGTAAGCACCGTGTAGAAAGCCGTGATGGAGCCGGATCCGCTGGCACCGTTGCCTGCCCGCTCCACGAGCTGCGGCAGGCGGGCAAACACCGAAGGCGGATAGCCCTTGGTGGCCGGCGCCTCACCGATGGCGAGCGCGATCTCGCGCTGTGCCTGGGCGAAGCGAGTCAGGGAGTCCATCAGCAGCAGCACGCTGGCGCCCTGGTCGCGGAAGTATTCCGCGATCGCTGTTGCGAGCCACGCTCCGTGCAGCCGCATGAGTGGCGGATGATCCGCGGGTGTCGCGACGACGACGGCGCGCGATCGGTCCTGCGGGCCCAGGATGCGCTCCACGAACTCCTTTACCTCGCGGCCGCGCTCGCCGATCAGCCCGACGACGATCACATCCGCCCCCGTGTAGCGGGCCATCATGCCGAGGAGCACGCTCTTGCCGACGCCGCTGCCGGCGAAGAGCCCCACGCGCTGGCCGCGGCCGATCGTCAGGAGCGAGTTGATCGAGCGGATGCCGACATCGAGCGGCTCGCTGATGGGGTGGCGAGAGAGGGGATTGATGGGCCTGCCCGTGAGGCGCACGGATGCGCTGCAGGCGAGCGGCCCGAGCCCATCGAGTGGTTGCGCCGTGCCATCGACGATGCGTCCGAGGAGCTCGGGTCCCACGCGGACGATGCCCGCGCGCTGGCGCGGAATGACGCGTGCGTTGGGCCCGAGGCCATGCGCATCGCCCGAGGGCATGAGGTACAGCCGATCGCCGGCAAAGCCGACTACTTCCGTTGCAGTCCGCGAGCCGTCGCCGGCAATGACATCACAGTGGTCGCCCACCGATGCCTGACATCCCGTGGCCTCGAGCGTGAGGCCCACCATTCGGGTGAGAGAGCCTTCGACCGGCGGAGGCTCTGTCTCCTCGACCGCGCGCAGTCTGCGCCGCAGGCCCTCGCGCCAGAGCGCGCCGCGCGCCAACCCGAGGGTCGCGCTCATGGCGTCTCTCTCGTCATGGCGCGCTCATCGCCGAGAGTGCTCGCGGCAACGGCCGCGATGCGGCTCTCGAGCCTTGCGTCGATGCGCGAGGACTGACTTTGAACGACACAGCCGCCGCGCGACAGCGTTGGATCCTCGACGAGGGTCCATGCCCGCTCGTTCGCAGGGGCTGTCAAATGCTCCCGCACCGTCGCGGCGTCTTCCGGGTGCAGGTGGACCCGCACTTCGCGCGCCGCTGCCGGAAGCAGGGCGAGGGCTTCGCGCAGGATGGCGATCACCTGTGCCGGGTCGATGCGCAGCTCCCGTCGCGCGAGCTGCTTGCCGACCGCGAGGGCGAGCTGCGCGAGCTCGCTTTCCATCTCGGCGTCGAATTGCTCGAGCGGTCGGGCGAGGAGGTGCAGCGCGCCATCGAGGCGCTGCACGCGCTCCTCGAGCGCCGCGAGCTGCCTGCTCGTCTCCGCGCGCGCCCGCGCCATGCCGGCCTCGTAGCCACGCGTTTCCGCTTCTTTCAGCGCGAGCCGTACCGACTCTTCGCTCGCCGCGGTGCGACGCTCCTCGGTCGAGCGCCCGACGATCGGACCCTGGACCTCGGGCAATCGCCAGCGCTCGATGCTTGCGGCCGCCGGAGTGCGGCGCGAATCAGACATATTCCTCGCCCTTGCCGGCGAGCGCGATGGTGCCGCTCTCGGCGAGCTTGCGGGCGATCGTCAGGATCTCCTTCTGTGCCCCCTCGACCTCCGAGAGGCGTACCGGGCCCTTCGCCTCCAGATCGTCCTTCAACATCTCGGCGGCGCGCTGCGACATGTTCTTGTAGATCTTGTCCTTCAGGCCGTCGTCGGCCCCTTTCATGGCGAGCAGCAGCCGCTCCGCCGGCACCTGGCGCAGCAGCTCCTGCATGCTGCGGTCGTCGAGGTCGATGAGGTTGTCGAACACGAACACCAGATCGAGGATGCGCGCGGCGAGCGCCTGATCGCTCTTCTCGATCTGTTCCATGAGCGCGCTCTCCTGGCTCGGCTCGAGGAAGTTGATGATCTCTGCGGCCGCCTTGGGGCCGCCCAGCCCGGAGGTCTTGCCCGCCGACTTGCCGGCAAACTGCTTTTCCATGATGTCATCGAGCTCGGTCAGCGCGCTCGGCTGCACGCCATCGAGTGTGGCGATGCGTGCGACGACGTCCGCGCGCACGTTAGGCGGCAGATGACCCAGCACCTCTGCCGACTGATCGGCATCGAGATAGGCGAGCACGATGGCGATGATCTGCGGGTGCTCGAGCCGGATGAGCTCGGCTACCTGGCGCGCGTCCATCCACTTCAACGCGTCCAGCCCTTTGGTGGAGCGGCCGATGTTGATCCGGTCGATGATGCTCGCAGCCTTGTCCTGGCCGAGGGCATCTACCAGCACTTTGCGCAGGAACTCGTCGGCGCCGACGCCCACTGAGGTCTGGCTCTCGACCGTCTGCGCGAAATCCGAGATGACTCCGTGCACTTCCTCGCGCGAGACGTTGGCGAGCTTCGCCATCGCCGTGCCGATACGCTGCACTTCCTTCGCCCCCATGTGCTTGAGCACCTGGGCGGCTTCCGTCTCACCGAGCGTCAGCAGCAGGATCGCAGCACGCTCGGTGCCGCTGCGGCTGGCCTCCCGCCGGTCGGCTCGCTCACTCATCCTGGCCTACCCAGCCGCGCACCACCTGCGCGACTCGCTTCGGGTCCTGGCCGACGAGCGTGCGTGCCTGCACGAGCTGTTGCTCGTGCGACAGCGAGCTCACCGCCTCCCTCTGCCCCGCCGGCAGCGAGGGCGGCCCGCCGTCCGATGCCGCGGCCTGCAGGGTCTGTGCACCGGGTGCGGCCGGAGCGAAGCGCACCGATGTGACGAGCGTTTTCACCAATGGCCGGAGGACCGACAGGACCAGTACGAGAACCACCACGAGGCCGGCGACGATCCGCAGCAGGCTCCAGGCAAAAGGTGATTGCCAGAGCGGCGGCGCTTGCAAACTGCCGTCACCGGCGGGCGCAGTCGTTGCGACATCGAGGGAAGCGTTGACGACACTGACGCTGTCGCCTCGCGAGGCATCGAAGCCCACGGCGTCCTTCACGAGCTGAGTGACGCGTGCGAGCTCCTGTGCATCGAGCGGCACCTTCGTAACCTTGCCGTCGGCGCCGGTCACGGTGCGGTTGCCGATCAGCACCGCGACGGTCAGCCGGCGGATGGTGCCGGCGGGTTGACTGGAGTAAGCCAACGTGCGGTCGATCTCGTAGTTGCGAGTGACATCGCGCGAAATCGTCTTGTCACCCGGGAGTGCGCCAACAGCACCACCGACGGGCTGCGTCGCGGGTTGGCCTGAAGCGCCTGCGGGCGTGCCGGCGGCGCCGGTCGTGCCGTTCTGAGCGCCGGCGCTCTGTGCTGCGTTCTGCGCGCCGGGGCCTCCCCCGGCAGTCCCGTTCTGACCGGCCGCGGCCGCCGACTGCGCGGCAGCGGGCGGGACGAGCACGCCCGGCGCGGGAGGCTCGTTGGAGAGCGATCCCGGGACACCGCCGCTGGCCGCGCTGCCGGCGCTCTGCTCCGAGAGCTGCTCGCTGCGGACGATCTGGCTGTTGGGGGCGTAGAGCTCCTTCGCCTGCTCGCTCACTCCCATGTTGAGGTCGGCGACCACCTGCGCGTGCACGAGTCCCGGACCCACCATGGGGCTGAGAAGCGCCTCGATGCGCCTCGCATAATCCGTCTCCATGCGGTGCACCATGTCGTACTGGCGCTCGTCCATGGCGTATGCATCATGGCCGTTGGGCGCGGACAGCAGACGTCCCTGCTGGTCTACGACGGTGACCTGCCCAGGGGCAAGGTTCGGCACGCTGGAGGCGACGAGATTGACGATGGCCTGTACCTGCTCGGGCTCGAGTGTCGACCCCGGCTTCAACTGCACGAACACTGACGCACTGGCGGTGCGATTGTCGCTGACGAAGACCGACTGCCGCGGCTCTGCGAGGTTCACGCGGGCACCCGCGACCGGTTGCAGGCTCGCAATGGTGCGCGCCAGCTCCATTTCCAGCGCATGCTGGTAACGCACATCCTCCATGAACTGGCTGACGCCGAAGCCGGAGCTCTTCTCGAGAGCGGCGAAGCTGTCACCGTCAGTGACTCCCTGACCGGCGAGCTTCAGGCGCGCCTCGTCGAGGCGCTCGGCCGGGACCTCGATGCCGCTCGTGCCGGCATTGAGACGGTAGGGAATCTGCGCCGCATCGAGCGCCTGGGCGACCTGCGCCTCATCCTGTGGTGAGAGGTTGGCAGAGAGCAGGCTGTAGGTCGGAGTGCGCGACCAGAGCACGATCCAGACTCCGGCCGCGACGGCGGCGGCGATGCCGATCAGAAGCAGAAGCGGCCGCAGGCTCGCGGGCAGCATGGAGGCTCCGGGCGAAGTCGCCGGAAGGTTGACTAGGGTGGCAGACTCGGCAGCCATGATGTCTCGTTGTGCGTTCGTCTGGTTACAACTGCATGTTCATGATGTCCTGGTAGGCGCTGATGAGGCGATTGCGCACCTCGGTCAACGCCCGGAAGGACACCGTCGCCTTCTCCATCTGCACCATCACCTGCGGCAGCTCTACGCCGGGGGTGCCGCGTGAGAAGGCATCGGCGAGCTCCGTCGCGCGCTGCTGGCTCTGGTTGACCTGGTCGATTCCCTGGCGCATCAGCGTCGCAAAGTCGGTCGGCTTGCTCCCTTCGGTCGCCGCAGGCTGCGGCGTGGGACGCAGCTGGGTCGAGAGGGAGCGGATCTGGGCGAGAACCCGGTCGATTTCCATCTGGCTCATGTTGGACTCCGTCAGGAAGCCGGCACGTCGATGCCCGCCTCGCGCAGGCGTGCGAGCTTGTAGCGCAAGGTGCGCGGACTGATGCCGAGGCGCTCGGCTGCCTCGCGCCGGCTCCCCTGATGGGTGCGCAGCGCATCGAGGATGAGATCGCGCTCCGCCTGCACGAGCGAGCCGGCGAGCGAGCGGATCGCATCCTGGCGGGATGAGAGGGCCGCGCCGGCGCTCCCGGGCGGCTGCAGCGCCTCGTTGGCGAGCTCGAACTGGATATGCTCGGGCCGGATCACCGGCCCGTTGACGAGAATGAGCGCCCGCTGCAGGAGATTGTCGAGCTCACGCACGTTCCCCGGCCAGTCATAGGTGAGGAGCAGATGTGCAGCCTCGGCGCTCAGCGCCGGAATAGGCTCGCCGGGGCGGCAGCGTGCGGTCAGCAGCTGCATGGCGAGCGGCAGCACGTCGTCCCGCCGCAACCGCAGCGGGGCGATGGCGAGCGGGAAGACGTTGAGACGGTAGTAGAGGTCCTCGCGGAAACGGCCGGCGGCCACGTCCTCGCGCAGGCGCCGGTTGGTCGTGGCGATCACGCGGACATCGAGGCTCACCGGCATGCGGCCGCCGAGCCGCTCGACTTCCCGCTCCTGCAGGACGCGCAGGAGCTTCGCCTGCAGGGCAAGGGGCATCTCGGTCACCTCATCGAGGAGCAGGGTGCCGCCCTGAGCCTGCTCGAACTTGCCCGGATGCGCGGCGTGCGCGCCGGTGAAGCTGCCGCGCTCGTAGCCGAAAAGCATCGCTTCCAACATGCTCTCGGGAATGGCCGCGCAGTTGACTGCGACGAACGGCTGGCCGGTGCGCGGCGAGCGGCGATGGATGTAGCGCGCCAGGACCTCCTTGCCGGTGCCCGACTCGCCGACTACCAGCACGGTGCAGTCACTCAGCGCGACGCGGCGCGCGAGATCGACGAGACGCCGCGAGCTCGGCGCGCAGGCGACCGGATCGGATTCGGCGCGTCTGCTGAACGGCTCGTCGCCGGCGCACGCCAACGGTCTTTCGTCAGTCTCGGACATCCAACCTCCCAGGTACGGGGCCACTTCGTCGTGGGGGAGGGTGCAAAAGCCGTGCCGGGCGCAAACCGTCGTGAAAGCGTGAACGCTGTCACGTTGGCGGCAGGAATCTGCCGCCGGCGCGTCAATCTTCCGTCGCCGCCTCGATGCCGAGCTTGCGCAGCTTCTCGACGAGAGTCGTGCGGCGCAGATTGAGGAGGCGCGCGGCGTGCGCGACGGTGCCGTTGGCACGCTGGAGCGCCTGTTGTACGAGAGCGCGCTCGATCGAGAGGAGGTGCGCCCGCAGGTCGAGCCCCGACTCCGGCAACGAAGTCAGCGAGTTGGGTCCATCGGTCGGGGCCGGACTGGCTCGAGCGGCGTCAGCGGTCCCCGTCTCGAGGAGGGCAATCGTCTCCTCTTCACCGAGAGTGTCCGTCTCGTCTTCGGCGCCCGGCTGTGGCTCTTCCCACACCCAGCTCTCCGGCGGCCGGTACTTCAGCGGCAGATCCTCGACGTCCACGGTGCGGCCCGCGGTGATGATCGACAGCCGCTCGATCAGGTTGCCGAGCTCGCGCACGTTTCCGGTCCAGGAGTGCAGCGCCAGGGCGGCAAGGGTGCGCGGTGCGAGCTGCACCCGACCCCGGCCATCCGATACGTTCTGCGCCACCAGCTCGCGCACGAGCAGCGGCAGGTCCTCGACACGCTTGCGCAGCGGCGGCATGTCGATGGGAAACACGTTGAGGCGGTGAAAGAGATCCTCGCGGAAGGAGCCGCGGCCTATCGACTCCTCGAGGTTGCGATGCGTTGCGGCGATGATGCGGACGTTGCAGCGGATCGGCACATGATTGCCGACGCGCTCGAAAACACGCTCCTGCAGTACGCGCAGGAGTTTCACCTGCATCGAGGGGCTCATGTCGCCGATCTCATCGAGAAACAGCGTGCCGCCTTCGGCGATTTCGAAGCGTCCCTTGCGGGTGGCGAGTGCGCCGGTGAAGGAGCCTTTCTCGTGGCCGAAGAGCTCGGACTCGAGGAGTTCCGAGGGAATGGCGCCGCAGTTGACCGCGACGAACGGGCGGTTGCGCCGCGGGCTCAGATCGTGAATGGCGCGGGCGGCGACTTCCTTGCCGGTGCCGGACTCGCCGAGGATGAGCACGGTGGAGTCGTGCGCCGCAACCTGACGGAGCAGGGCGTTGACGTCACGAATTGATGCGGAGTTACCCGTCAGAAACCGCGCTGCGGCGGGTGGAAAGCCTGTCAGGTCGGAAGGCGCGCTTTCGTCGCAGCCCGGTGCGAGGCCCGAGAAACATTGCGCTGCCGACATTTAGACTCCCGCGTAGCCATCTGTTGCTCTTCTGCGCGGCGAATCTTGCGCACGAGCGAGCGCGTGGGCTGTGATGCGCTTCCGGTTGCGCACAAGATATGACAGCCACGCTCAAGCCCCGTGACCGCTATCACAAGGGTGCGGTGATATTGTTCAATCGCTCCAGCGGCTTACCTTAGTCGTGCGCACCTCGCGGACGGGTGCGCGCGCCGGCAATCTGCCGGCGGTGACGGCGGAAAGCCATCTTCTCGATGAGATCGGCGACGGCTTCGCCGAGGGGGATGAAACGTGCCTTCACGTTGCCGTCCGGCGTGACGCTGGTCACGCGGCCCGGGAGGCGCAGCGGCTGCGCGATGCAGTCGTGCAGATGAACCTCGAGCACGCCCTGGGCACCGGCTTCGGGCAGCGGCGCCGTGCCGCGCCACGCGGCGCCGAGAGCATTGAAGCGCACGGCGGCCGACATCGGGCGGGGACGATTGGTGGCGAGGATCTGGCCGACGAGATCGAGGAGGAGGTTCATCTTGCGCTCGAGGCGCATGAGGTCCGCGGCGTAGGGGGTGTTCTCGTCCGGTTTCTCGACCGGCCCGTGCTCTTCCATGGCATCCCAGGCCTGCAGCACCTGCAGATTGCGGTCGGCGAGGCCGGCGGCGGTGTCCGGGTCCAGGGGGCCCGGGGACGGACGCCACAGTACCGGGAGCACGTCTTGAAAGGCGAGCTCCTCGTACAGGACTACCGTATCGGCGCCGTCGAACATGCCCGGTTATCGGCTGGAGACGCCGTCTACTTTAGGAGAGGGGCCTCATTATGTCCAATTACCTGGCCAACCTGGCCAATCAGCCGGCGTTGCTCAGCGGGGTAATGTTGGTCTGGGTGGTCTCGTCGAGGAAGAAGCGACGGACCAGCATGGCCTGCTGCAGCTTGCCCTTGCGCACGTAGGCTTCGTAGAGGAGGTCCTTCATCACTTCGAGCGCGATGCCCGCCTCGTAGCCGTCGAGCACGGGAATGTTGGGACGCGGGTCGGTGGCGGTGCCGAAGAGAACGCTCTTCAGCTTGCCGAACGTGTCGGTCGAGAGTGCGGCGAGCTCGCGCACTTCGTTGAGCTCGTCGAAGAGGCGCAGCTTCCCTGCTTCGCCGAGGTCGGCAAACACCGCCTGCGCCGTCCGGCGGCACATCGAGGCGAACGCGTTGAATGCGCCGCTCGAGAAGCAGGTCAGCGCCTCCTTGAAGAGCACCTCCACCTCTTCCGGAAGGTACGTAAAGGAGAATTTCTCGCGCGCGCGCTCGATTTCCGTGAACTGCGGTGACAGCTCGATGCGGCTCGCAGCGTACATGCGCACGGCGAAGCGCAGGAAGATGGGCGCATGGCAGGCATCACAGCGGTAAACGATGCCCACCTGCGATGGGCGGTAGATCTGCAGCTCCTCGAAACGCGGCACCGCGCTCACGGTGAGATGCGCGACGACCTGACAATGCGGGCACGTCAGTGCCAGGGCCTTCTCCTGGCTGTTGATCAGACGGCTCGATGGGTCGATTTGGATGGACATTGTGTTCGCGCACCGGGGATGGCTCTCAGGGCCTCCTGATTGTTTTGCGCGCCCGGCACTGGGAATTGTAGCTCATTGGCGACAACGCGGCCTGTCTTTCACGGTCCCGGCGCGTTATGTCATATCCCTCTTGCCAGGCACAAGGATGTGCCCCGCCGCCGCAGGTGGCGCTTTGAACTAGGCAGTGAATAGCTCTTTGACGCCGCCGGCAATCAGTACGGAGATGTCCATCAGCACGCGCGGCAAGGCGATGCCGCCGCGGGCGATGAGGTACTTGGGCTCCCAGTGCGGACCGAACTTGGCCTTGTACTTGCGGAGCCCCTCGAAGTTGTAGAAGTGCTCGCCGTGGCGGAATATGAAGTTGCCGACGCGGTGCCAGGCGGGTGCAAGGGGATGTCGGTCGAGACCCGAAAGCGGCGCCATGCCGAGATTGAGCCAGCCGTAGCCCTGGGCGCGGCCCCAGGCCATGAGCTCGAGGAAGAGGAAGTCCATTGCGCCGGACGGCGCCTCCGGGCCGAATCGCATGAGGTCGACGGCAAGCTCGGCGCGCGTGTCGGTCGTCCAGAGATTGGCGAAAGCCGCCGGCGTACCCGCCGCGCGCACGATGGCGAGCGGAAAGTTCCGCAGATATTGCGGCGAGAAGTTACCCACCGAGAATCGCTTCTCGCCGGTCGACTTGGCTCCGAGCCAGGCAGCGGAAATGCGCTGCAGATCGGGCAGCAACTCGTCGATGCCGCCGGCGGGCACGATCTCGAATGTGAGCCCTTCGCGCTGTGCATGCCGGTACGACTGGCGTAGTGCCGAGCGGCTCGAGCCGTCGAGCGAAAAATCCGCGAGCGGTACCCGTGCCTCCTCGCCGACTTTGAGAGGCGCGAGACCGAGCTCGACGTAAAGCGAGAGCCGCTCGGCGCTCGTCTGATAGAAGACGATCTGGCCGCCATGGCGATCGGAGAGCTCGCGGAACCGCCACACCAGCTCCTCGGCGCCCGCGCGCGAGCCCACGGGATCGCCGAGCGCGATCCAACTGTTGCGGGCCACCTGGTACATGAGGAAGGTGTCGGCCGTTTCGTTGAACAGCAGCCGCTTGTCGCCCGTCAGCGCGGCGTTCGCGAGACTGTGGTCGGAGCGGTTGATGATCGCGCGCGCCCGCTCGAGGTCATCGCCGCTCGCTACGGCCGGCTCCGGCCGCGCCGGCCGCAGCAGATTCAGCATGAGATAGGCGGTTGCCAGCACGATGACCGCGAGTGAGGCTCGCAACATCCGCGGCGCGTTGGCGTGCAGCGCGAACGTCCACCACAGCTGGTCGGAATACGGCACGTCGCGATAGACGAGAAAGCCGATCCAGACGGAGAGGATGATGACGCCGGTGATGCTTGCGACCCAGGCGGGGCTGAAGCGCTCATCGAGAATGGCCGTCGGCCGATAGAAGGCACGCCGCCCGAGAGCCAGCACGGCGAGCACGAGCGCGAGCACGATCGCTTCCTCGTAACGCAGTCCCTTGAGGAGAGAGGCGATCACGCCGCAGACGAGCAATGAGAAGGTGATGGAGTAGGCGGCCTTGACGCGGCGGAAGAGGGCACGAGCGAGCACGAGGAGCCCGAGTCCGGTGACGCTCGCGACGAGGTTCGAGGCTTCCAACACCGCGAGCGGGATGAAGCGATGCAGGAGCGCGAGCCGCGAGGTGATTCCCGGCGTCGCTCCCGAGACGAGCAGCACCGTGCCGGCGAGGAAGGCGAGGGCACTCGCGATCTGCGGCGCCACCGGCGCGACGTACAGGGCGGCGCGCTCGCGCGCGCGCGCCAGATGGGAGCGGGTGGCGCTCAACTCCTTGTAGCCGAAGAGCACCGACCCGAAGAGGAGCGGCACCGGTAGTAGATCGCCCGGTAGGCGAGCAGGGAGCCGAGCAGGGCCTCCGGGGGAACGCCGCGCAGAATGAGCAGCATCACCGTCTCGAAGATGCCGATCCCTCCCGGCACGTGGCTCACGATTCCGGCGATGACCGCGATGGCGTAGGCGCCGATAAAGGGAATGAAGGCGACATGCGAACCGGATGGCAGCAGCCACCAGAGCACCGAGCCTGCGAGGCTCAAGTCGATGACGCCGAGCGCCACCTGCGGCAGTCCGATCGTGGGGCCTGGTGCCCGCAGCGCCCAGCCTCGAATCTCGAGCACGCCACGGGACAGCGCCGACCATGACCCGTAGGCGACGACTGCGGCGAGCAGCAATGAGCCGACCAGGAATGTCAGATCATGATCGAGATGCAGGACCGCCCCAGCCTGCGCGGGCGATAGGAAGAGGGAGATGCCGGCCAGGGTCGAGAGACCGATACCGATCGAGAGGCTGGCGAACGCGGCGATGGTCGCGACTTCGACCGCGGTGACACCCGCGCTCGCATACAGGCGGAATCGGATCGCTCCGCCGGTAAACGCCGAGAAGCCGAGCGTATGGCCGAACGCGCTGGCGATGAAGCACGTGAAAACGATTTGCTTGTAGGGCAGGCGCCGGCGCAGGTAGCGCAGCGCCAGCACGTCATAGCCGCTCAGTACCCAATAGCTGGTTGCGGTGAAGCCCAGCGCCGCAATGACGTGCCTGCGCGGGATGGCCTGCAGGTGCGCGAACACCCTGTCGAAATGCAGGCGCGCGATCTCTCCATGCAGGATGTACGCGACCGCGCCGAACACCACGAGCGCGGTAAGCGGCCCGATCCAGCGCAGCAGCCGTCGGCTCTCGCTCTCATGGCCATCCGCCGGCGAAGGCGAGTGAGTCTCCTGGGGTTTCCGCGCTTGCAAGAGCGGGTCTCAGGCCGCTTCAGCGGGTGAGAGGCTTGTAACGGATGCGGTGCGGTTGCGCGGCTTCCTCGCCCTTGCGGCGCTTGAAGTCCTCGACGTACTCCTGGTAGTTGCCTTCGAACCAGACCACCTGCGAGTCGCCCTCGAAGGCGAGGATGTGGGTCGCGATGCGATCGAGAAACCAGCGGTCGTGGGAGATCACCACCGCACAGCCCGGAAAGCCGAGAAGCGCCTCTTCGAGCGCGCGCAGCGTCTCGACGTCGAGGTCGTTGGTCGGCTCATCGAGCAGCAGCACGTTGCCGCCGGATTTCAACACTTTGGCGAGGTGCACGCGGTTGCGCTCACCGCCCGAGAGCTCGCCGATCGTCTGCTGCTGCTGCGAGCCCTTGAAGTTGAACCGCCCGACGTAGCTGCGCGAGGGCGTCTCGTAGGTGCCGACCTTGAGAATGTCGAGGCCGCCGGAAATCTCCTCCCAGACGGTCTTTTTGTCATTGAGCGCGTGACGTGACTGGTCCACGTAGGCGAGCTTCACGGTCGGCCCGGTCCGGATCTCGCCGGCGTCGGGCTCTTCACCACCGGTCAACATCCGAAACAACGTCGTCTTGCCGGCGCCGTTGGGTCCGATGATTCCGACGATGCCGCCGCGCGGCAATGAGAAAGACAGGCCGTCGATGAGGAGCCGCTCGCCGTAGCCCTTGCGCAGCCCCATTACCTCGATCACGAGCTCTCCCAGGCGCTCGCCGGGCGGGATGTAGATCTCGTTGGTCTCGTTGCGCTCTTGGAACTCGCGCGAGGCGAGCTCCTCGTAGCGCTGCAGGCGGGCCTTGCTCTTCGCCTGGCGCGCCTTCGGGTTCTGCCGCACCCACTCGAGCTCGTGCTCGAGAGCCTTGCGCAGCGCCTCGCGCTCGCGCTCCTCGAGCTTGAGGCGCTGCTCCTTCTGCTCGAGCCAGGAAGAATAGTTACCGTGCCATGGAATGCCGTGTCCGCGGTCGAGCTCGAGGATCCACTCCGCAACGTTGTCGAGGAAGTAGCGGTCGTGCGTCACCGCCACCACGGTGCTCGGATACTCTTCGAGGTAGCGCTCCAGCCAGGCGATCGACTCGGCGTCGAGGTGGTTGGTGGGCTCATCGAGCAGCAGCATGTCGGGCGCCGATAGCAGCAGCCGGCAGAGGGCCACACGCCGCTTCTCGCCGCCCGACAGCGTCGCGATCTTCGCCTCCCAGGCCGGCAGGCGCAGCGCATCCGCGGCGATTTCGAGCTTGCGCTCGAGCTCCCAGCCGCCTCCCGATTCGATGGCGTCCTGGAGCTTCGCTTGCCGTTCGAGGAGAGAGTTCATTTCCTCCTCTTCGAGGGGCTCGGCGAAGCGATCGCTGATGCGGTTGAACTCCTCGACCAGCCGCAGGGTCTCGGCGACGCCTTCCTGCACGATGGTGCGGACGTCGCTTGCCGGATCGAGCTGCGGCTCCTGCGGCAGATAGCCGACGCGGATGCCACTCTGCGGGCGCGCCTCGCCGTCGATCTCCTGGTCCAGGCCGGCCATGATCTTGAGTAGGGTGGACTTGCCCGAGCCGTTCAGGCCCAGCACGCCGATTTTGGCACCGGGGAAGAAGGAGAGGCTGATATCGCGCAGAATGATGCGCTTCGGGGGGACGACCTTGCCAACCCCCTGCATGGTAAAGATGTACTGAGCCATTTCCTGTCGAGCTTCAATGAGGCCGCGGCCAAGTATTATCATCGACTTGGCCTCTCTTGGGCAGGTGGGTTCGGCGAGGGTTGTTCCATGAGCGAGAACGTCGTGGTGATTGCCGGCGAGCGCATCGCGCGCTACGGCTTTGGCGACGGTCATCCTTTCGGGCCCGATCGCCAGGCGGCGTTTCTGCGGGAGTTCACCGCGCGCTCGCTCGACCGCAGGGTGCGCGTGCTCGAGCCGCGTGATGCCTCGGAATCGGAGCTGCTTTCGTTTCATACCCCGAGCTATCTGGAGTTCGTGCGGGAGCGCTCGGCGAGCGGTCAGGGCTACCTCGATGCGGGCGATACGCCAGCTTTTCGCGGCGTCTACGAGGTGACCTCCTGTGTGGTGGGGGCGACGCTCACGGCGGTCGAGCACATCATGGCAGAAGAGTCTCGCCGCGCATTCGTGCCGATTGCGGGACTTCACCATGCTGCTCGCGATCACGCCGCCGGCTTTTGCGTATTCAACGACTGCGGTGTCGCGATCGAGCTGCTGCGCAGTCGCTTCGGGCTCGGGCGGGTCGCCTACATCGACATCGATGCGCATCACGGCGATGGCGTGTTCTACGCCTTCGAAAGCGATGCCGCGGTGATATTCGCCGATCTGCACGAGGATGGCCGCTACCTCTATCCGGGAACGGGCGCGGCGGAGGAGACAGGCCTGGGGGCTGCGCAAGGCACGAAGCTCAATTTGCCTCTGCCGCCCGGCGCGGACGATTCCGTGTTCGCCGACCTCTGGCCACAGGTCATCGCGCATCTCGAGCGCTTCCAGCCGGAGTTTCTCATCCTGCAATGCGGTGCAGACAGCATCGAGGGAGACCCGCTGACGCATCTGCGCCTGACGCCGCGGGCCCACGCCCGTGCAGCGGCCGAGCTCGTAGCCCTCGCGGAGCGGCTCGGTCACGGTCGTGTGCTCGCGCTCGGAGGTGGTGGCTACTCCCGCGCCAACCTCGCCAGCGCCTGGAATTCAGTAGTGGAAAGCCTCGCGGCCTAGCGCAGTTTCCGTACCCCGGGAAACGGTTCCGGTACAATCTTGGGCTCCGTCCCCCCGCCACCGACAGGACCCCAGAATGTTCCCCAAGAGCCTGGACATCCGCAGCTTCGACCCCGAGCTCACCCGTGCGCTCGAGGGTGAGCGGCGCCGCCAGGAGGATCACATCGAGCTCATCGCTTCGGAGAACTACGCGAGCCCGAGGGTGCTCGAGGCGCAGGGGTCCGTGCTCACGAACAAGTACGCGGAAGGCTATCCCGGCAGGCGTTACTACGGCGGGTGCGAGTACGTCGACATCGCGGAGCAGCTCGCCATCGAGCGCGCGAAGAAGCTCTTCGGCGCCGCGTATGCCAACGTGCAGCCGCATTCGGGCTCGCAGGCCAATGCCGCTGCGTACTTCGCGCTGGTGCAGCCGGGCGACCCCATCCTGGGGATGAGCCTCGATCACGGCGGACACCTCACTCACGGCGCGCGGGTCAACTTCTCGGGCAAGTTCTTTCGCGCCGCGCAGTACGGAATTCGCCCCGATACCGGCGAAATCGATTACGAGCAGGTGCGACGCCTCGCCGAGGAGCACCGCCCGAAGATGATCATCGCCGGCTTCTCCGCATACTCGCGCGTGATCGACTGGGCGCGCTTCGCGGAGATCGCGAAGAGCGTCGGCGCCTACTTTGTGGTCGACATGGCACACGTTGCCGGGCTGGTCGCCGCGGGCATTTACCCCAACCCGGTGCCGCACGCCGACGTCGTCACGACTACGACGCACAAGACATTGCGCGGTCCGCGCGGTGGCCTCATTCTGGCGCGGGAGAGCGAGGAGATCGCCAAGAAGCTCAATTCCCTGGTCTTTCCAGGCACGCAGGGCGGTCCGCTCATGCACGTCATCGCCGCAAAAGCCGTGGCGCTGCTCGAGGCGCTGCAGCCGGAGTTCGCCGTCTACCAGCGCCAGGTGTTGGCGAATGCCCGCGCGATGGCTGCGAGGCTCATCCGCCGGGACTATCAGATCGTCTCGGGCGGGACCGACAACCACCTCTTCCTGTTGAGCCTCATCGGCCGCACGATCACCGGCAAGGAGGCCGATGCCGCCCTGGGCAAGGCCAACATCACGGTGAACAAGAATGCGGTGCCGAACGACCCGCGACCACCGATGATCGCAAGTGGCCTGAGGATCGGCACTCCCGCATCGACCACGCGCGGCTTCAAGGAGCGCGAGGTCGAGCAGGTGGCGGATCTGATCGCCGATGTGTTGGATGCAAGCGGCACGGACGCTGTCCTGGAGCGTGTGCGGGGCGAGGCGATCGAGCTCTGCCGGCGCTTCCCCGTGTACGGCGAGTAGCAGATGGCAGTCCGGGCAGGGCCGCGGACCGACCGAGCAAATCCGTGTACTGCCCGTTCTGCGGCCACATCGAGACCAAGGTAACCGACTCCCGGCTCGCCGGCGAGGGGCGGCAGATCCGCCGCCGACGCGAGTGTCTTGCGTGCGGCGAGCGGTTCACGACCTTCGAGACCGCGGAGCTCGTCATGCCGACGGTCGTCAAGGGCGACCGCACCCGCGAGCCGTTCGACGAGGCCAAGCTCCGCTACGGCATGGAGATAGCGCTCGAGAAGCGGCCAGTGCCGCGTCCCCAGGTCGATGAGGCGTTGAGCCGCATCGCGCACAAGGTTCGCGGCCTCGGCGACCGGGAAGTGCCGTCGCGAATCATCGGCGAGCTCGTCATGGAGGAGCTGAGGCAGCTCGATGAAGTGGCCTACGTGCGCTTCGCCTCCGTCTATCGCCACTTTGAGGATGTAGAGGCCTTTCACGAGGAGATCCGCAGGCTCCGCGATCAGCGCGATGCCATCCGGCCCGCCCGCGAGCCCAAGCGCCCCGCGAGGCGCCATCCCGCGCCGGACCGCGATCAGCTGTCGCTCCTGCCGACGGAGCCGCAGCAAGCGGAGGACGGCGACGCCGGACCGGAGCGTAAGTGAGACTCTCGACCCATGTTCACGGAGTTTGACCGCCGGGCGATGGCTCGCGCGATTGTGCTGGCCGAGCGAGGTTTGGAGACGACCGATCCGAATCCGCGAGTGGGTTGCGTCATCGCGCAGGGCGGGGAGATCGTCGGCGAAGGTTGGCACGAGCGAGCGGGCGAGCCGCACGCAGAAGTCAACGCTTTGCGTGCCGCCGGACCCAAAGCAGCCGGAGGAACTGCGTACGTCACCCTGGAGCCGTGTAGCCATCGCGGCCGTACACCGCCCTGTGTCGATGCGTTGATAGCAGCGCGTGTGGCGCATGTCATCTTTGCCGTCGAAGATCCCAACCCGCTCGTCCGTGGTCGGGGCGCCGAGGCGCTGCGGCAGGCCGGCATCGCCACCGAGTCCAGTCTGCTGGAAGCAGAAGCGGCCGACGTGAATCCCGGATTCCTGAAGCGCATGCGCTGCGGCCGACCGTGGGTGAGAGTGAAGCTCGCAATGAGCCTCGATGGCCGGACGGCGTTGGCGAATGGCGCGAGTCAGTGGATTACCGGCCCGGCTGCCCGCGACGACGTACAGCGCTGGCGTGCCCGCAGCTCGGCAATCCTCACTGGGATAGGCACTGTGCTCGCGGACGATCCACGCCTCAACGTGCGGTTGCCCGATCCATCGCCGGGCCAGCCAAGACGGCAACCCTTGCGGGTCGTGCTCGATTCCAGCCTTCAGATATCGCCGGACGCGAAGTTGCTGATGACCCCGGGAAGCGTCCTGGTCATCACGGCGGCACACCATGCCCAGGGTAGCGTCGGCCATGGGAAGCGGAGCGCGCGACTCCTCGAGCGGGGGGCTGCAATCGAAGAGGTTGGCGTGTCGGCCGAGCCGGCGGCCGCGGGCGTCACGCGATTGAGCCTTCCCGAGGTGTTGGACAGCCTGGGGCGGCGAGAGGTCAACGAGCTCTGGGTCGAGTCAGGACCTCGGCTGGTAGGGGATCTGCTGCGCCAGGGGCTCATCGACGAGCTGATCGTGTACATGGCTCCGAAGCTGCTCGGACCGCAGGCGCGGCCGCTTGCCGAGCTCGACGAGCTGCGCGAGCTCAGCGCCGCACCGGGCTTCGTCATTCTCGACACGTGCCGAATTGGCGATGACGTGCGCCTGCGTCTGCGTCCGCGGCATGAGCAGCGTTAACGGGCTGCGGTAACCAACGGAGGATTGCAGCGAATGTTCACGGGTATCGTTCAAGACGTCGGTCGGGTCAGCAGCCAGGAGACGCGCGCCGGCGACGTGCGCCTGGTAATCGCCTTCGATCGGCTCGATCCGTCGGGAATTCATGTCGGCGACAGCATTTGCGTGCAGGGCTGCTGTCTCACCGTAGTCGAGCTTCGAGACCGCTCGTTTGCCGCCGATGTCTCGCGCGAGACACTGTCGCTCACGACGTTGGGTGAGTTGACAGCGGGTTCACCCGTCAACCTGGAGCCCTCGCTGAGGGCAGGCGACCCGCTGGGCGGACATCTGGTCTCAGGCCATGTCGATGGCGTCGGTCAGGTCACTACGATTGGCGACGACGCCCGCTCGACACGGATAGAGATTGCAGTCCCGCCGGCTCTCGCGCGCTACATCGCTCGCAAGGGGTCCGTCGCGATCGACGGCGTCAGCCTTACGATCAACGAAGTGCAGGGTGCTACCTTCGGCATCAACCTCATTCCCCACACGCAGGCAGTAACGACCCTCGGCGCGCTGCGTACCGGAACCCGCATCAACGTAGAGGTAGACCAGATAGCGCGCTACGTCGAGAGACTTCTTGCGGATTCGGACTAATGCTCGTGTGGGCGAGTCAACTCGTAGCTCGCGAAGTGCGACCATGCGCCACTCTGATTCTGAGATTCGAGCAACAGGGTCCAGGTGCCTTCCTTGGGGTGGCGGGTGAAGGTATCTCGAAACGCGCCCTCGGCATAGGGAAAGGTAACGACCAGGCGTTGACCTTTACGCATACCTGTCGCCACGACGCGCGCACCGGCTGCTCCGAACTGATCGAGCCAATGAATGACATAGTCGTGGGCTTTCGGGTCGTAACCGATGAAGACCTCGGCCTGATATCGCGGGGGGCTCCCGGCATCGACCATTTGCAGTTTGAACCAGGCTCCGCTGAGCATTCGTTCGCCCGATGCGCGATACGTAACGGGTTTGCCGCCAAGCACTCCTTTCATGATCCAAGGGCCTCGTAGTGCATTGAGATATGCGTCGTCGGCGGAGAATCGTTTCGGCGTCTGCGCTGCGGAACAGACAGATGCGAAAGCCGCAATCAGGACGATGGGCCACGATTTGGTCATAGACATGATTTTGTTACCTGATGTCCGACCTGCTGATGTGATCTGGCGCGCTTACCGATGCAGCAGCAGCGCAGTGTAGATGTCGATACCGTTCCACAGATTCCCGAGGCGCAGGTTCTCGTTGGCGGTATGTTGGTTGTCGTCGTAATTCGCGATCGAGACGACCATAGACGGCGTGCCGAGCGACTGTTTGATCACTGAGAGAGGCAGGCTCCCGCCCGAGCTCGGCATCTCGAGCGGCGGCTGGCCCGCTGCGGAGCGGACTGCCCCGGCAATGGCCAGAGCGAACGGATCGCTCATGGGCATGCGCGCGGCGGCGTAAATTCCCGGCCGCAGCTTCAAGGTCGCGATCAGCGGATGGGCCAGGCGCTCCTCAGCCGTCGGCTCGCGATCGATCACGTAGTAGCCTTGCGATTGGATGTAGGTGCGCAGCTTCCCGAACTGCCTGTGAGGGTCATTGCCGACGACCAGGCGCATATCGAGCACCGCCGTCGCGGTGGCGGGGATGACGTTGGAAGCCTCCGCACCTACGTTCGCGCTGCGCATGCCGTTGATATTGAGCGACGGCAGCATCACCGCTTCCGGCAGGGACCAGGTGGACTCAGGCGAGGCCAGCTCCAGCTCCTGGCGGATCGTTCCGTCGTATCGGGCCGCTTCGGCCAGTGCGCGCCGCTCCCTCGCTCCGAGCGGCTCGATGCCGTCGTACCAGCCGGCAATCGTGACATGGCCCTTCTCATCCTTCATCGAGGCCAAAAGGCGTGCCAACCGCAAAGCCGGATTCGGCGCCCAGTTGCCGTAGTGACCGCTGTGCAACGGTCGGATGGCACCATACACGGTGAGATCGGCGTTCATGTCGCCCCGCGCGCCGTAAGTGATCTCGATGCGTCCCGACGGGTGCACGGGCCCATCGCAGATCACCCACAACTGCGCATCGAAGAGCGCGCGATGCGCGCGCAGAATCTGCCCGAGATGCGGTGAGCCGGCTTCTTCCTCGCCCTCGAAGGCGATGATCAGGTTATCGGTCGGCTGACGATGCAGGGCTCGCAGCGCTTCGAGGGCACTCAGAATGACCATGACCCCGGCTTTGTCGTCGCCCGCTCCCCGGGCATAGAGCCGGGTCTCGTCGTTGGTTGCCCCCGGTGAGCTCAGGCCAATGACCGCACCGCCCTCGTTTGCGGGGCGGGTGCGCAGAGTTGGTGTGAAGGGCGGTGTGATCCACTCGGCGGGATTGACCGGCTGGCCATCATAGTGGGCGTAGAGGACGAGCGTGCGCTTCGCGCCGGGGACTTTCCACTGTGCATACACCAGCGGCGGCACGCCGCTCGCCCCGGCGGGCTCCAACAGCTGAGGCGTGAGGCCCCGCTGCCGCAACATGAGTGCGATGGCCTCTGCATTGCGCCGGATATCGGGCCGGTCGCTGGCGACGTTCGGGATGGCCAGCAGGTGCGCGAGCTCATTCAGAATCGCGTGCTCGTGAGCGGCGCGGAATTCGCGGATCTGCTGTAA
>Ga0134128_10002961_pt1 | contig 20815 bp, 20 predicted proteins | sample KB31754_FD_96462 | JGI IMG/M metagenome (GOLD analysis project Ga0134128, IMG submission 96462) | Terrestrial soil microbial communities with excess Nitrogen fertilizer from Kellogg Biological Station, Michigan, USA - KB3-175-4 | ecosystem: Environmental > Terrestrial > Soil > Unclassified ...
ACCGCGCTGGCCGCTCGCCGACGTGTGCCGTACAGTAGCGCCGTGTCACGCCGGAACGCGCTCGGATGCCACGACAACCCGCAGTCACGACGTTCCTGTTCACGGACATCGAAGGCAGCACCCGGCTCTGGGACGAGCAGCCGGAGCGCATGCAGCCGGCGCTCGCGAGCCACGATGCGCTCGCGCGCGCCACCGTTGGCCGGCACCGCGGGACGCTCGTCAAGTCGACGGGCGACGGCATCCATGCGGTGTTCGACGACCCGCTCGACGGCGTGCTCGCGGTCATCGCTCTGCAACAGGCACTCGGCGACCCCGCCGCAACCGGCGGCCTCGGCTTGCGCATCCGTTGCGGGCTCCATGCCGGGATCGTCGAGCAGCGCGACAACGACTACTTCGGAAGCGCCGTCAACCGCGCCGCGCGGATCATGAGCGCGGCCCATGGCGGACAGGCGCTGGTGTCGCAATCGGTCGCCGACCTCGTCGCCGGCCGCCTGCCGCCGGAGGTGACGCTCGAGAACCTCGGCGTCGCGCGGCTGCGCGACCTCGCGCGCGCCGAATCGCTGTTCCAGATCGTGCACCCGGCGCTTCGCCGCGATTTTCCGCCGCTGCGCACGCTCGAGGCAGTCTCGAACAACCTGCCGCAGCAGCTCACGTCGTTCATCGGCCGCGAACGCGAGATCCGCGACGTCGAGGCGCTCGTGCGCGCAGGTCGCCTCGTCACGATCACGGGTACCGGCGGTCTCGGCAAGACACGGCTGTCGCTGCAGGTGGCGGCCGACCTGCTCGACGAGTTTCGCGGCGGCGTCTGGTTGGTCGAGCTCGCATCGTTCGGCGATCCGCGGCTCGTGCCGCAGGCACTCGCCAGTGCAATCGGCATCAAGGAGCAGTCAGGCGGCTCGCTCGTCGAGGCGATCGTTCGCCACCTGGGCGATGCGCCGGCGCTGCTCGTTCTCGACAACTGCGAGCACCTCATCGCCGCGTGCGCCGAGCTCGCCGTGCAACTGCTGCGCTCGACGCCGGCGCTGCGCATTCTCGCGACCAGCCGGGAACGTCTCAACGTGCGCGGCGAGGCGACCTATCCGCTTGCGCCGCTGCTGGTTCCGGGAGCCGATGCGCAGGCCTCGCAATCTGACGCCGTGCGCCTCTTCATCGACCGCGTCGCGGCGCTCAAGCCTGCGTTCGACGCGAGCGCGCAGGACGTTCGCGACATCGCGGAAATCTGCCGGCGCCTCGACGGCATTCCGCTCGCGATCGAGCTCGCCGCCGCGCGCGCGCGCACGCTGCCGCTGCGCACGATCGCCGCGCGGCTCGACGACCGGTTCCGGCTCGTCATCGGCGGCGATCGAACCGCGCTCCCCCGCCAGCAGACGCTGCGCGCGCTGATCGACTGGAGCTACGAGCTCCTCGATGATGCCGAGCGCACGCTCTTTCGCCGCCTCGCGGTCTTCGCGGGCGGCTTCACGCTCGACGATGCGGAGGCCGTGACGGCCGATGCGTCGCTCGCGCGCGACGACGTCGTGGACCTGCTTGCGAAGCTCGTCGACAAGTCGCTCGTCGTGCTCGACGCGGACAGCACGCGCTACCGGATGCTCGAGACGGTGCGCGAGTACGCGCGCGAGCGCCTCGCCGAGAACGGCGAGACACAGTCGTTGCACGATCGGCACCTGCGCCATTACGTCGGCGTCGTCGAGGCGTCGGTGCCCGAGCTTTTCGGGCGCGCACAGGGCGAAGCTTTCGCGCGGCTCGATGCCGAGCGCGAGAACCTGCTCGCCGCGCACGCGTGGTGCGCATCGGCGTCCGACGGCGTCGAGCTGGGATTGCGCCTGGTCGCGCTCAGGTTCTACTGGATTCATCGCGGCGTGCCGGGCCTGGGCTGTCGCCTCGGCGTCGAGGCGCTCGCGCGCACGCGGCCGGACGACCGCTCGGTGCTGCGCTGCCGCGCGCTGTTTCATGTGGGCCAGATGGCCTGCTACATGGGACGTTACGCCGACGGGGAGCGCCACCTCGAGGAAAGTCTCGCCATCGCGCGCGAGCTCGGAGACGGAACGCGCATCGCGTCGGCGCTCCAGCCGCTCGCGATGGCGTGCCTCGGACAGAACGATGCGGCGGCGGCCGAGCGCCACCTGACGGAAGCGCTCGCGCTCGTGCGCGCCGGAGGCAACAAGCACGACCTCGCGTCGGCGCTCAACGCAATGGCGCAGGTGCATCGCGCGCGCAACGATCTCGAGGGTGCGCTTCCGCTCTACGAGCAGGTCGTCGATCTCGCGCGCGCGACGGGCGACCGCGAGAGCATTGCGTTCGGGCTGCTGAACCTCGCGATGGTGCGCATCGCGCGCGATCCCGACGACCGCATCGCGCCGATCCTGAGCGAGGCCCTCGCGATCGCCGACGAGAACCGCTCGGAGCCCGCGACGCAAAGCGTGCTCGAAGTGATGGCCGGCTGGGCTGCCGCGCGAGGCGACTTTCGGCGCGCGGCGCGCCTGTTCGGCGCGGTCGAAGCGCTCGCTGAAGCGACGGGACTCCGCCGCGACCCCGCGGACGAGGCGTTCCTCCTTCCGCTGATCGGTCGCGCGCGCGCGGCGCTCGGTGCGAAGGACTTCGCCGCGCTCGAGTCCGCGGGACGAAGCCTCGGCCGCGACGACGCGATCGCCGACGTGCGCGACCTCGCCGCCGCGAACGAACCCGCCGCCCGCTAACGCGCGCGCGTCAGCGGTTCACGATCCACGGATCGACCGGAATCCGTGAGGTGGGATCGGCCACTTTCACGACAGCCAGCGTATAGCCGTACTCGCCGGGCCCCGCGTGGGTGTCGACGCAGGTAACTTCCATCTGGCCGGCGCCCGGAGGTGTGCAGTTGAACGGCGCGCCGCTCGCGAATTGAACCTTTTCGTCGGCAAAGGCGTAACCATCCGGCGCATCGAGCTTCCAGTGGATAACCTTCGTACCGTTCGGCGTCAGCACGTCCAGCTCTTTCGGGATGGCCGTGGCAACGCACGGGGTTGCGGTGCAATCGACCTTGACCGCTACCTGGCAACTCGCGCCCGTGCAGTCCGCATGCGTCCTCTGCATTCCGCCGCCCGGCTCTCCCGGGGACGCACATCCGAACAGTACGACGCACGCAACAATCACCGAACACGTACCAAGGATCTTCATGTCGTCCCTCCCTTCAGGCGTTTTGCTCAGCGGTTGACGATCCACGGGTCGAGCGACGGCACGCCGCGCGGCCCGAAGACGCTGTTCGGTACGGTGACGTTGACCCGGTACTTGAAGACGCCGAATTCGGGATGCTTGTCGCCGCATGCGAATTCGCGTCCATCTCCGCGCGGCTCGCATTCGAAATCGCTGGTCGGCACGACGACGCCGTTCGCCGCAAAGCGAGTTTCGCTGTCGCCTTCGAGGCGCCAGACGATCTCCGTGCGCTTGCCGCGGTTCTCAACGACCACGAGGTCGTAGTCGACGTAGAGATCGCAACCGTAGAAGCGGTCGCAGTCGACCCTCACCTCGATCGTGCACTCGCCCTCGCCCGCGCAGGTCTTCTGCTTCGCTTCGTGCGGCACGCGGGGATGCATCGCGGCGCAGCCGGCCAGAAGCGCGCACGCGACGATGGAGGACCACAGGACCTTCCGCATTCTTCTTCCTCTTGACGGTAGCGGGCAGCGCATTGTCGGTCATCCGGGCGGGGAATGAAAAGCCGTTCCGCGCGACGCGCCGGCGCGTGCGGCGACTGCGGGCGTCGGCCGCGATTGCCGCCCGGTTTCGGCATTCCTCCTACAGCCACGGCAGGCGCTACATGGCGCGTCGGTGCATGCGTCCATCGCCATGACAGGAGCTTCAGCAAAATCATCATGTTGGCGATCGGCAGGGTCCTTGCAGCGATCGGGACGTCCTGGCGGCGCGTTCGGCCGCCGTTCCCTTTGAAAGGATCTTCGATGAACGCCATCTTCCGGCAAATCGCCACGGTCGCGACCTGTTCCATTCTGGCCGCGGCCGGCACCGCGTGCGCGACCACTTCGAACACGACAGCGACGTCGTCGGGCGACCGCGCGACACTCGCGCAGACGTCGCCGTCCATGACCACGACGACGAGCACGATGCCGGGGACGTCGCCGACGATGCCCTCGTCGACGGCGACGCCGTCCGCCACGATGCCGCCGCCCGCTGCGATGCCTTCGACGGCGGCACCTTCCCCGGCGACGAACGCGACGACGGCACCGACAACGCCGTCGCCATCGGCCTCGTCGCCCGCGGAGGCTGCGAATGCGCAGGACGCCGAAGCACGCAGGATCTTCGACCAGCTCGACACCAACCGCGACGGCGTCCTGACGCTCGACGAGTTCTCGCGGGCCACCTTCCGCGCCAAATGATGCTTCGACGGCGCGGCGGATGATTCCGCGCCCGCTGCGCCGGGCGACGCTCGGCGCAGCCGTCCCGCTGTTCGCGTTGTCCGTTTGCGTCGCGCACGCCGACGCCGGCGACCTGCCGGCGATCTGGGCGTCCGCACGCGAGGCCAGCGTCGAGCGCGCGATCGACGCGCCCGACGCTGCCAGCGCAAGCGCGCGTGTCCCGAGCGACGACGCTCGCGAACGCGATGCCGCATCCCGGATCGACGCCAGCAAGAGCTATGCGATCCCGGCGCTCGAGATCGTCGGGTTCGAGATCCTGCTGAACCAGTTCGACCGGCACGTGCTGGGCGACGACTTCGCGAGCAACGCGTCGACGATCCGGCACAATCTGCATTCGAGCTGGGTCGAGGACCGCGATCCGTTCCAGATCAACCAGCTCGGGCACCCGTATGCGGGCTCGATGTACCAGGGATTCGCGCGCTCGGCGGGATTGAACTACTGGGAAGCGCTCGGCTACACGTTCGCCGGCAGCGCCTTGTGGGAAATCGCCGGCGAGCGGAGTCCTCCATCGCGCAACGACCAGGTCAACACCGGCATCGGCGGCAGCTTCCTCGGCGAGATCCTGTTCCGGCTCGCCAATCTGACGCTCGAGCACGAGAACGTGCCGCCGTTCTGGCGCGAAACGGCAGCGGCGCTGATCTCGCCGCCCGTCGGCTTCAATCGCCTCGCCTTCGGCGAGCGCTTCCGCACGCTGTTCCCGAGCAATGATCCGGTCTACTTCAGCCGGCTAGAGGTTGGCGCAAGCCGCCGGATCCAGAGCAGCGCCGGCCTTTCCGCCGCCGAAGACAAGCCCAACGAGGCAGTGATCGACTATTCGATCGACTACGGCCTGCCCGGCAAGCCCGGCTACACGTACGCGCGGCCGTTCGATTACTTCAACCTCGAAGCGAGCGCATCGAGCGCGAACGGCGCGGAAAGCCTTTTGACGCGCGGCCTCCTGCTCGGCCGCGACTACGACGCCGGACGCGACTACCGCGGCGTCTGGGGACTCTACGGCGTCTACGACTACATCTCGCCGCAGACATTCCGCGTGTCGAGCGCCGCGGCAGCCCTCGGCACGACCGCGCAATGGAAGCTGTCCGATTCGTGGGCGCTCCAGGGGACGGCGCTCGGCGGCGCCGGCTACACGGCCGTGGGGACGATTCACAGCACCACGGACAACGATTACCACTATGGCGTCTCGCCGCAGGCGCTGCTCGCGCTGCGCGTCATCTTCCGCGATCGCGCAGCGCTCGACGTCTCGGCGCGCGAATACTTCGTGAGCAACGTGGGTGCCGCCGCGCGCGGCGGCCACGACAACATCGTGCGGCTCGACGCGTCGCTCACGTGGCGCATCTACGAGCGTCACGGGATCTCGCTGCGATACCTGCTGAACCGCCGCGACGCGTTCTATCCTGACGTCGGCGACAGCTCGCAGACCCGCGGCACGATCGGGCTCTATTACACCTATATCGGGCACGACCGGTTCGGCTTCGTCGATTAGTAGGACCGAGGATCGTCTACTAATACCGCGCGTTCCCCGGCGTGCGCGGAAACGGGATCACGTCGCGAACGTTCGCAAGTCCCGTCGCATACGCGATCGTGCGCTCGAAGCCGAGCCCGAAGCCCGCGTGCGGCACCGTCCCGTAGCGGCGGAGGTCGCGGTACCAGCCGTAGTGCGACGTGTCGAGGCCCGCTTCGGCGATCCGCGCGTCGAGCACGTCGAGGCGCTCCTCGCGCTGGCTGCCGCCGATGATCTCGCCGATGCCAGGCGCGAGCACGTCCATCGCCGCGACCGTCTTGCCGTCGTCGTTGACGCGCATATAGAACGCCTTGATCGCCTTCGGGTAGTTCATCACGATCACCGGCTTCTTCGCGTAGACCTCCGAAAGGTAGCGCTCGTGCTCCGATTGCAGGTCCATTCCCCATGCAACCGGAAACTCGAATTTCTGCTTCGCCTGTTCGAGCACGCGAATCGCCTCGGCGTAGTGCATCCGCACGAACTCCGATTCGACGATGCCGCGAAGCTTCGCGATCACGCCCTTCTCGATGCGCTCGTCGAAAAATGCCATGTCGTCGGCGCGCTCGTCGAGCACGGTCGCGAAGATGTGCTTCAGGAGCCGCTCGGCGAGCGTCGCGTCGTCGCCAAGGTCGGCGAATGCGATCTCCGGCTCGATCATCCAGAACTCGGCCAGATGCCGGCTCGTGTTCGAGTTCTCGGCGCGAAACGTCGGTCCGAACGTATATACCTTCGACAGCGCGAGACAGTACGCCTCGACGTTGAGCTGGCCTGACACGGTCAGAAACGCCTCGCGGCCGAAGAAGTCCTGCGCGTAATCGATCTTCCCGTCGGCATTACGCGGCAGGTTGGCGAGGTCGAGCGTCGACACGCGGAACAGCTCGCCGGCGCCTTCGGCGTCGGACGACGTGATGATCGGCGTGTTGATCCAGAAGAAGCCGTTGTCGTGGAAAAAGCGATGGATCGCGTGCGCGATCGCGTCGCGCACCCTGCTGACGGCGCCGATCACGTTCGTGCGCGGCCGCAGGTGAGCGACCTCGCGCAGGAACTCGAGCGTGTGCGGCTTCGGCTGGATCGGATACGAGTCGGGATCCTCGACCCAACCGATGACGCGGACGTTCGTCGCCTGCGATTCGAACGCCTGCCCCTTCGCCGGCGACGGCACGACGGTGCCGGTCACTTCGACCGCGCAACCTGCCGTCAGGTGCAGGACCTGCTCGGCGTAATTGGGCAACGTGCTGGGCACGACGGCCTGCACGGGGTTGAAACAGGAGCCGTCGGAAACGTGGAGGAACGAGAGACCCGCCTTCGAATCGCGGCGCGTGCGTACCCAGCCGCGAAGCGTGACCGGCGCATCCTGTGGCGCGCGGCCGTCGAGGATGTCCGCACAGGAGTAGCTCTTCATCGTCGTGAGGCGCTTTTCGAAACGAGCACTCTACCCGAAGCCGAGCACGCGCCTCGGCGTTTCCCAAAGGATCTTGCGACGGTCGCTCGCGTCAGGGACGAAGCGCTCGACGAGCGCCAGCAGCGGGCCAACGTCGATGCGCGACGATGCGCGCAGGAACGGCCAGTCCGACGCCCACAGACAGCCGTCGGGCGTGAACGCGTCGACGAGCGCGGCGACGAACGGCACGAGATCGTCGTACGGATGCGCCTCGCGCGAGAACTTCGTGTAGCCGGACAGCTTGACGAGCGCGCGACGCGCGCGGCCGAGCCGCAACAACGCCTGGAATCCGGGCTGCGAAAGGCCGTCGGCAGGCGATGGACGCCCGCAATGATCGATCAGCAGTTGCACGCCGGTGCGCTCGAAGAGCGGCGCGAGCGCCACGAGCTGGTCCTGCCAGACCTGCAGCGACACGCACATCTCGAGCGCGCGCAAATGTCGAAGCAGGCCACCCGCGCCGAGATAGCGCTCGACGCCGTGGTGCGTCGCGTTGAATGCGACGCCGACGACGCCCTGCGCGCGAAGCGCGACGAGGACCTCGCGCGTCGCGTCGTTCGGGACGACGGCGATGCCCTTGTAGCGGCCTTCTCCGCGTTCCAGCGCGTCGAGCAGGCACCGGCTGTCGTTCTCGTAGCCCGAGTTCGACCCGACGATCAGGCCATGGCGGATGCCGTAGGCGTCGTGCATCTGCACGAGCTGGCGCGCGGTTCCGGTTTCCTGGCCGCTCGGCCGATAGAACGTGTCGTCGCCGTACGGAAAATGCACCGGATCGAGCACGTGACAATGGCAGTCGATCTTCGGCGCACTGAAGATGTCGACGGGCGGCTTTGTCGCGCTCATCGTCATTGCCAGCCTTCGATCGATGGCACGCGCAGCGACTCGATCTCTGGCAGATCGAAGCCGAAGTGGCGGACGAGAAGCGCTCGCAGCTCTTTGCGGTCCGCGAGCTCGCTTGTGCGCGACGTCGACGCGTCGGCGATCGTCACGCTGCGATCGACGACGCTCACGCGAGCATCGCCTTCGAATGCGCGAAGCATGAGCCGGTTGCGAAATCCCGAAGCCGGATGCGTCGCCGTGTAGTGGTTCGCGACAATGAAATCGCTGGCGTTGTCGATTTCGAGCGTCGTCGCCCAGCAATCGACGATCTCTCCGCCGGAGCGTGCACGCAGCACCCGATAGTCGCCATCGCGCGCCATCCAATGCGACGCGTCGTCCGCCGGCGCGACGTCTGCAAGCGGAACCGGAGCGTCGGGCGCGAGGCCGCCGAATCCGGGATCGAGCACGAACGTCCCTTCCGGCAACGCAACGGTCAACATCATGTGCGTGCGCGGCACCTCGGTGCGCGGCGAGAAGAGGACGACGCGCGCCGAGTGGCGAACCGGCACAAACCCGAGTGCTTCGAGCATCGCGGCCAACAGCGTCGCGTGCTCGAAGCAGTAGCCGCCGCGCCGCGCGCGAACGAGCTTCGCCTGCAGCGCGCGCAGATCGAGGTCGATCCCGCGGCCGAGCAGCACGTCGAGATTCTCGAACGGAATCGTGCGCACGTGGGCGCGAAGAATGCCCGCGAGCGTCGCGAACGTCGGCTCGCGGCTTCCCGTCCATCCGATACGCGCCAGATACGCGTCGAGATCGAGGTCCGACTCGTGGGTCACGAGATGGGGCTCGTCAATGCGCATTGCGCCGCAGGCATTCGTGGAACCGCTCGTCGACGCGGTGCGCGAACCAGTCGGTCGTGAGGTGACGCGTGATCTTCGGGCTCGACAGCTCGATCGTCGGCACGACCGCGCGCGGCACGCGTGCGTGCGCGGCCTGGTCGGCGAGCGCGAACACGCGCGCGTAGAGCGTCGTCTTCGCGAACGCTTCGCCGCTGCCCTGCTCGAGATCGCGCCGGATGTCGAAAGCGCTCATGCCGAGGCGCTTGGCGAGCACGTGCAACGCGGATTCGGTGGCGCCCGCCTCGCGCGACGGCGTTCCGTTGTCGTAGCGCAGAAGGTCGCCGTCGGGTACCAGCGGGATGCCGGACACGTCGGCGACGGCACGCTGGAACGCCGCGTTGCGGCTCGCGTAACGCCCGGCGTTATAGTCGGCGAAGCGGTAGACATAGCGGTCGTACGGAGCGTCGTAGGCGAGCAGGTGCGCGATCCCGAAATAGAGGCCGCCCCGTCGCGTGAACACTGCGTCGCGCACGCTCCCCGTCATCGGATAAGGGTACGGCGCGGCCACCGTCTGCGCTTCGGCGAACGCGACCGAAACCTGCATCGGTCCGGCCGTTCGCACCGGATTGCGATCGGCGAAGAGCGTGCGGCCGAACGGTACGCGATCGATGAAGTCGTCGTAGATGCGCGAAAGATCGCCTTCGGTCCTGACCGCATCGATCCGCTCGCTGTAGCGCTTGCCGTTCGACGACGGCACCGCGAGCGCGGCATCGAGCACGAGCTTCGGCACGCCGGCCCGCTCGCGCCGCGCGTCGATCTCCTTCCATGCGATTCGCGCAAGTCCCGGCACCGGCGGGTCGACGCGCAAGCCCGACTCCTGCTCGGCGACCGCAATGGCAGCGCACGCGTTCTCGGCCGTCGGCGCAATGTCGAGCGCAGACATCGCGGCGTAAATGTCGATCGCCCAGCCGTTGCGATCGGGCAAGGAGGCGGGCAACAACCGCGTCACCAGCGCGCGTCCCTCCGCAGCCGTCAGCCGCGGCGCCTCGGATGCAGGCGGCACATTCGTCGCGCATCCGGCAAGGGCGACCGCTGCGATGGCCGCGAGGAGGGGCGATCGCAGTCGGAAAAGCGCGGCGCAAGCGCGACGTTGCAGGGGCACGAACGTAGGATAGAGCCTCTCGCCGGGACGTCGCCGTCGCCGCTTTCCCCGTGCGGCCCGAGCGTCGCTTCACCTGCTGCCGGCTCGCGACACTGCTAGGATTGTGGATGCCCGACGATTTCGCCCCGCCGTTGCGGATGCCGATCAGCGTCGATGCCTGCGAATGGATCGTCGATCGCGCGCTCGCCGGTGCGTCGGAGATCGACATTCTGGCGGGCGTTTGCGAGCGGCTGGACGGCGCCGGTTTCAGCCTGATGCGCGCGTCGGTCGCGAACGACCTGCTCGATCCGACGTATGACGCGCGCGGCGTGCGCTGGAATCGCGGCACGGGCGGCCTCGAGGAGGTTTTCCCGCGCACCGAAGGCTTCGTCGTCAACGAGTCGTGGACGCGAAGCCCTTTCTTCGCGCTTGCGGAGAGCGGCCGTCCCCGCCTGCGGCGCCGGTTGAACGCGACCTATCGACGCGGCGAATTTCCGCTCCTCGACGATTTCGAGCGCATGGGCGCGACCGATTACCTTGCGTTCGCGACACCGGTCGGCGACAACGTCCGCCTGGGCGAAGGACAGGGCATCGTTTCGTCCTGGCTTACCGACGTGCCCGGTGGCTTCAGCGACGCGCAGGTCGAGTCGATCGCCTATCTGCTGCCAACGCTCGCGCTCGCGTTCATGCTGCATACGACTCACCGCTCCGCGCGCACCGCCGTCGCGACGTATCTTGGCAACGACGCCGCGCTGCGCGTGCTCGCCGGCAACATCGTGCGCGGTCGCGCGACGCCGATCACCGCCGTCGTCTGGTTCAGCGATCTCGTCGGATTCACGCGCATCGCCGACTCGGTCGACGCCGAAGTCCTCCTCGCGATGCTGAACGAATATGCCGAGGCACAGGTCGAGGCGATCGAAGCCCGCGGCGGCCACGTGCTGAAATTCATCGGCGACGCGATCCTCGCGATCTTTCCGGACGAGGATACGACGCGCGCCTGCGAGCTTGCGCTCGACGCGGCCGCCGATCAGAAGCGGCGCATCGCGATCGTGAACGAGCGGCGCGGCAAGGCGTCGCTGCCGGTGACCGGCACGCATCTCGCGCTGCACGTCGGCGAGCTTCTGTACGGCAACGTCGGCAGCCCGCGGCGACTCGACTTCACGGTGCTGGGGCCGGCCGTCAACGAGGCGGCGCGCATCGAGGCGCTCTGCGGGTCGCTCGAGCAGCCGGTGATCGTTTCGTCGGCGTTCGCGGAGGCCGCCGGCGGCGCGCGCGAGCGCCTGGTCAGCCTGGGCCGCTATGCGATGAAGGGCGTGGCTCGACCGCAGGAACTGTTCACGCTCGACCCCGAATAGCGTCCGGAACGCAAGCGCCCCTGCGGACATCCAATGGATGTTCGCTGCGCCCTTGACCTGGAGGTTTCGATGAGAACGCCTGCCAGTATTGCCGGGCATCCGATCCATCCGATGCTCGTTCCGCTGCCGATCGGGATGTGGGTGCTGTCTCTTGCGTGCGACATCATCGGCGCTTTCGCCGCCGACCCAACCACCTGGAAGTCCGTTGCCCTGTACGCGATGATCGGCGGCATCATCGGCGCGCTGCTCGCGGCGGTCTTCGGCTTCGTCGATCTGCTGTCGCTGCCCGCGCGCATTCGTCCAACGGCACTTGCTCACATGGGCATCAACCTGACGATCGTCGTCCTGTTCGCGATCGATGCGTGGCTCCGGCTGTCGGGTTCCGACCCCGTCTGGCTCTCGGTGGTCGCGATCCTGTTGCTGCTCGGCTCGGGGTGGCTCGGCGGCAAGATGGTGTATCGCCTGGGCGTAGCGGTCGATGTGCCAGCGGCGGGAATCGACAGCCGGTAACGCGCTCTTCGAGGCGTTCACTCGACCCGCGATAGGCGACGAACGTCGGGCGCAGGCTCGCTCGAACGGACGCGTCACTCGGCCAACCCGATCTCCTGCACGAATCCGCCCCAGTGTGCGTCCGCGTGCAGCGCGCGCAACAGCGGATCGATCTTCGTCCACGCGATTCCGGCATCGTGCTGCATGCGCGCGCGAGCGAGCCACTCGAACGCCGAATCGGCCTCGCCTCGAAACGCGTGGATTTCCGCGACCTGATACGCGGCGTCGCCCGCGTACTTGCTCGCGAGCTCGCGCAGCGCGGCAAGCGATTCCGCTTCGCGTCCGGCCGCCTTCTCGACAACACCGCGCGCGAAAAGCCGTCCCCACTCCTCCGGCTCCTGTCGCATGTGCTCGCGCGCCTGCGCAAGCCGTCCGTCCACCACGAGCACGACGGCGAGACACGCGTGCATGGCCGCGCTCTGCGGCGCGAGCTCCAGCGCCCTTTCGACCGCCGTCACGGCTTCGCCGGAGCGGCCCGCCGCATGCAGGGTCATTCCCTGGTAGAAATGCGCCGACGGGCTCAACGGGTCCTGCTCGATTGCGCGACGTCCAAGGGCGATGCCGTCCTCGAATCGGCCGTTGATCCCCGCGACGATTCCCGCCTGATGCAGGACGATCGCGTTGCCGGGTGCGAGTTCGAGGGCGCGATGCAACGTCGCGTCCGCGCCGCGCCAGTCCCAGTCGTGCGCGATCTGGATCCATGCGATGCCGGCGTGCCCTTCGGCCAGATCGGGCTCGAGCGCGAGCGCATGCATCAGCGCCTCGCGCGCGCGAACGAACCCTTCGGTCGCCGTCGACCAGCCCCAATTCGCCTCGTTCGAGTAAGCGCGTCCAAGCTCGGCCCACGCGAGCGCGAAGGCCGGATCGATCGCGAGCGCCTCCTTCAGATAGCCGATTCCCCTCGCCGTTTCGTCGCGGGTGTTGCGGTCGATGAAGTGCCGCGCATACAGGAAGCGGCGATGTGCTTCCGGATCGCTGCTGCGGCCCTTCACCGCTTCGGCGACGGCTGCCGTTGCGTCGCGCTCGGCAGCCGGATCGTTGGAACGTTCGAGCAGCGTGTTGCGCAACTCCTTGACGACCGATTGCGCGATGTCGTCCTGCACGGCGAAGATGTCGTCCAGCGTGCGATCGTACGTCTCCGACCAGAATTGGTAGCCGTCGGACACCTTCACGAGGCGCACCGCGATGCGCATCCGGTTGCCCGCCTTTCGCACGCTGCCTTCGAGCAGGGTCCCGACGTTGAGCGCACGCCCGACATCGGCGGCGTCCGCTGCCCGGCCCTTGAACCTGAACGCCGACGATCGCGCTGCCACGCGCAGCCCGCGGATCTTCGACAAAACGTTCAGGAGCTCCTCGGCGAGCCCGTCCGCGAAGTATTCGTTGTCCTCGTCGCGGCTCATGTTCACGAACGGCAGGACAGCGATCGAAGGCGCCTCGCGCGCGTTCGCGCCGGCGGCGGGCCTGCCCGATGCCCGCGCCGACGGCATGACGGAAGGCCGCGATGAGTCCTCGGCAAGAAGGCGCTCGATGCGTTCGACGAATGCCGCGGGCACGCTGCCCTCCGGCAGGTGCGTCCACTGCACCTCCCGGAACCGCTCGGGGACACGCGCGTTCGCATCGATCGTCGTGTCGATCACGACCGGCAACAGGAACGTCCGATCGTCGGCCATGTCGAGGGTCCGGCCGACAGCGAGATTCCACTCGCGCCGGAAGTAGCCCTCTTCCCGCGCCTGCGTGTTCGCCGAGATGACGGGCACGAACAGCCCGCATTCCCTGATCTGCCGGCGAATCGACGCATCCCACGCGTCGCCCCCACGCAGCGCGGTCTGGTCGAACCAGACGTCGATGCCGGCCGCGCGCAAAGCGTTGCAGATGCGGCCTGCCGCCTCGGCATCCTGCGACGCATAGCTCAGAAAGATGGCCCGGCTCGCAGGCATGGTCGGGGTGAGAGGATTCGAACCTCCGACATCTTGCTCCCAAAGCAAGCGCGCTACCGGGCTGCGCTACACCCCGACAGCGCGATTATGACATCCGCGCCGCAGTCCCCGCGCGGGTCCCCGCCGGAACTTCCGCTCGTCCGCGCACCTCGTAGCGTCTTGAAGGCCGCACCGCGTGGCCTTATTTGACGCAGCGGGAGGAATGCAAAATCATGAGCGATCGGTGGAACGTCGCAGTGCTGGTCGGCAGCCTGCGCAAGGAATCGTTGAACCGCAAGATGGCGAATGCGCTGATCAGGATGGCGCCGCCGTCGCTCGACATGCAGATCGTCGAGATCGGCAGCCTGCCGCTGTACAGCCAGGACGACGAGGCGAATCCGCCGGCCGCCTCGAAGACATTCAAGGAACGCATCGAGAAGGCGCACGCCGTGCTTTTCGTGACGCCCGAGTACAACCGCTCGGTCCCCGGCGTCCTCAAGAATGCGATCGACATTGCGTCGCGTCCGTACGGCAAGAGCGCATGGAACGCCAAGCCGGCCGGCGTCGTCACGGTGTCGCCGGGCGCGATCGGCGGCTTCGGTTCGAACCAGCATTTGCGGCAGTCGCTCGTGTTCCTGAACATGCCCGCGCTGCAGCAGCCGGAGGCCTATATCGGCGGTGCCGGCGACCTGTTCGACGCGCAGGGAAACATCACGAAGGAATCGACGAAGGAGTTCCTGCACAAATTCCTGGCTGCGTTCGCGCAATGGATCGAGCGCAACGCGACGAAACCGGCGGCCAACGAAAAGACGAAAGCCGCATGAGCGCTAGAAGTCGCGCCGCAAGCGCGCTTTCGCGCGCGCTCAGCGTCCGAACTTGCTGGCGCACTCAGCGCCCGAACTTGCTGATCACCGCGAGCGCCTCGTCGATCGCCTGCTTGCCGTTGCCCGACGCGATCGCCTGCGAAACGCAGCCGTGCAAATGGTGCTCGAGGAGCTTCCGCGCCAGGGCGTCGAGCGCCGACTGAACGGCGGCGACCTGCGTCAGGATGTCGACGCAGTAGCGGTCGTCCTCGACCATCCGCGCGATCCCGCGGATCTGCCCCTCGATACGATTCAGGCGCTTCGTCAGCGCGCTCGCGTCGGCGTCGTCGCGCGGGACGGCCGGATGCAACGGCGTTGCCTCTGCGTTGCGCGGCTTCGTCGACTTACGCGCGGACGCCATACCCCGCATCCTCGATCACGGCGCGCATCGCCCGCACGTCGGTTTGCGCGGGATCGTAATGGACGCTCGCGCTGCCCTCCGCCAGCGACACGTCGACCTGTTGCACGCCCGGCAGCGCCTTCAGCACGCGCGTAACGCTCGCGACGCAGCCTTGGCAGGTCATGCCGTCGATCCCGATTCGTGTGGATTCCATCATCGAGCCTTTCGCAAAAGAAGCGCATTGCCCACGACCGACACGGAGCTCATCGCCATCGCCGCGCCGGCAATCACCGGATTCAACAACCCGAGCGCCGCCAGCGGAATGCCGAGCGTGTTGTAGGCGAATGCAAAAAAGAGATTCTGGCGAATCTTGCGGCGCGTCGCGCGCGACAGCAGGATCGCGTCGGCGACCGCCTCGAGGTCGTTGCGCAACACGGTGACGTCGGCCGCCTCGATCGCGACCGCGGAGCCGGTACCGACTGCGAAGCTCACGTCGGCGGCGGCGAGCGCCGGCGCGTCGTTGACGCCGTCGCCGACCATCGCAACGACGTCGCCTCGTGCCTTCAGACGCGCGATGTGGTCGGCCTTGCCTGCGGGCGAGACGCCGCCGGCAAACGTCGCGATGCCGACTTCGCGCGCAACTGCCGCGGCGGTTGCCTCGTTGTCACCGGATAGCATGACCACCGCGATGCCGGCGCGCGCAAGCCGCGCGATCGCATCCTTCGACGTCGCGCGCACGGCGTCGGCGAGCGTGACGACGCCGAGCAGGCGGCCGTCGAGCGCGACGCCGACGACGGTGTCGCCGCTCGCGTTCCATTGCTCGATCTGCCGCGCATCGATCGCGACCCCACGTCGCTCGAGGAACGACAACGAGCCGACGAGTGCCCGCTCGCGCTTATCGCCGACCAGGCCTGCCGCGCCCTGCCCGGGAACGACCTCGAGCTCGGACGCCGACGCCGCCACGATCCCGCGCCCGGCCGCATGCTCGACGATCGCCTGCGCAAGCGGGTGCCGCGTACCCCGCTCGAGCGCGGCCGCCGTCGCGAGTATCCGATGCTCGTCCGCGGCGAGCGGATGCACGCCCGCGACGCGCGGCCTGCCCTCGGTGACGGTGCCCGTCTTGTCGACGACGAGCGTCGTGATGCGTCCGGCATCCTCGAGCGCGACCGCGTTGCGGATCAGCGCGCCGAGCTGCGCGGCGCGGCCCATTCCGACGATGATCGCGGTCGGCGTCGCGAGGCCAAGCGCACAGGGACACGCGATGACGAGGACCGCGACGGCACGCACGACAGCCGGCCCGACGTCGCCTGCAAACCACCACGTCCCGACGAAGGTGATCGCGGCAAGTGCGACGACGACCGGCACGAATACGCCGGCGACGCGATCGGCGAGCCGCTGCGCGGGCGCTTTCGAGCCCTGCGCGTCGCGGACGAGCCGCACGATCCCCGCAAGCAGCGTCGCGCTGCCGACCGCCGTCGCCTCGCAGCGCAGCGATCCGTCGACGTCGAGCGTGCCGGCAAAGACGCGATCGCCGGCCGCCTTCGAAACGCTGCGGCTTTCGCCGGTCAGCATGCTCTCGTCGACGGCGCCGTTGCCGTCGATCACGTTGCCGTCGACGGGAACGGCCTCCCCGGCGCGAACGCGAAAGCGGTCGCCGACGACGACGTCGGCAAGCGGCACGTCGACTTCGCGTCCGTCGCGCTCGACGTGCGCGAGGGCCGGCGCAAGCTCGAGCAGGCGCTCGATCGCGGCCGACGTGCCCGCGCGGGCGCGCGCTTCGAGCGCCTTGCCGAGCAGCACGAGCGTCACGATCGCGGCGGACGCCTCGAAGTACACGTGCTCGTCGAGAACCGCCAGCGTCACGATCGCGCTCCACAGCCACGCGATCGTCGTGCCGAGCGCAATCAGCACGTCCATGTTGGCGCCGCCCGAGCGCAGCGCGCGCCAGGCGCCGACGTAAAAACGCCGGCCGATGACGAGCTGCACCGGCGTCGCCAGCGCGAGCTGCAGCCAGCGCGGCATGAGCTCGGCGTGCAAGGCGCCGGGCACGAACATCGCGATCATCTGGGCGAGAAACGGCGTGGTGAGCGCGACGGCGATCGTGAGCTCCCGCCGCATGTCCCGCCACGCGGCCTCGCGGCGCTTCGAATCGAGCGCCCGCTCCGCCCCCTCGTCGCGGCGCACGTGCGCGGCATAGCCGGCGCGCGCGACGGCGGCGAGCAGTGCGTCGACGTCGGCACGCGCGCGATCGTAGTCGACGCGCGCGGTCTCGGTCGCGAAGTTGACTTCGGCTTCGACGCCCGGCATGTGGTCGAGCGCCTTCTGTATGCGGGCCGCGCACGCGGCGCACGTCATGCCCTCGAGCGCGAGATCGACGTGCCCGGCTTCTTGCGCGTTACGTGGTGAGGAAGCCGGAAGCCAGCGGGCGGAGGCGTCCATGCCCGTAATTATACCCCATCAGGGTATTGATGTCAACCCACGCCCGTCACGCCTCCGGCCGCATGTGCGGGAACAGGATCACGTCGCGTATCGACGCGGTGTCGGTCAGCAGCATGACGACCCGATCGATGCCGATCCCTTCGCCTGCCGTCGGCGGCAAGCCGTATTCGAGCGCGCGCACGTAGTCGGCGTCGTAGTACATCGCCTCCTCGTCGCCCGCTTCCTTCGCCTTCGCCTGCGCGAGGAAGCGCGCGGCCTGGTCCTCGGGATCGTTGAGCTCCGAGAAGCCGTTCGCGATCTCGCGGCGCGCGATGAAAAGCTCGAAGCGGTCGGTGATCGCCGGATCCGCGTCGTTCGCGCGCGCGAGTGGCGACACGTCGGTCGGGTGCGCGATGATGAACGTCGGCTGGACGAGCTTCTGCTCGGTCGTCGCCTCGAACAGCTTGAGCTGCAGCAAGCCCACGCCATCGCTGTCGAACACCTCGACCTGGAACGGCGCGAGCGCGCGCCGCAGCGTCGCAGCGTCGGCGAGATCGACGCCGGCGAATTCGGTGTTGTAACGGCGGATCGCCTCGGCCATCGTCATCCGCGCAAACGGCTCCGCGAGGTCGATCGTCTCGCCCTGGTAGACGATCGTCGTCGTGCCGCAGACATTCTGCGCAACCTCGCGAAGCAGCACCTCGGTAAGATCCATCAGGTCGCGATAATCGGCGTACGCCTCGTAGAACTCGAGCATCGTGAACTCGGGGTTGTGCCGGGTCGAGATGCCTTCGTTGCGGAAGCTGCGGTTGATCTCGAAAACGCGCTCGAGACCGCCGACGACGAGGCGCTTCAGATACAGCTCGGGCGCGATACGCAGGTAGAGCGGCATGCCGAGCGCGTTGTGATGCGTCGCGAACGGCCGCGCGGCAGCCCCGCCGGGGATCGGATGCATCATCGGCGTCTCGACCTCGAGAAAGCCGCGCGCGACGAAGAACTCCCGGATCGCCTGCACGATCCGGGAGCGCTTGACGAACACGTCGCGCGCCTGCGGGTTCGTGATCAAGTCGACGTGCCGCTGCCGATAGCGCTGCTCCTGGTCCGTCATTCCGTGAAACTTCTCCGGCAGCGGCCGCAGCGCCTTCGCGAGCAGCCGCACGCTGTCGCATTTGACCGACAGCTCGCCGGTTTTCGTCTTGAAGAGCGTTCCGCTGGCGCCGACGATGTCGCCCCGGTCGAAGCGCTTGAACGCGTCGAGCGTCCCTTCGCCGACGCCGTCGAGCGTCACGTAAAGCTGGATGCGGCCCGACAGGTCCTGCAGCGTCGCGAAACACGCCTTGCCCATCACGCGCTTCAGCATCATGCGGCCGGCAACGGAGACCCGCACTCGCGCCGCCTCGAGGGTCGCGTTGTCCTCGGCGTCGTGCGCCGCATGCAGGTCGGCCGCGACCGCCGTACGCCGAAAGTCGTTCGGGTACGCGTTGCCGGCGGCGCGAAGCTCGCCGAGCTTGGCGCGCCGCTCGGCGATGATGCGGCTCTCGTCGATGCCGACGTCGTGGTTTTCAGGTTCGTTCATCAGGCAAACTCGAGATTGGGCGCGATCCTCGCGATGCGCTCGTAGTCCCGGTCGTCGTGAAGCAATGGCACCGCATGTTCCAATGCAACCTGCGCGATCAGGCAATCCACGGTGCTGCGCGGTGTGAAGCCGCGCCGGCGGCAATCGAAATAGATTCGCGCGGCGTGGCGGTGCGAATCGACGGGATGCAACGGCAGCAGCATCGTCTGGCTCGTCAAATACCCGTCCAGGAGCGCGTACTCGCGCTCGTCGGCCGCCCCCTGAAGTATTTCCTGTGCGATCACCGGGGTGATCGCGAACGGCCGCCCGTCATCCAGTATCCCACGCAAGCGGCGCGCCGATTCGGTCCTTCGGTTTCGGAACAGGTCGACCCACACCGACGTATCGACGAGGACCATTCAGCCGATGCGCGCCTTCTTGTAATCGTAATTCGGATCCAGGCGGACCTTGCCCAGAAGATCGCGCATGTCCCGGCGTTTCCGCGCCGCCACGAATTCGCGCAATGCGAGATCCACCAGCTCGCGCTTGGTCTTCACCGGCGCGTACCGGAACGCTTCCTTGACGAGCTCGTCGTCGAGAACGATGTTCGTGCGCATAATACACCTCCACGTACACATTATAAGGTGTAGAGGTTTCGAAGACAACGCCGCGGCCCACGGCGCCCTTGAACCTACAGGTACGCCTCCTGCTCGCCCTTCTCGCCGTGCTCGCGCATCCAGAGCGCGAGTTCGTGGAGTTGCGGCGGCAGCGCGGCGGCGAGGAGCATCTCCACGAGCTTGCGGTCACGCTCGGTGAGCGGCCGGCGGATGGGCAACGTCGCCAGAATCCGAGCGGCCATCGCTGGCGCATCCGAGATGCAACCCCGCGCCTCCCAGATTTCGGACGCAGCGAGTGCAATGCGGATGCCGTCGGGGTCGGGATCGCACGCGATCGACGCCGGTGCGGGCTTCAGTTCCAGGAGTCTCGAAACGGCGCGCTGCCAATCGATGGACGGATAGCCCGGCAGCCACACGACCGCATCGCGCTTTCCGACCGTACGCGCGATCCGCTCGAAGCTCGTGCGATTCTCCACCACCCGCCACTCCGCGATTTCACCATGCAGCGCGAACGCGGAATCGATCGTCGCCGCCGTCACGGAGAGGAAATCGCCGGCGGCGCCGAGGTCGATGACGCCGCCCGGCGTCAAGAGCGAGAGCGGCGCGCGCAATTCGACCGTCATGGCGTGCCTGTGTATTCCGGCCGCCTCGAGATCGATGCCCGCGGCAAGCCACGCCCACTCGGCATCCGTGACCGCCTTTGTGCTCCCCCTCGCGTGCAACGCGAAATCGCGCCGCGTGCCGAAGCGCTGGTCGGCAAGCCATGCGTCGAGCGCAGACAGCAATGCCTGTCGCGCAAGGGCGATCCGCGCCTGCGCGCCGGCAAGCGATTCGTGCAGGCGCGCGAGCCGTTCGTCGTCGTAGCGCTGGCCCGCGACCGCCTGCCATGCGCGACGTGCGAGGTCGGGATCGTCGAGGCCGAGCGCGTCGCGCAGGCGCGACATCTCCCGGAACTCGACGCGCGCACGGTGGCGAGCTCGTTCTGACAGGCGCGAACCTCGCGTCGTGCGCCGGTCAATTGGACCTGCGCCACGCGCACCGATTCGGACAAATTGACGTAC
>Ga0134128_10002965_pt1 | contig 20805 bp, 24 predicted proteins | sample KB31754_FD_96462 | JGI IMG/M metagenome (GOLD analysis project Ga0134128, IMG submission 96462) | Terrestrial soil microbial communities with excess Nitrogen fertilizer from Kellogg Biological Station, Michigan, USA - KB3-175-4 | ecosystem: Environmental > Terrestrial > Soil > Unclassified ...
CGCCCGGGCCGTCACGGTTCTCTACGAGGAGATGATCGCAGAGCGTGGTTTGCACGCGACGCAATTCACCGCCTTGCAGGTGATCGAGTCGGCTCCGAACTTGACCACGACCGAGCTGGCGGAAGTCATGGGGATCGATCAGACCACTGCCACCCGCACTCTGGCGCTGATCAAGCGAAGCGGGCTCGCGACCGATACCGTCGGGCAGGATCGCCGGCAGCGACGTTGGAACCTGACTTCCAAGGGACGGGAGCAGTATCGAAAATTGAGACCCCGGTGGGAAGCGGCGCAGCAGGCGTTTGAGAAACGCTTGGGAAGGGCGCAAGCCATCGCCCTGAAGGACGCGGCTTATCTGGCTGCGAGCCGGATAGCCTCCGGGCAATGAGGAGAGGCAGTTTGCAAGTCATTTTCGCCTTATCACATGTAGTTACATATAACTAGATCTTTGCGGCGACGGCGCGACGAGGCCAAATCATCGCGACGCGCTCAACCCCGAATCCCGGAGCATTCCCATGTCAGAGCAGAAAGTCGTCCTCATCACCGGTGTATCGAGCGGGATCGGTTCCGCAACGGCCGAGCATCTTGTCAGCCGCGGGTACCGGGTGTTCGGCACGGCGCGATCGCCGCAAAAGGCGGGCGCGATTGCGGGTGTAAGCCTGCTGCCGCTGGACGTCACTCTCGCGCAGTCGGTGTCGCATGCCGTGCAGGCGGTGCTCGATGCGGCAGGACGGATCGACGTGCTCGTCAACAACGCCGGCCTGGGTGTATTCGGCGCCTTCGAGGAGACCTCCATCGAGCAGGCGCAGGCGCTTTTCGACACCAATGTCTTCGGCGTCATCCGCACGAGCAAGGCCGTACTGCCGCACATGCGTGCACGGCGCTCTGGACTCATCGTCAACGTGAGCTCCGTGCAGGGATTCATTCCGGCCCCCTACGCCGCGCTCTATTCCAGCACCAAGCACGCGCTCGAGGGTCTCTCGGAGTCGCTCGATCACGAGGTGCGGCAGTTCGGCATCCGAGTGGTGCTGGTGGAGCCCGGTTTCACCCGCACGGGATTCGAAGCGCACAGCGTGGCCGCCGCAACTCGCCTGGACGCCTACGAGAAAGAGCGCTCGCGCGTCGCAGCCGCCGTGGCGGCCAACTTCGAGGCGGCTCCGGAGGCACGTGGCGTGGCCGGGGAGATTGCGCGAGCCATCGAGTCGCCGTACCGGCTGCGCAGGCCGGTCGGCTCCCAGGCAAAGCTCATCGGCCGACTGCGACGCTTCATGCCGGCCGGAGCGGTCGACCGGCAGCTGCGCAAGGTCTTTGCGCTCGAGTAGCGATCCAAATGCCGCCCGCGCTTTCGCAGCCGCCCATTGACACTACCTAGCGGAGATCGACCGGATGAGCCCCGAGGAGACACTCGCCGTCTGGCGCGCGGAAGAGGGTAAGGTCCGCGAGCGCCGCGCTATACGCGGTTTCGTCGCCTTTTTCCGGTAGTACAGAATCTCCATGATTGATAGCATGAATCAAGTGCGATCGATTCCGGTCAGGACGGCACCTTCCCGGTGCTCCCGCTGGTCGCCCGCGTAACTCCAGGCCGCATCTTCGAGAAAGTCCGTAATCGAATCGCGATTGGGCGGGATGCCTCTCAATTGAAGGAGAGCACCCGCGTTTCCTCGATGGTAGGTTCCGTGCAGACAGACGTGAAGGATGACCTCACCTCGCTGCATTCTCGCCCGCTTTCCGCTGGTGAAGGCGAAATCCACGGTCTGCCCGAAATCCCGCTCTACCAAGCCGTGCACGTAAGAGGCGTACCAGTCATCGACCTCTCTCGCACTGTTCGCAAGCGCGCGGAACTCCGGCGCGCTTTCAGAGCGGGGCGCGCGAAACGTGTGCGGCACTCCTTGGAGGTGATGCTGAAAGATTCTGTCGACGGCGTGAATATGATCGAGGATGCAAAGAATGAAAGATGCGTCCTCGGTCGTCAGCCGGTCGATATTGCGGCCGATCAGATCGTAGAGTCCGCGATCGGCCCATCGCTTGATCTCGATGAGTTGGGAATACGGTTGAATCATGGCGAGCCGCCCTTCGGTTTGAGATTCCGATCTGCAAATGCATAATACGAGTGATAGCTCTCATTCGTATACTCGCATTCGGAGCGACAGAACATGCCTCGCAGACCGTTAGTCACTCCCAGGAAACGGGCCTCGCAAGCGAGATCACGCGCGACGGTCGAAGCTCTGGTCGAGGCGACCGCTCGCATTTTGGTGAGAGACAGTTTTGATGGAGCCAGCACAAATCGCATCGCTGCAGAAGCCGGCGTAAGCATCGGCTCGCTCTATCAATATTTTCCGAGCAAGGAGGCGCTCGTTGCCGCCGTTATTGAGCGTCACAAGCAGGAACTCATGAAGGTCGCCCGCGGCACACTGGCGAAAGTAGCGAAGCTCCCACTGGAGGAGGCGGTTCGGAGGTTTGTCGAAATGGCGATAAAGGCACATCGCGTCAATCCCAAACTCCATCGCGTGCTCGCGGAGCAGATTCCGCGCACGGGCAAGCAAAAGGACATCGAGACCTTCGACCGGGAGAACTACGCCTTGTTCAGAGCATATCTCGTGGACCATCGCGATGAGATTCGCTCCCTCGATCTGGAGGTCGCGGCGTTCGTATGCGTCACCTCGATTGAGGCCCTGACGCACGCTGCGATCTTACATCGCCTCGACATTCCGCCCGACCAACTTCTCCCGACGCTCGTCGACGAGGGTACTCGCCTGGTGGTCCAATATCTGAGGTAAGCGGACGGCCCGGAGGACAGGCGTTTGGCGCCGAACTCGCAATGGGCAACCATGGCGGCGGTGGGCCTCGGATTTCCGAGCCGTTACGAGGAGTCTTCATCGCGATTCTGCTGCTGGTGTTTGCGGTCCATCCGCACTGGCGCGCAAGCGATCGCCGGTACCCGAGAAAGCAAGGGCTGCGGGGCATGCGTGTTCTGCGTTTCCCCAGATCGCTCAAGCCGTGCCGGTAGCGCGGCTGCCCGATCTCGAGATAGGTCGTCGTGTCCCGTCGCGAGAAGACCGAGCGGCGCCATGCCAAGCGCACGCACTCGCGCCACCAGCGGCTCGAGCGCGTGCGGCCGGGTCGCGGGGTCGAACAACAGCCCCGCCACCGTACCGGAGTGAGAGATCTGCAGCCCGAGGCATCCGCTTTCCGCGCTCATTGCCCTCAGCACCTCGAATCCCCGCATGGACACGACGCGCTGGTTGAGCTCGGCGCTGCGCGTTGCGACCTGGGCAATGGCGATGGCATCCCGTACGCCAAATGCAGCGCGCGCCCGCGCGATGAGCACATCGTATTCGGCCGCGAGCGCCTCGCCGCGCGGCAGAGAAACACTCAAGGTATTGACACCGCCGTGCCCGGGGTTCGTGTCGACGCTGAGCAGCAGGTATCGGGGCGTCCAGTGCCCCCAGTCTTCCAACACCCGGCCATCGCGTTGTGCAAACAGAAGGGCCCCCTCGAACATGATCGGATCGCACGCGATTTCTGCCGCGACAGCAAGCCTTGCGAGCGCGGCAGCTTCGAGCTGCGAGCGCCGAGCGGCGCAGACCGCGCGGATCGTGGCCACCACATCGCTGGTCGAGGATCCGAGCCCAAGGCCCTCCGGCACCCTGCACTCGAGCTCGAGCGTCCCGCCTGTCGAGTGATCGCCGAGCGCATCCAGCGTCAGCCGGGCGGCGCGTGCGGCCTTTAACTTCCACTCGGGGTGGACCGTGATGTGGTGCCCGCTCGCAAGCGTGAAATGAGCCAGGGAGCCCGCCTCGGGAACCGGCAATGTGACGAGGCAGGGGACGGCAGGGGCGCCGCCTCGGGCCGCGTTTCGATACAAACCCTGCAAAATCTCGCCGTGATGCCATCCGGCGCACCCGCGGCCCGTGTTCGGCCAAGGCCTCACGTGAACGGGGCTGGTGCCTGCGGTGCTCCGGCAGAGCATGTTTGAGTTTCCTTCGATGGGTGGGCTCATGGGTCCAAATCCATCCTGTCAGCGGGCAGACGAGGCCTCTCGAACCGCAAAGGGGGTCTTCTCGCGCCTGTCGCAGAAGATCACCGTCGGCGGGCGGCAAGTAATCTGCCACGCCGCGGAGGCTTCCAGGGCGCAATGCGTCTGCAACAGATGTTGGAGCACGCCCCGATGCGTGACGACGGCGAGTGTCTCGCACGAGCGGTCGCTCAGCCATTGGGTCGTATCTTCGTAAATGCGCACAGTAAAGCTCGCGTACGGCTCGGGGATTCCCTCCAATCGCTGGCGCAGGGCGCTCAGTTGCGCCTCCCCCCGGGCGCTCAGATCCGGATCGGAGTGTCCGCAGAACCTGCCGCTCAACCTCGTGGCAGGATGGCGGATGAGGAGCAGCCGCCTCACCGCCACGCCGCCCACACATAGATTGCGACGGTCACGAGTTGGAGAGCGGCGCCGAAGCCATCGCCAGTCACGCCGCCAATCCGGCGGTGAAAGTACACGCCGCTCGAGGCGGTCATCACCAGACCCACCGCCCACGGCTGCCAACTCGCGGTTCGCAGAAGCCCCGCCGTGACCGCTAGCGCGATCAGCGTGCCGAGGATCAGGGCAAACGGTGAGAGCTGGCGGGCGAGCACCGCCCCTTGCCCACTCGCGGTGCGATCCCGGCGCGCGGCCGGCAGCAGAAAGCCAAGCGGCAGCACGCTCCAGCGGCCGAGTGTCTCCGCACACACGATATCGGCAAGCGTATGCCGCGCGGGGAGCGCTGCGATGGACACGATGCGCAGCAGAAGCGACATCGCGATGGCGATCGCCCCGAAACTCCCGATGCGGCTGTCGCGCATGATGACGAGAATCCGCTCGCGCGACTGTCCTCCACCGCCAAACCCATCGGCACAGTCGGCGAGCCCATCCTCGTGCAGCGCCCCGGTGGCGAGCACCAGAAACAACACAGCCGCGGCCGCTGCCGCTTCGGGAGTGAGGTGCGACCGGAGGGCGATATCGATGCCTCCGGCCGCTGCTCCCAGCAGCGCTCCCACGAGCGGAAAGTACGGTGCGGCCTGTCGCAGAGCGATTGCGCCCGAGAGCCGTCCAGGCACGGGCATGCGCGTGAGGAATTGGATGGCGGCCGCGAAGGCGCCGAGTGCGCTTCTCATGCGGTCGCGGTGCTCACGCCCGCGGACTCGAATGTTGCCATCTCCCCCAGAATGTGGGCTGCAGAGGCGATGATCGGCATGGCGGTCACCGCTCCGGTGCCTTCACCCAGGCGCATCTCGAGGTGCAGGATCGGCTCGAGGCCGAGGTGGCGCAGCAGGTGCGCGTGCCCGGGTTCCTGCGAGCGATGGCCTGCGAGGAAATACTCGCGGACCGGCGGCGCGAGCGCCGCCGCGAGGGCTGCGGCCGCGGTCGCAATGAACCCATCCATCACGATGATCTTGCGATGACGCGCAGCGCCCAGGAAAAAGCCCGTCATCGCGGCAATCTCCAGGCCCCCCACGCAGCGCAGCACGTCCAGCGGAGCGGGTGTTACCGACCCAGTCAGGTGCCGCTCCAACGCCTGGTGAATCACCTGCTGCTTGGCTTGCCGCGCTGCTGACTGGATGCCGGTTCCGGCGCCGGTGACGGCCTCCACCGGCTGACGGGTGAGAGCGGCCGTGATCGCGCTCGCCGCCGTCGTATTGCCGATGCCCATCTCGCCGGCGGCGACGAGCGCATACCCCTTGCGGTAAGCATCGTCGGCGGCCTCGAGCCCCACGGTGAGCGCATGGTCGAGCTCCTGCGGCGACATCGCTGGCTCGATCCGCATGTTGCGGCTACCGCGCCGTACCTTCCTGCGCCACAGCGCCGGGTGATCCGAAAATTCCGCGTCGACGCCCGCGTCGATGACGACGAGCGCCACCTCGTGCAGCCGGGCGAGCACATTGATCGCAGCGCCGCCCTGGAGGAAGTTCTCCACCATCTGCGCGGTCACTTCGCTTGGATAAGCGCTGACGCCTTCAGCGCTCACACCGTGATCGGCGGCGAAGACATACGCTCCCTTGCGCAACGGCAGAGTGAGTTTTCCCCGGGTGATGGCGTGGCACTGCGCGGCGATGGCTTCCAGCCTGCCGAGGCTCCCCTGGGGCTTGGTCAAACGGTCGAGCTGGCGCTGGGCCTCGGTGAAATCACGCGCATCCAGAGGTTGTATGTGCGCCAGCGTCTCTTGCAAGGAATGGGGCATGGGATGAGTCATCTTCGGCAGGCCTCCGAGACGGTCGATGCATGCTTCAGCTCGAACGGCAGCCCTGCGACGGTGAGCGTTACGCCATCGCAGATCGCAGCGAGCTGCTGGTGGAGCGAGCCTGCCTCGTCGACGAACCGGCGCGACAGCTCGCCGGGCGGCACAACGCCGAGGCCGGTCTCGTTGCCGACGAGAATCACATCGCTCGCCGCACCCGCCATGGCATCACAGAGGCTGCGGCGCTCGCTCTCGAGGCGATCGGGCGCGGTACAGAGCAGGTTCGTGAGCCACAGCGTCAGGCACTCCACCAGGAGGCAGCGCGCTGGTGAGTCCTGGGCACGAAGGACGTTACCGACCGCGATAGGCTCCTCGATCGTGATCCAGTCGGTGGGACGGCGTGCCCGGTGTTGCCGGATCCGGGCCTGCATCTCCTTGTCCTCGCCCGCTGTCGCCGTGGCGATGTAGACGACGGGATGGCAAGTTGCCCGTGCGAGCTGTTCCGCGAACCGGCTCTTTCCGGAGCGCACTCCACCGAGGACCAGCGTCTTCATGGCCGAAGCTCGATCCCAGTGGGCTCGATGCTTGGCAGAATTGCAAGGCTCGAGCGTTCGATTTCATCGGCCGGCCGGTCGATCGAGCGCTCACGCCGCTGCTCGTGATCGATCGGAATCGGAGCGGCCAGTCCCGACCGGCGCAGCAGCGCCGGCGTGAACGGCGCGAAGCACACGCCGCGGTGCTCGAGGGCGCGGCACAGAGCCGCGACGAGTGTGCTCTTGCTCGCATCAGAGCCTGCGCTCTGGAACATGAGGGTACGTGCGGTCACATGTCACCTCTGGTGGATTCGGCGAGCGCGGTCTCGAGGCGCTGCCAGTCCTCCTCGCGACCCGGCAGGCCGAAGCGCAGACTGCGGGGCGTGTCGAACAGACGGGTGAGGATGCCGCGTCGCGCGAAGGACTCGTGCAGAGCCGGGGCGGCCTCGGTCGGCACCCATTGGAACAGTGCGCAGCCGCCCGCGGGAACGAGTCCGCGCTCGCTGAGCAATGCCGAGAGGCGCGCGGATTGGGCCGACAGCTGTGCCCGCATGACTGTGTGCCAGGGTCGATCATCGAGCGCTCGCTGGGCGACGAACCGGGCCGGGCCCACGACCGCCCAGGGGCCCAGGCATTCATCGAGAGCATGCCGCACGGGGGCCGCTGCCAGCACGAACCCCACGCGCGCGCCGGCCAGTCCGAAGAACTTACCGAGCGAGCGCAAAACGATCAGACCCTCGCGATCGGTGAACGCGGCCAGGGTTTCAGCCGGATCAGCGTCGGCGAACGCCTCATCGACCACGAGCCACCCACCGCGTGCCGCAAGCCGTGAATGCCACTGCAGCAGCCGCCGACGAGGGAAGCGATGACCGGTTGGGTTGTTGGGATTGATGAGCACGAGGACGTCAAGCGAGGCGGCGGCGGCTGCGCATTGATCGACCGTGATCGGCATGACGTCGTGTCCCGCTTCGCGCCAGCGCAGAGCGTGCTCCGAGTAGCCCGGTGCGAGTACTCCGACACGGCAAGGAGCACGCAGCCGGGGTAGATGCATGATCGCGGCCTGCGAGCCCGCGACAGGCAAGACATTGGGCGTGCCGTAATAGCCTTGCGCCGCCTCGACCAATCCGTCATCGTCCTCCGGCAGGCGCGCCCAGACCGCCTGCGGCACGACAGCGCCATCCCACGAGACGGGGTTGACCCCGGTCGACAGGTCCAGCCATTGATCGAGCGCAATGCCGTACCGCTGCGCAGCGCACCGCACCCGCCCCCCATGCTCAAGCATCGATCCACCCGTGAAGCCATGTGGCCAGAGTGATGACCGTCACCCACAACAGTAGAGCGCGCAGGATGAGTCTGCGCGCACGCTCGATGTCCTCGACTCCTGCCGGCCGGCCTTCACCCAGCGCGGAGCGCTCACGCCACTGCCCATGATAAAAGGCGCCGCCTCCCAGGCGAACGCCTAATGCACCGGCGCCGGCGGCCATCACCGGCCCTGCGTTGGGACTGTCCCAGGATGGCGCCTGTAGTCGCCAGCAGCGCAACGCCGTGCCCGCGTGCCCGACTAGCGCATAGCCGAGCGCCGTCAGTCGCGCCGGGATGAGGTTCAATACGTCATCGAGCCGGGCTGCGGCCCAGCCGAACTGCCGATAACGGCTCGTCCGGTACCCCCACATGGCATCCAGGGTGTTGACCAGCCGGTAAGCCAGTGCCCCAGGAGCGCCGGCCAGCATGAACCAGAAGAATGCGCCGAATAGCGCGTCGTTGCCGTTCTCGAGAAGCGACTCGACGGTCGCAGCCGCGACGCGGGGCGCATCCATATCGTGCGTGTCACGGCTGACGATGGCTCCAACCCGGCACCGCGCTTCTTCGAGGTGGCCGCTGCGCAGCGCACGCTCGACGGCAAGCGCGTGCTCGTGCAGGCTCCGGTGGCCGATGACGAAATAGAGGGTCCCGATGGCAAGGAGCGGTGCGATCCGGGTGTATCTATCGAGCGCCCAAAGCGCGACTATGGGCGGCGTCACAGCCATGAGCAGTGCAATCACACCGCCGAAATAACCACGCGTCGTCGCCTTTGCGCCGGAGCCGCGGATGGCCCCGGGAATCAACCATTCCTCCAGCCGTTGCGCGAGCGCGCCGAACCCAGCCAGCGGATGCCAGCGACGGGGCTCGCCAAGCAGCCCATCGAGTAGTACGGCGGCGATGATCTCGAAGACTGTCATGGCCAGCAATTCTCGTACAACATGTCGGTGAGCGGCCGGGGCTGCCGCCAGCGCTCGATCGCGAGGCGCGGCGCCGGATCGAATGCCTCCACGTGCCCGAGGCACAGCACTGCGATCGGCCGCGCGTCGGGCGGAAAGCGCAGCAGGGCGGCGAGCGAGCGCGGCTCAAACATCGAGACCCAACCGACACCGAGTCCTTCCGCCCGGGCGGCGAGCCAGAGGTTTTGAATGGCGCAGGCCGCCGACGCCAAGTCCATCTCCGGGAGTGTCCTTCGCCCGAATACTTCACGAGTCCCGCCCTCGAGCAAGGCGCCAATCAGCAGCTCACCGCAATCGAGAATTCCCTCGACCTTGAGCCGCAGGAATTCATCCCGGCGGCCGCCGAGCGCGTCGGCCGTGCGCGCTCGCTCCTCTTGCACGAGCGCGTGGATCGCGACCCGCACTCCAGGATCGGTGATGCGCAGGAACCGCCACGGCTGGGACAGACCGACGCTGGGGGCGGCATGTGCGCTCTCCAGGATGCGCCCGAGCGTCTCGGGCTCGACGGGCGTACGCACGAAGCGACGCACATCGCGACGCTCGCGAATCACGCGGTAGATCGCTGCGCGCTCCGCTTCGTCGTAGCGATGGATGGAGTGGCTCATGGCCGAAACAGAGCCGCCGCAGCTCGTGGATCGAACGGAGGCGGCAGTGGTCAACGGACCTGTACGCGCCCTGGCGCCCAAGTACGGCGAGTCAGAGCGAGGTGTCCGAGCAATGCAAGGCCCACGTAACCGGCGGTGACGAGCATGAAATGACCATACCAGGTGAGGAAATTGGACCACCAGCCGGCGAGACTCGGCTGTGGGATGCGCCCATCCAGCCAGTAGAAGCTCCCCTGGGTGAGGAAGAAGCATGCGCTCATGGATAACCCGAGGCTCAGCGCCAGCCGGCCGAGATCCCGGGGAAGCCCCTCATAGGCGCGGCTCAGCCAGGCGCCCCCAAGCCAGAGAGTGGAGTAGGCGGGGAGGATGAGCCAGTAGGCCGCGGTCAGACAGTAATTGCTGACGCCGTAGAATCGGATGGCCGTGAAATCGATTGCAACCGCCTCGATCAGCAGCGCGAGCAGCGCCCAACGCCACTCTCGGGCCAGGTAGAAGCCGGCGAGGAAGAATACCGCCCATGAGCCATCGGGCGGCGACCAGGCGGTGCCGAGATGGCCACCGAAGCGCGTGGCCGCCATCGCGAGGGCGAGAATCGCAAAAACAAGGGAACTAGAGGATTTCCAAATGAGCATGATGAGCTCCTGACGATCAGGTGTGACTCTGTGGAACATAACGCAGCGTCAGGTAGGCGCTGCGGCCCGGCAGGTTGTAGTAGAGTGGAGTTTCGTAACTCCGGTTGGATGCGTTTGCGAACAGCACCTGCACTTCCCCAGTGCGGCCGCAACAGCAGGAAGCGCGCAGGTCGAGAGTGCCATAGCCACCCATCCGTTCCGTGTTCGCCGGGTCCTCATATCGAGGATCCACTTCGATGAGGGTCGCACCGACGCCCAATGGGCCAGACGCCCGGTCGAGATCGAGCCGCTCAATGAAACGGGCGGTTCGCGGCAGCAGTGCGCCATGATCGACCCCGACGTCATGCTGCTCCCAGGCGGCGGTGCCGGTGGTGGTCGAGCCGATCTTGATGCCATCGATCAGCACCAGGACCTGATCGTAGTTGGTGCCGCGGATCGACACCGAGGTGGTCTCACCGAGACCGCCGTTGTTCACCACCGATACGCCGGCCATCCCCTGCAGCAGGTCGGCAACTGAGCGGGGCCGCAACCGGTCGACATCGGCACGGGTGATGATCGTGACAGACACGACGGCTGCGGCGAGAGGCTCCTCAATCCGTGAGGCGGTCACCACGACCGGATTCGGCTCCGAGACATCCGGACTATCGTTCTGCGCGCTCACGAGGAGCGGCACAGCGGCGCAAAGTAGCGCCACCATCCAGCGGAATTCCACCTGTCGATCTCCACGCGCACCACGCGCGATCAGCAATGGTCACGAGACGACAGGCAAAGAAGAGTGTGGAACGGGCGACAGGCGTCGCGCATTCCAGCCACGCCCCACGCGAGCCGCCGATGCCGCTTCAGGCCGGTCTCCGGACTCGCGAGCGGAGAATTCTCCGAGGGACGGCACCTTCCCGAGCATCCAGCCGGTGGTATACGCCGTCCTTTGAACTCGCTTACCGTTGCGTGGGCAGCGCCGGAATAGTCATTCTGTTGGAATGCTTCACCGGCTTCCCGTTTCACCCCGTCGAGGCTTTCACCGCGACGGGACACCTGAAGCGGCAGGAACTCTAATCGTGAAAGAAGAACGTGTCAATCACGGTCATCGACCACACCCAATGATCCGCGACGCCTCAGCCGTCTATCCCCCGCCCTTCTCGGTATCGTTTGCAGTTTCGCACGCCTTTCGCCACGGCTTCGTAAGTAGACGCGCCGATCAAATGACCAAGTATGGTGTGCTTTCCGGCATACAACGCCGGCGTCGCATCCGACCCGACGGGTGAGGCGACCGCGATGCAGTCTGTGCCGGTTCCGGAGGCAATCCCCTGCCCGGCAGTCGAGTGAACACCCCCCTCCAGCACTGCCACCGTGCGGGCTTCAGTGGCGATGGAGAGCGCTTCGATGGCTGCCGCGTCGCTCAACGGAACTGAAGTCTGAATCAGTATGTTAATCGTTCCCGGGCGAGATGCTGTCGGGCTCGGCAGGTCGCCGATCCGTAGAGCGTTGTTGAGACCGACTGTCGCGACGCAGCGTGCCCACATGCCTGGTCGTTGCAAGAACGACTCTACGTGTCCGACGAGGAACGTGCCTGTGAGAAACCCAATGAGCGGTGCCGATACCTCGTCCGAGCCGTAATACGCTTCAATTTTCCCAGTTAAAAACGCCTGCGGATCAACTCCCGGGGCCAGCTCATGATCTTTTACGTGATGCCAGATTACAGCCTGCGCTTCGCTGCTCCCGCCTCCCAGGACGGCCCAGCTCTTCACCAAATGCGGAGTATGGAAGTTCACCCGGAGCCACTTCCCGCATTCCGAAAGCTTCGGAGCTGCCGGCCGGAGGGAACATGCTACATCGTTCAAGATCTTATGATCTCCTGTACGGGCGCTCGATCCTGTACCTGTGGGATAGTCATCACGCGAGGAGTCTAATCGAAATATCGTCCTGCGCGCGCAGAGGAGCAGCGCGGCACTATCGAGCGCACTGCAGGCCGCGCCGTTGCTGAGGGAGCTCGCCTCGAGGCACATCACCCCCGCAGTCGCCGCGACGGGCTCAAAGAGCGTACCGGACCCCGATACTTGGGTAGATCAGCCATCGATTGGAGAGCGCGTAGACATTGCGCGTCGTGCGCAGGTAGGTCCCGATGGAGGTGTGCGGCGCGACCATGTACCACACCTCCGACTCCAGCTCCCACGATGTGAGCTTGCCTGACCCCGGAGTGCCGTCCGCACCGGTCCAAACCTCCAGCGAATTGGCGACGAAGAGCTTGTAGCCGAGAAAGTACTTGCCGACCCAGAAGGAAATCATCGGATCGTAGCCAGCCCTTCCGGCATCGGTGTAACGCAGCGCCGCATAGAAATCGCAGTAGGCGCCCGCCAGACGGAACCCATACTCCGGCCCGATGCCATACGCGTTCTGCACATAGTATCCGCCGGTCGCGTTGTTGAACACGCCGAGTCCGCCGGAGTAGCCGAGGTGGAGCAACAGCGTCGGGCCTCGCAGCGCGGCGCGGCCGATTTTGATGCTCTGATCGAGCTCAGTGTATACCTGCGATTGATTGCCCTTGGAGCCGTCGAGATCGATCTCCGCCTTGAAGACGAAGGAACCGAAGCTTTGCGGAAAGAAGCCTTTCATCTCGACGACGGGGAAGTTGCTCGAGTTGTCCCGGGGGTCCGTCCCGTGCCTGAGATCATACAGACCGTAAACACTCATATCGGCTCGGCTCGGCATTGCCGCCGGTAACACGACCAGCCCAAAGAGCAGAATCGTTGCAAGGCGGGCGGCGCGTTTGGTGTGCTTTTGCACGAGGTGGCTCCAGTGGTATGGGTCGCGTGCGAATCTATCTGGCGAGGGCGCCTGAGGTGTTTAAGAAACCTTAACCCGCGGCGCGGAGCCGTGACGGCGCCGAGTCCCGGCGCTATGCTCCGTGACTCATGAGCGCCTTCAAGCCGGAGAGACCCCTGCGCATCCTTCTCGTCGATGACGACGCGGAGCTCGACGGCATGATGTCGGAATTCTTCGCCGGCTTGGGCCACCACCTCGACTGCGCCTACAACGGCCGGGACGGCCTCGTCCGCGCGCTGCAGCAGGCTTACGATGCGGTGGTGCTGGATGTCATGTTGCCGACGTTCAATGGATTTTCGGTCCTGCAGCGACTGCGGCAACGCAGCGGGGTGCCGATCATCATGCTGACCGCGCGCGTCCGGCGTGAGGACGTGATTGCGGGCTTGAACGGCGGTGCTGACGATTACCTGACCAAGCCCTTCGACCCGGACGAGCTCCTGGCCCGGATTCGGACCGTCCTGCGCCGGGCGCCAGCACTCGCGAATGACACCGAGCCGGTCAGGCTATTCGATGACCTGCGCATAGACGTAAGTGCCCGGGAGGTCCTGAGCAGGGGCCGGCGCACGGAGCTCACCGCTTTGGAATTCGATATCCTCGAGATGCTGACGCGCGTCGCGGGCAGGGTGATCCTGCGGGAGGAGATCACGGAGGCTCTGCTCAATCGCAGCGTCACCCCATACGACCGCGCGCTGGACGTGCATATCAGCCACCTCCGGTCCAAGCTCGCGGGCGGCCATACTCTCATTCGCACCGTTCGCGGCGCTGGATACCTCTTCACTGCATCGCCCAGGCGCAGCCCGTGAAATCCCTCTACGCCTGGATCCTCATTTCGATGGTGAGCACATCGTCGTTGGGTTTGCTTGCATATACGATGATTTCCGGCCATATCGAGAGGACGTATCTGCAACCGGTATTGCAGGCCATGGACGAGCTGCAATTGGAGGATGCCCGGGAGGCGCTGCGTACCGGAGGGCCCGCCGCCGTCTCAGGCTACCTGTTTCGTCTGGACCGGCTCTTCGGCACCGGACACTACCTTCTAGATGCAGCTGGTCGGGATATCGTCTCGGGCGAGGACCGCAGCGCGTGGCTGGTGCGCCCCCAGGCCGTCGATTCGCGCGGCTTCGTGGGAGAGCACTTCGTCGTCGCCCACCGGTCGGGGGATGGGCGCTATTGGTTCCTCTCCGTCGGTCCGCGGCAAGCCCATGGAGGAACCTTTGTTCCCTACTATTTGGTTGTCGGCGGCGCCGCGGGGCTGCTCTCGGTACTGGCCGCGGCGGGCGTTGTCGTGCCCATCCGGCGGCTTGCGAGGGTGGTGGATCGCTTCGGAAAAGGGGATCTATCGGCGCGCTCGAAATGGCGCCGGCGGGACGAGATCGGCAGATTGGGCCGCGCCTTCGATGACATGGCGGATCGCCTGGAACGGCTGGTCGTCGGGGAGCGCCGCCTGCTGGAGGACATCTCCCACGAGCTGAGGTCGCCGCTCGCCCGATTGAAGCTGGCGATCAAGCTTGCGAGAACGTCGAACGACCCGCGGGCGGCTCTCGATCGCGTGGAGCGGCACCTGGATCGAATCGCCTCGTTGACCGCCGAAATCGTTGAGATGGTCCGCATCGAGGGTGAGCCGCAGAATCAGCGATGGGAGGCAGTCGAGCTCAAAGGGGCCGTCGAGGAAGTCATGGCGGATTGTCGCACGGAGGCCGATGCGCGGAAGTGCCGGATCCAGATCGCCGGCCATGTAGCCGGCGCGATCGTCTGCGACCGGAAACTGATCGAGCGCGCCCTCGAGAATGTGCTGCGCAATGCGATTCGATTTTCGCCCGAGCACACGGCAATAGACATGGAGCTGAACGACTCGCCCACGTGGGTGACGCTTGCGGTCCGGGACTTCGGACCCGGCGTGCCGGCAAACACCCTGGAGCGGCTCTTCGAGCCTTTCTTTCGCGTCGATGCGGCTCGAGACTCCGGCCGCGGCGGCGTCGGACTCGGCCTCTCCATCGCCAAGCGGGCAGTGGTCCTCCATTGCGGAACGATCACTGCGCAGAACGCCGACCCCGGGCTGAAGGTGGTGATCCGCCTGCCCCGCTCGCCCCAAGCAACCCAAGGACCGTAGTGGTTCGGGACCGGCTGGACCCGACGGGCAGGGACGAACCGCGCGATCAGTGGTATCTCAACCGCGATCCGATCGGCTCGATGGAGGCGTGGCCGATCGTGTGGTGTGGGCGCTCAGAGGACTACACGATGAGTTCACTACCTGCTGCGAAATATCGCTAATGCCGCCACCCAGTTTCCCAGCTCTATACCTCGCATTCCCGATCGTGCTCGGCGTGCACAACCTGCACGAATACACCCACGCGGAACGACGGTTCGCGAATCCGGTGGCCGTACTCAACTACACGACACACACGGAGGCGCTGGCCATCGTTGCACAATTATCGGTGACCACACTCGCCATCATGACACGCGAGTCCGGCAAAGCAGCCCTGGCGCTTTGGCCTCTGGCGGCAGGAGGCCTGATCGCCCTGCCGCAGCAATTCTCATTGCGCTTGCCCTCGCAAAGGTGCACACAAGCTCATCTCACATCGCTGAAACAAGGTTACCGAGGACCGCCGCGAGCCAAGAGCATCAGCACAACGGCGTTGCCTCCGGGAGGTCCCCCCTCGCAGGTATTTTGGGGTGGTGCCCTGAGCGCCGCGGGATCCCCGCGGTGCTTGTACGGTGCGCTCTCGTGATTTAAGCTGCATTCACCGGGGTGGGTCGGATCGATGAGCCTCCCGAGCTAGTGTTCTGGTGTCCGGCCGACCAACTTCCAAATCTCTCTTGCACGACACCTCGACCGCCTCTCGTCTCAAGTTCTGGGTCCTGAGCTTCTGGTTCTGGACCCTGCTCGCCTTGTCTTCTGCCGTGAGCGCCGCCCTCTCTGAGATCAGCCAAGGCAATCCTCCCACGTGGAGCAGGATGGTACTGTGGAATCTGACTAACTTTTGGCTCTGGATGTTAGTGACTCCTTGCATCGCATGGTTGGGGAGTCTGACGGCAACCGGCAGCTGGTCCCGGTTCTGGCTCCTACATCTCCCCGGCAGTAGCTTCCTTGCTTCAGTGCAGACGCTTACGCGTCTTTCCGCATTCTGGATGCTATGTGGACCCAGGCAGCCCTCCGTGCATACCCTTGATCAGTATCTGCGGAGCGAGCTGGTCTACAATCTGTACTTGGCCGTCCTGACCTACTGGATCGTGCTGGCTGTCGCCCGCGGCCTGGAATCAAGCCGCCGCCTGCAGGATGAACGTATCCGTAGCGCGGAACTCGAGACGCAGCTCGCACAATCGCAGCTTCAGGCACTACGGACTCAGATTCAACCGCACTTCCTTTTCAATACGCTCAACGCGATCTCGGCGCTCGCGCTCGCCAAGCCGAGACAAGCTCGCCAGATGATCGCTCGCCTGAGCGATCTCTTGAGGTTCACGCTCGAGGAGCACCCCACACAGCTCCTGCCGTTGCGTCGGGAACTGGATTTCGTGCGCAATTACCTCGACATTCAGCGAGTGCGCTTCCGCGACCGGCTGGAAACCCGTTTCGAGATATCCGAGGATGCGCTGCGTGCCGAAGTCCCGGGTATGGTTCTGCAGCCGCTCGTGGAGAACGCGCTACATCACGGTCTGCTGGCAAAGCGGTCTCGCGGCCAACTGCGCATCGTGGCACAACGCGGAGGAGGCTATCTGCGCCTCGTGGTGGAGGACGACGGCCTGGGAATCTCCCCCGCGGGCGTCGTGGAGGGCGTCGGTCTCGGCAACATTCGGGCGCGATTGGCGAGGCTGTTCGGCGCTTCGGCGTCACTCGCGATCGGGCCCCGCGAGGGTGGCGGAACACGCGTTGAGTTGTGCTTACCCTTCATGCCGGCAACGGTACAGGGGGCGAGATGAGAGCGGGACTGATTCGAGCACTGCTGGTTGATGACGAGATGCTGGCGCGCCTCGCGCTTCGGCAGGCGCTGGGCCCTCACCCCGATGTGATCGTGGTCGGCGAGTGTGGCAACGCCGACGAGGCTCGAGCGGCCTTTGAGTCCATTAGGCCCAATCTGATATTCCTCGACATTCGAATGCCAGGAACCGACTGCTTCGAATTCCTGAGCGGCCTGGATGCGGAGACAGCTCCGCTTGTCGTGTTCACGACCGCTCTGCGCCAGCATGCGCTGCGCGCATTGAACGCCAATGCGTTGGATTACTTGCTCAAGCCGATCGAGCAGAGTCGCTTCGATCAGACGATGAGGCGCGTCCGCACCCATTGGCGTGGATTGCGGATCGTAGGGTCGGACAGTGGCTTGCGAAATACGCCAGCCGAAGGACAAGAGTGGCTTCAGCGGCTGAGCGTGCGCGTCGGCGAACATATCAGTGTTATCGCAACGCGCGACATCGACTGCATTGAATCTCACGGCAACTACACTCAGATCCACGTGGGCGGTGCAACGCATCTCTATCGTGAGACGCTCACGAATCTGCTGGCCGTGCTGGACCCTGCCAGGTTCCTTCGCATTCACCGGCGGATCATAGTCAATTTGGAGCGCGTGCGCCACGTCCATCCGCTCTTCAACGGCAACGCCGAGCTCGTATTGCAAAATGGCGCTCGGGTCACCTTGAGTAGGCGGTTCAGAGGTCCCGCGCGCCGCGCGCTCGGCCTGCCATAGCCGCTCATCACGGCGGAACGTCCGCTCGTCACTCATGACTCTCGCTCGTCACTCAGTGGCGGCGAGCCTCCGATACCTTGCATAGCATGTATCGTACAAGCTGCGATTTTGCGGGGTCGCGTGCGGGGTAGCATGAAAATCGCCAGACGAGTCCGGTCATTACCAGCCCGCTTCGTGGCGCTCATCGGGGTGTTTGGAGTTGCATGGGCCACGCCGCCGCCAGTCATCGGCAGTGCACAGCCGAGCATCTTTGCTCCCGGAGTAATCTCCGGCCACTGCGCCTCGGGCCGGATGGCCACACCCTTTACTTCACCAGCAACCACATCGTCCCGCCCGAATATCCGAAAACCCTTCGCTCAAGCACTGTCGGACTAAAGCAGATGCATAGCTGGAATGACGGCAATGACAACATCTGGTGGATTGATCTCGCGCCCTGGATCGATCTCTACGTTCACCCAAACCGATGACGGGAACGAATCTGCAACCGGCCGTGCACGCCGACTTTTACACCACAGCAATCCGAGCGAGAGCATTTCCATGAGCAATTGCACCCCAAGAGAGAGCCGCCCCGCATGGCGATCACGCATACTCTTTGGTCCGTGGATTTGGGCGGCGGCGGTCGTGGCATGTTGCCTCCTGCATGCGGCTTCGGCCACGGTCATCGGAACCGCCCCAAGAGGGGTCACGCTGGGCGGGATCATCGACCAGAACACCGACGACACGCTCGCCTTCACGCCCGATGGCCGGACCGTGTTCTTCGACCGGAGCCAAGGCTCCAAGAAGACCATTTTGGTTTCCCACGAGGCAGCTGGACACTGGACGCAACCCAAGGTCGCACCATTCTCAGGACGCTGGTTCGATCAGGATCCGGTGGTCGCTCCCGATGGCTCCTTTCTGTTATTTGATTCCGACCGGCCCGTGAAGGCCGGCGCCAAGGCACTGACGCAGGACTATTTCGTCGGGGGTAAGGCGCCCGGCAGCAATATCTGGAAGGTAGAACGCGTCCGAGGCCATTGGGGCGCGCCCGTATGGCTCGGACCGGTCATCAACAGCGATCCATTCGTCGATTTTCCCAGCATCGCAGCTGATGGTACCCTGTATTTCATTAGATGGGACAGGGCCGCGCGGATCATGCACATCTACCGCTCGCAATACGACAGCGGCCGATATTTACCGCCCGTGCGCGTTGGGCTCGGAGACCCCGCCGTCTCTACGCACGACCCGGCGGTTGCTCCTGATCAGTCGTTCATGGTCTTTGATTACGGGAAAGTCAAGGGTGGTCTGGGGCGTCTGTGCATCTCATTTCGACATGGTGACCATTGGAGCAAGCCTCTAGATCTCGGCCGAACCGTCAACAGGAATCTGCCGTGGGGCTCGCATCTCGCCCCAGATGGCAAGACGATCTACTTCACAGATCAGGCTGGGATCGAGCAGATCTCCATCGGTAGGTGGCTGCGCCGGCGATGAGCGGTCAGCGCCGCTATCTCCTTTTGCCTTCAATGAAGTATCCGGTACCTGCCGCAACACCTCGTCAAGCTTCTTGATAGGTGTATCAAGATTGGCTGGGATGCTCCCGACAGCAGCACACACGGCGCGGAGCGCGGCCCGCCTTTGCCATTGCGCAATCCATCGGTGTCGACAAAAAGTGCGTGCCAGTCTGAGGAATTTGGCTGATCCTTCATGGCGGCCTTTGGTGAAGTGTTACCAAAAATGCGAGCGGTTGCTTCGATCCGCGCAGCAACCGGTGCACGCTCTCTGCTGACAGGTTGTTCTTTCTGGGAGTCGTGAGCGGCGTATAAGGCAATCTCCGCCGCTGCGAATGCGAGTATACGAACGAATGCTGTGACTCGTATTATGCTCTCGAAGAGTGGAAGATTTATCTCAAAGCGCGGAGTGTCGTGCCTGGAGCGCCCTGCCATCGGCGCAATGCAGGCGCGCCCTCCTTCAATCGAGAGCCATTATGCCGAGTCTCGGTTTGATGACGGATTGTCGAAGGTGGAGTCCGATAATGAGGTCGAAGCGTAGCGCGGCGATCAGGCTTCGCCGCCGCGGAGAATACGCGATCTGTATAGCGACAGTGGCGCTGCTAGTGGTCGCTGTGGCGCTACTGCAAGCGGGCCTGTTCGGCGCGTCCGCTGCCGCGGCGCTCGTCTTCTTGCTCCTATTGAGCATCCTCAGCTTCAGTATCCATACGACACGTCGAGGAAAATTTCTCGTATGGAGGGAGATTCTCGACGAGCTGAGCCTGCGCGGAGACGAGCGGGTGCTCGATGTCGGCTGTGGTCGGGGCGCGGTTTTAACCATGCTGGCTGAACGAGTGCCGCACGGACGTGTCGTCGGGGTCGACATGTGGACCGCCGATCAGTCGGGCAACGGGCTTGAGGGCGCGGAGCGTAACTTGGTTGCGGAAGGGGTGCGTCAACGTTGCGAGATTGTCACGGGCGACATGAGGTCAATGCCGTTTCCGAGCGCTTCATTCGACGTGGTGGTCTCGAGCTTGGCGATTCACAACGTTCCCAATCGAGAGGGAAGAGATCGGGCTATCCGAGAGATCGCGCGCGTGCTGAGACCCGGTGGACGAGTAGCACTCGTCGACCTTGCGTTCACCGCGAGCTATGCGAGAGAGCTAAAGTCCCTCGGACTCACGCAGGTGGAGCGGCAGCGTCTGGGGTGGCGCTTCTGGTGGGGCCCCGCGGTTCCGTCGACGCAACTCGTGCTGGCTGTGGCGCAGACATCGAAGCCGGCACCGAGTCCGTCGCTCGCGCAACAGTTCATGGAGACGAGTGAGGAGGCCAATATGGTAGGTCACTTGCCCGGTCGGGAGACGCTGGCGCTCGACCTTGCGGGCCACTGCATTTACCTGGCGCAGGACGGTGCCCTGCGACCCTATGCCAGGACCGCTGAATTTTTCAGGCGTTCCGGCGAAAGCGCAGAGCTTGCAGATGGCCGCGTGATCGCGCTCTTTGATGTCAGGACACCGCAGGACGTGCACTATCCGATCTGGGAAATGCATCCGAAGGGGGATGAGATTCTCCTTCTGCTGTCCGGCTGCCTAGCGGTGGAATGTCGCGA
>Ga0134128_10002967_pt1 | contig 20796 bp, 29 predicted proteins | sample KB31754_FD_96462 | JGI IMG/M metagenome (GOLD analysis project Ga0134128, IMG submission 96462) | Terrestrial soil microbial communities with excess Nitrogen fertilizer from Kellogg Biological Station, Michigan, USA - KB3-175-4 | ecosystem: Environmental > Terrestrial > Soil > Unclassified ...
CCTGAGGAGCCAAACATCTCAATTTCGAACTCTCCTCACTTCCGGTTAACAGCGGCTCCGCCGAATACCGCGTCGATTGGCAAATACGGGCACAATTCGCCTTCTCGTGCGTTTACAGTGGGCCGGAAACCCACTTAACATGCGCAAGTGCGCCGTTATTTCTTACGCTCTCAGCAAGGTCGACCTCTTCTGGTTAACTGCGCAGTCCGCCCGGCGCATGGGAAACACGGTGGGGCGGTATGCCGTATCAACTGCCTGCCATTGTTAGTGTCTCCGAATTCGATTACTCTTGTGTCAAATACCCCATCCTCCCAGTCTTTCTCCTCAAAATAGCTTGCATTGCTGTGACTCATATGCTACCCTCGCCTTCACAAATTGATGCTGACGCGGAGGATATCCGCACGGCAAGATGTGGATGAGGAGGTCATGGAATGCCAGTAAAGCGATCGATCAAGCAGAGGTCAGCAGTAGCTGCACTGATGACCGTTTCGGCGTTCTCGGTTTACCTGACGATGGGACCGACGGCCGTCCATGCACTCGACGACGGTTGTCCAGGCGATGGCGGCGACGGCAGTAGTTTCTGCCAATACGCACTGTACGGCTGTGCAGCCAATTGCGGTGATCCGAGCGATATTAAGGCGTTTGACTGCACTTGGCTGGGCGGCGACGAAAACACTGGTGTTACCTGCTGCGAATGCTATACGTAGTTGAAGGCCAAAGAAAGGGTCTAAAGATGAATAATAGGAAGCGTTCTCAGCGACTGCTGACTACAGGGGGACTGATGACGGTTTCGGCCTTTTCAGTCTACCTTGCGCTAGGGCCGACTCCCTTGAAGGCTGGCGATTTCTGTCCAGACGGCGGCGGTGACGGTAGTACCGCTTGCCAGTATGATCTTTATAATTGCGTGGAACAGTGTGGCGGCGACTCGTCAAATATCGAGTGGTACTGCTCAACTCAGGGTTCAGCCACCGGGTCGTGTTGTCACTGCTACACATAGTCCGCCCTAACGCAGGGGATAAGGTGTCTTGCTGGATGCGGGGTCAGTGCCGACTCGAGTTCCGCACCATAAGCGATATGTACGGAATGTCTTGCCGGCGAACCATGAGAGCCCATGAATAACTTAAGTGATCGGATTCAGTACTGTTTCCTGGTGCTGCTGGCGGCGTCGTTGAGCCTGAATGTGTATCTCGGTTGGGGGCTTCAGCGCAAGGCCATGCCACATTTCACTGTCGCACAGGTCGGCGCACGATTGCCGGAACTCGATGTGGAAGACCTACGGGGTAAGCGGACCAAGCTTGAATGGCATTCCGATGGAAGACCGACACTACTATATGTCTTCGCGCCCGAATGCAAATGGTGCAGGAGGAATAGCACAAATATTTTGGCATTAGAAAGCGCGCGGCGCGATACTTATCGTTTTATCGGTCTTTCATTATCCTCAGCCCACTTACAAGAGTACGTGGCAACGATGGGGATACCTTTCCGTGTTTACGCCAACCTGAACAAGGATGTTGCTCACCGAATTGGCCTAGGGGCAACACCGCAGACGCTCTTAGTGTCTGCCGCAGGAGTCATAGAGCAATCCTGGGCTGGCGCGTACGGCGGTAAAACGGGTGCCGAAATCGAAGCGTTGTTTCGGGTTCGCCTGCCCGGGTATACTAAGTAACGGCAGTTCGAGCGAGCAGAAATTCGATTGAACTGCAACTCCTGGCGGGTTTTCAGGAGCTTTGAATGTACGAGTGCGTCTTCTCCAACAAAAGCAACTCCCGGTGCTTTCCCGCAGTAATTGGTATTATGTTGGCGGTGGGTATTCCTGTCACTGGACAGGAGTCGAATGCAATAGTCCGCGGCGTGGTGCGCGACTTAGCAACCGGGCACCCTGTCGCGCAGGCTACTGTCAGGGCGAACATCTCTCCGCTGACCGAGAGTACGACCGACAGCAACGGAAACTTTGTAATTCGCCTGCGAGCCCCAGCACAGCTAAGCCTGACAGTAGTTGCTATCGCAGGGCGCGGCATCACTGCTTGTGGAAGTAGGAACACCTCCGGTATCGGAACGGGGCTTAAGATCGCCTTAAGTCCCGGAGAAGAATTGGCGGGAATTGAGTTGACTGTTCCAACGGGAGCCAGCATTTCTGGCACCATCTTGGATAATTTGCGCCGTCCGCAAAGTGGGATAAAGATAGCACTCCTTGAGGAGCGATATGCTTTAGGGAAACCTCGATATACTTTTGTTTGTAGTAGCATGACGAACGCACGGGGCGAATACTTCTTTAACGCGGTCGAGGCGGAACACCCATATATACTGTTCGCCGAAAGTGAACCGCCAGTTGTTTTGACGCAATGGAACGAGGGACCCCCGGCGATATTGCATCGTAGGCCGGCTGAAATATCTACCTTCTATCCGACTGGGGCAACTCCCGAGCTTGCCACAGTCATTTCACTCAGGAGTGGCGAACATCGTAGTCTCCCAACGATGATGATGATGCGTTCCGAGCACTTTTGCGCGGATGTGATGGTTAAGACATCATATCCATTAGGTGAATCGCGTCTAGGGGTTGGGCGAGACTTCCCAACGCACGGCTATTCTGGCAGTCTCACGCTATTTTCGGATATGATCTGGAGGAATATTTCGCCCAGTGGCGCCAGAGTTTGCGGTCTCGAACCAGGCGAGTATAGAGTGGTCGTCCGGGCGAAGGCTAACAACGCTGTGGGAGACCTCGTATATGGAGACGCTTCCGTTTGGGTTTCGGATCACGACTTGCCTGAAGTGCTTCTTTTCGCAACGCCACAGTTGAAGGTCAGTGGGACAGTGGCATGGGAGACGCGAGCCGAACTAGCTAATGAGCACGGCTCGGTGCGGCTCTCAATTTTCCCGGTTCGCCGGGCACCGCTCGCACACGATTACACAGTCGTGAACGTCACGGTCCCAGGAACATTCGCATTCTCGGCATTTCACGATGACTATCAGGTGAAACTCCTTTCGATTCCGGCTGGTGCCTACATTAAAGATATAAAGTATGGCGGACTGAGCATTGTTAATAGGAGTTTTCGTCCATCCTCCGCAAATGGGCAACTAGATATTGTACTTGGGCGCGACGGGGGGGTGATTCATGCAACCGTCGTTGATAGTACTGGGAATCCCGTTGCCAATGCGCTGCTTCTCGCCTTTCGGCGTGACACGTCGTGGGGATCGGATATTCTTGATAATGTGCTTTCCGGATTTACCGATAACTTTGGAACGTGGACTTCTCCTGTCCTACCGCCCGGCCAATATATTGTTCTTAAGGCATCATGGCCCTTCTTGAGGGGACATGAATTAGCCGAGATTCTGAAGACAACGCATGGTACCGAGCTCGATGTGCCGCCACACTCGGTTAGCGAGGTTACCATTGAACAGTGACACTCGAACGCCCCTGACTAATGCTCTTGCGGCGGTGTTTTGGTCTTGGATCAAGGTCGGATCCGAGCGCTCCCAAACGCTAGACGACCTTTACTCAAGAAGCAGTAACCATCGATATGCGTTAGCTGTAGTCTTCGGGGCGGTTGCGGGGGTTTTGTCCCTGGCAGTTTTGCGCGCCTCAATTGCTATTACTGATCCACTGCCTAGGTTTGAGGTTGCTTCTGTGAAGCTAGCCGGTGCCGAAGTGGGTAGCGGCGTAGAAACGGTTATGAAGGGCGGTCCGGAGGGCGGTGATCCAACACAGCTTACATACCTGAACGTTACTCTTCGAGCCGTAATACTTCGAGCATTTGGAATAAAGCGATTCCAGCTTGTTGGGCCAACGTGGCTATCACATCAAGGTTACAACATCATCGCCAAAGTACCGGCCGGGGCGCCCACGGCTGATATTCCACTTATGCTCCGACAATTGCTCGCAGAACGGTTTGGGCTTGCAGCGCACGAAGAGCTTCGTACCATGGCTGTATACGATCTCATCGCTCCAGATCATGGCAATGTACTGAGACATGTTTCCAGCGAAACACTAAGCCAACAACGCCACCTCAACCCTGAGATAGACTCGCCGAAGCTGGCAATGTTCTCTGCCGGGGGGCTCGTTCAGGTAACCGCCCATCGAATATCACTTAAGCGCTTTGTCGAGATGATAGCCGGTGTCGTCGATCGACCGCTTTTCGATCGGACCAACCTCGATGGAGAGTACGACTTCAGTTTCTCATTCGAGACAGAACAGTCACTCCGGCGCGAAGGAGAGGCTATCTCGCGCGGTGCGGATAATCACGCAATTGGCAATGATAGTGTGGGATCCGGGCGAGGGATTGATATCTTCACGGCCGTCGAGAAGGACCTTGGCCTTAAGTTATCATCGCGGAGAGCAGGCATAACGATCCTCGTTGTCGATTCTGTCCAGAAGACTCCAACTGAGAACTGATGAATAGGGGCGTATTTACTGGTTAACCCTAAAGCACTGGCTCCTTATTGAGTTCGGCCAGGCAGCACACTTCCCTTTCGCCACGGGTTGAGATCCTGGATGAGAAACAGAATCCGTTTCTTCCGGAGACGTGAGACTAAACTGACGCTTGACGGCTCCCCCGAGTCGATTACCAGGCATTCATTCCCAGCGGGCGTGATCTTCCCGGCCCGGCATTTTGGGTGCTGCTTTTTCCTCGGTCCCCGGGAGTTCGGACCTCTCCGCTGTGTGGCGGATGCTGCAAGTCAGTGAGATGACTTTAAACATGGCGATGCTGACCTTTAGCGAGTTTTAGAAGCGTAGGGCGCTCGCCAGACGGAGCCCGCGTTCCTGCGCGTGATTGCCTAAAGGACACTTCTGGAGTCTCCTGGTCCTTTTGTCCTGACATTGATTTTCAAGAGATGGATGGCACGGATTAAAAGATTGAGAATGCGCCAAAACGCCAAAACCATTCGACATAAAAGCTAGTTTTACGTTCAGAGAACCGAACTCGACCGGTACTCTACCTTTCACATGAGGAAGCATTGCGGGAAGCAACTATTGCTGATAACCCAGGTATCCGTGCTTTAGGAGCCACGCTACGTGTCTTGAAGCTAGGAGTTGCGTGTAGCCGGCATCGCACACCAAATCCGTAAGCTCGCTGATGCGAATACCTACAAATGGCTTGTCGGTCCTAAGTAATTCCCGGACACAGCTCATTATGTGTTCAAGTACATTTAAATCGAACAGTTCGGCACCAGGGATATCAGCAACTATAGTCCGCAATATCAGTGACATATCAAGTCCTTGTTGGCCCAACGTTAAGCGGTCGTGACTATTGAGCCTTTCCGTACTGTAGCCGCCAAAAATGGCGTCATAATGTGGAGCGTGGAGTTTGTATGCGGGTGAGATATAAGTTATGGATTTAGACAGAACCCTTAGTTCGCGCCATAGCTCCTCATGGCGTTGAGCCGTAACTTCATAGCCGAATTCCGCAACAGCACGATTCCGAGATGCCTCCCCCATGACTGCTCGGAGCGTAGAGTTATCGATTAATGCTTGGATGCGATCGACGAGAGTGCAGACGTCTATGATTACTGATTGGGACATAAGTGCGTGATCATAATGCCAGCCCAGGAGGTCGTCGCTGCAAGAAAGGTCATGGTCGTAGCCGCACCACTTCGTGGGAATCAGGAATCCCGTCTTTCCATGTTCAACAGTCTCCCTGTGCCCATTCCAGTCTGTAGCTATTTGTGGAAGTCCGCTTGCCATTGCCTCGACGGGCGCGAGGCCGAAGCTCTCAGCCAAACTGTCACCAATCGTTACGAATACGTCAGACGCATTCATTAGATCCATCTTTAGGTGATCAGGCATTGCGTGAGCAAACATGACATGCTCTTGCAGCCGGACCTCGCGAAGTACTTGGAGCAATGACTGGCTGTATGTGCCTATTCCTGTACCGCCGATGATCAGAAGAATAGGAGTATGAGGATTATTAGCCACCAGGGTACGAAGGACCCTTATTAAAGTCAGGAAGTCAGCTTTCGTCGATGAGATGAAGCCAAAATGCAATAGGACAAATGCTCCGAGTGGGATACCCAGTTTTGTGCGAGCCTCTCCTCTCGGCCTTGGCCGGAAAAGAGAGGTATCTACGCACAGCGGAATTTTGTCCACTCTACCAGCGAAGGCCAACTTGACCCCAAAATCTGAATAGAGGCGCTCTGATGACTCTTCGAGGAGCAATCGCATGGCTTTCTGACTTGCCGAACTCGTGCAAAGGATAGAGTCGCACGCATATGTGTGCGAAAGGTATAGACGCACCGTTCGATCGTAAAGGTAAGAATGCTTGCTGATTCCGTGCTGTAGGCTTACGAGCGGATGAAGGTCGGCCGAAAATGATTCCCTCATTCGTGCGGCTTGGCCGGTATTTCCAATGAGATCAAGCCACACATCGAGCGAAGGTCTGTAGCGTTGCTCTGTAATCAGGCGTTCACACGAGATGGGCTGGTCGCAACGGCAGGCTAGTGCGTCTGCTCGGCGAGAATGCCACTCGCGGCTGCGTGCTAATAATTGCGGTGGGACATAGAATATATAGTGCGCATCAGACGGGTTTCGGGCAAGCGCATCCAGTAGGTAATCAATGGCCACCCCGCGGCCGCGAACAGGTTGAGTGGGGGTTCGTACAGTGTTCGGTTCGGTGTCGGCGGTTGGCTGCTTCCGTGTCGAACTATGATGGTACCCCGGAACCTCGTCGAGCAATGCTCCAATGATGAAGGGGCTATTTAGATCAGCAGGTGGTAGCATTCGGCCTCATATGGCGAGCAATAGGTCGGCCTCCATGGCACGGGATTGTAGCAGTCTCGTAGTATTCAATCCGTATCAATTGATATTGTATGCCTGTACCGGGCGTGCCGACCATCTCAGAAGGGTGGCGCTTCCCGTATCCAGGCTCTCGCCGGTCGCCGCCGAAGCACTTCCGTTGTTTGCGGAGGTCGCGCCTTGCGGGGCTGGACTTTGAACGGGTTTCGCTGCTTGGCTTTCCATATGGCGCGGCGCTCCGCCCGTCGATGATCCTCGGCCTGCGGGCATTTTTACCGCTTCCTATTCGATACCGGCGTCGCAGGGGAAATTCCGTACCGGTCCAATTCTGTTACGCGATTGCTAATTGCCTTCATGGCTTCGCGGTACCGCTCGGAATTTGCATCGCGCAGTTCTTCAGAGATATTAGTTGCGAGAAGACGATTCATCTCGTCGTGGTAGTGCAGAACTTCCGACTGAAGTCGGTCCGCTTCGAGCTGAAGGCATGTGCGTACGCCGGCCCTTCCCATTTGGGACAGTATAACCTGAATTCTCAACGGGAAACGTCGGACGCCTATTTCGTTGTGGTAGGCACGGCGCGGGACGCAGCGCCATATGGCAGGACTCCCCGGAGGACGGCGCGTTCGATAAAAAAACACTTGCCTCCGCAAGCAGGTTTCGAACTCGCGACAACGGGCTATTACGGCACCCTTGCTTCCGCCGGCCCGCGGCTTTCTCAGGGGTTCTCAATAACGCTGCCCGCTTTCGACCCGCCTCTCCAGCCGCAGCCGGAAGCGGATAGTCTCAATTCTCAATCGGCAGACGATCTACGGCCTCGATCACGACAACGTGAAACGGCAGTTTTTTTCCTACAAGTTGCAGGCCGAGTTGTTGTTGAATCGCGGTTGCGAGCATCGGAGCAGGCGCTGCTGAGAGATCCGCGTTCGGCATCTCCTGCGAGTACTCAAGCGTGAAATCGTAAGTCCCCTTAAGGCCCGTTCGATCGACCACCGGACGCCCATCGGGACGCCCCAGCATTTGAACGAGAACTGAGACCGGCATCTGGCGTGCGGTCAAATGTGTAACGACATAGCCGTTGGACGCCGAATTTCGTGCCGTCATGCCGGGTTTGCCGGCGGGGATTTGCGGAAACGGCTCGGGTGGAAGCTGGGTATCGAACTGGCGCTGCGCGATGGGATCGCCCTTCGCGACCCAACGGACCTGACCTTTGCGGATTGCGTGCATCGCCTCGTACCCTTCGATAGTTCGGCATGCTCCCTCTACTGATCGGAATCCGAGGCTCGCGTTGATGCGCTTCTTGATGAACCGATGGTCCTGCTCGATGATGTTGTTCAGATAGGGTGCCGTTCGGCAGCGACAACGAGGACTGAGTTCACCGTTCCGCTTTAACTCGGTGATGGCACTGGGGTAGGCTGGGTGCCCGTCTACGTTAATCACCCGCGGCCGGAGTCCCCCGCCAGACAGTGCCAGCCGCAGGAACAATGTCGCTGCGACTAGGTCCCGCTTAGGCGACAGCATGAAGTCGATTGTCTCGCCAGCGGAATCGACGGCGCGATACAGGTAAGTCCAGTTCCCCGCGACCTTAATATAGGTTTCATCAACCCGCCAGGACCGATTGGGCCGGCGCAGTTCGCGGCGAGTCCGCTGATTCAAAACCGGGGCATACCGCTGAACCCAGCGCCAGATGGTGACGTGGTCAACCGAGAGGTTCCGCTCGGCCATGATCTCTTCCAGATCTCGATACGTGAGGGAATACCGCAGGTACCACCGAACGCACAGGAGGATGATCACGTCTTCGAAATGCCGTCCCCGGAACAATGCTGGCCGCTTCTGAGTCACGATACACGGTACCAGATCAGATCAACCGGCTTGCAACAGAGCCCTTATCAGATCAAAAAGCTCGACGAAGATTACTTTCAAGGCGGGCAGAAGTTCGTGATCGGCGGGTTCACGGATCCGCGAGGCACGCGCGTAGGACTCGGGGCGCTGTTGGTGGGTTATTACGAGGAGGGCGAGTTCGTGTACGCGGCAAAGGTGGGGACCGGGTTCGACGGCAAGCTGCTGACGTAATTGCGAACGCGGCTGGAGAAGTTCGAGCGTGCGAAATCACCGTTCACGCGCGGGCGATCGAGCTGCCGCGATCCGCAGATTGGGTGAGGTCGGAGGTGGTCGCGCAGATCGCGTTTCTAGAGTGGACGGAGGATGAGATGTATTCATGCCCAGAATCTGTGCTGCTTTGCGAATCGAAACCAACTCGCCGATCGGCGGGTCAGCGGATGGCTGGAATCGCGAGATGTTGCGATAGCGTCGCAGGCTGCCGACTTGATTGGCGGTGAAGCGTTCGCCGGTGGCTGTCTGGCGGCCCTGACGATTCAAAATGCCGGCGATGACTTCGTCCGGATAAAGAGTGGCCAAACGCCGGAGCAGCGAGATCGTATCTTCGTCGGTGCGCGGTCCCATCGGCTTGAATCGCGGAACGGGGACATCCAGCACCGTTATCGCTCCGCCGCGCCAACGCAGTGTCAGGTGGGCGTGACCTTCGGCTCGTTTGAGATTCAGGATCACTTCTTCCAGCAGCGTGCGCAGGAGTTCCTTGCGATCGCGGTCCGTGATGGCCGGCCCTGCTCCTGGTGCTGATCGCGAGTCGATTGGACAAGAAGGCGCGCCAGAGTCTCGATGACGATTCGCTTTTGCTCGTTGTCGAACTGTTCCCACAGGTGCGTCTCCGGAATCGGGATGTCGTTGAAGTTCAGAATCAGTTGCGGCATGGCTCTCCTGGACTGCCCCCGATATTACTGGCGGCTCGGCGGACCGGCGCAGGACAGCATCGACGAGGCCGCGAAGACGCAGCAGGTCGTCCCGCGAGCCGACGAGCACAGGAGCTTGCGGCGCGCAGGAGGCAGGCTTAAAGTCTGTCCAGTCGGCGGGGATCAGCGACTTGCTGCCGTCGAGCAGAAAGAGCACGAACTGCAAGCCGGCGGGCATGCGGATTTGGCGCAAGACTTCCAGAGATGACACGGTTGAAGTGACGGACAGCGTACAGGCCGCCGTCGGGCTAGTTGGTGTCCGTGGAAGGGGTGGTGCGGACGCGTAATGGTCACGCGTTCGGGAAAGTGCTGATGATGGGTAGTGTGTCGTGGTGTCCTTCGACACGATCGACCACGAAATCCTGATCGAGCTGGTGCAACGGCGGGTCCGTGATCCGCGCGTCAGTTTTGTACCACCACTGCTCGGTGGCGAACTTTTCCTTCCTGTAGACGGCTAAGCACACGATTGACTAGTCTACAGGAGCGCTGCGCCTGCACCGGCGTACAGCCTAAATTTGTCTGCGTCGGCAAACAAGACTCGAACCTGCAACCCTACAGTTAACAGCTGAGAGAAAGCGAATGCCCGAATATCCATGGCTCTGTTGCAGCTTCGTGCGTCAGAATTACAAATATGCCCTACCATCGCCGAAAAACCCGCAACCGATTGTTTCGAAAGCGCTGGTTCGCTGATGACTCCATCATTCAATGTGTGAGTTGGTACTTGCGGTTCAAGGTCAGCTACCGAGATCTTTCCGAGATGATGCGGCAGTTGGGCGTGGCTGTGGCCCCGTCCACCATTCTACGCTGGGTAATTCGCTATTCGACTGTGTTTGCAGAATCGATGCTCCCGTTCGAAAAACCGGTTGGACGATCATGGCGCTGTGACGAGACGTATATCACACCTCAGTCGATCGATTTTCCGATTCTCATCCATCGGCTGCACACAGGCGACACGGCGGAAGCGGGTGGGCAAATGACGCCGTTTGTCGTCTGGGGTTTTGGCGGCAATTCCAATGATTTCAGCGATGGGCAGCTAGGGTTGGACCGACCGCTCTTAAACTGCTTGCTCGCCGTGTAGATCCGACCCGTGAACCATAGGCAAAATTCGCTGTGGAGCCGATCGTAGTCGTCTTGGCTCTTGACAGTCTCAAGAACGGCGATGAACTCTTCTAGCCGGCGCACTATTGCGTCGTAGGAGCCCGCCGCAAAAACCCTCGTCATTGCCGAGAAGTCGAACCCTAGCTCTACAATGTTCTTCAGCTTGGCAGCAGAAGCTTCCTGGAGAGTGATCGGCGCCAGAGGAGTTCGGGACGGCATGATCGATTCTGCTCTCCGTCCAAAGATCAAGTCAAGCCATCTTCTCGAATCCCTCGTACTGGTTCCCTGCCAGTCTGAGTTTAATGCCGTCCGTCGGCATGCTCCGTCTTCTCGGAATCGGTATAGGAAACCCGGCAGTGCGCCACTGCTCGATTATCAGCTTCAATGAGGCCGCGGTCAGGTGACCGCGGAAATAGGAGGGCCGGGGGTGCCTGGACGCAGCCCCTATGGCAGGACTCCCCCGGAGTACGGGGACTTCGATGCAAACATTTGCCTCCGCAAACAAGACTCGAACCTGCAACCCTTCCGTTAACAGCTGAGAGAAAGCGAATGCCCGAATATTGGCCATTCCGCGCGATATTCGACGCGCCGGCCGTTAACTGAGAGAACACCCGGTTCCAAAAAGGAACGTCTGGCTCGGCGGGTCAGACTCAAATCCATGATCCTCGGGTTAACGACTCCGGCGGGCGTTAACTGAACGTGCGGCCGTGTTCGAGTCCTACCTGCCCCCCAAAGCGTCCGCGATGCGGTTTGCCATGTCGCCCCCAGCCTCGCTGCTGGTTCCACACCCCGGCCAGGTGTAATCAGCCTGCGAGTTGACTTCTGCGGCGAGCATCAGCCTATCATGCGGCGGTGCCGTAAACACCGGCTCATGCCTGAGGGCGCGATGAAAGCTGGAGTGTATAAACTGCTGCTGGATATCAACGCTAATTTCCATGGGGTGAACGTCGCATTAACGGCGCTACGGAAGCACAAAGGTTTTGATCGCAGTGAAATCGATAATCTTGCCGAACTCTCGCATGAGGCTCGCGCCGCTGTCAATTCCTATCTCACCGGTGTCATTGAAACGCAGGAGACTGCCGAAGCCGGCCGGCGCTTCAGCAAGCGCGTACGCCGCGAAAGGCGGGCAGAACAAGCCTGAGAACTCGCCTTGCATCTTCCGCCCGGATCTCTTTTACCTTTGCTCCATCACCCTAGAGGGGTCATAAAGCGCTTCGCTGATCACGCCGTGCTGATCACCCCACTAGTCGTAAGGCTACGGGGCTGTCTCTGTAAGATTCTGATCGCGCGTCGTTGCGGTACGCGCGAGTGAGCATTGACTTTCCTCCAATTAACAAAAACATCCAAATAATCGGGCTTCATGCGCCTTGAAAGTAATCTTCGTCGAGCTTTTTGATCTGATAAGCGGGTCCCTTCATCACACCTATTCCGTGCTCAATCATCAGTTCAGCCAGTCGCTGGCCGCCGATTAGTACGATCTTTTTGCCGATCGTGTGCACATAATCGCGCGCTTCAAGCGAGAACTCGCTGGTGGTGATCAGCACACCCTTATGCGCGCGCCGCCCCTCCAGACTTCCGGCAAATGCCTGTACGGTGGGCCGGCCAACCGTACCTTCCCACTTCTTGGCCTGCACGTACACCGTTTCAAGTCCCAGTTTGTCCTCTTCGATGATGCCGTCGATGCCGCCGTCACCGGCTCGCCCGACTGCACGTCCGCCCTCCCCATTCGGACCACCATAGCCCATGGCAATCAGCAGATCCACCACGAGCTCTTCAAAGAATGCCGGAGTGCACCTTCGCGTATTCTCTAAAACGTCCTCAGCCAATGCGCGTTGTAGTGCCTGATAACTACTCTCCATGCGCTCTTCTGGAGTCGTGGGTGCCGAATCCTGGCCGCCTACGTTTCGATCTCTGGTCTCCGAGTGGGGCTCCAAGGCTTGCCTGAGCCCATCGGGATCGTTTGCCAGCAGTTGCCGCCCGCGGTCTGTAATTCGGAAGACACCGGGGGCAATTCGTTGCAGTGCCCCAACGCGTATCAAATGCACAGCGGCCCACGACACCCGATTTACGAATTTCGACTGGCCTCCACCGATGCGCTCAGCCACATCGGCGTCGCTGAGGTGCAGTTGCACTTGGAGTTGGCGGCGCACGTCGGTGAGCACATGCTCAGCACCATCAGAGGTGAGCTGCAACAGAGGCAAAAACAACGAGGGTACATCCGGCAATGGCATATGAATGTGGTTTCTGACGCCCGAAGAGCTGAAGTAACCGATCGAGACGGACCCAAACGGGCGTGTGTGAGAGCATATCACACTGATAGTGTGTAGAACCGATAGTGTTCAGCGGGCACCATGACAAAAGGTGCGCGCTTCGGATCCACGGGTACTGTTCGGCAGCCACGTCCGCCAACTCCGGACGGAACGAGGGCTGTCGCAGGAACAACTCGCCGAGCTTTCGCATCTGCACCGCAATTACATCGGCGGGGTGGAACGCGGTGAACGGAATATCGGCCTGCTGAACATCATCGAGCTGGCACACGCGCTGCGCGTAAAGCCGATGAAGCTGTTTGAGCGGATTCCCTGACTAGATGCGGTAATCGGCTGCGGTCCCCGCCGTAACGTAGCCCGATCTAACCATCGAAAGACGATTTCGGTCTGAGGGCCGAAGCGTCTATCCGAGTTTCTTGGCGTCAGGGCTGCGACTTCGTGGCGGCATCCCTGAGCAGTCGATCGAAACGTGCTACCTGCTCGCGCCAATCGACGATGCCGGTGATCCGCCGTAATGCGGGCTCCGTCAATCCCGGCACACTGCGATTCAACTCCAGAAGTCTTTGCTGCAAGGGGGGCGCCAAGCTCCGCAGATTCAGGATCTGTGTGATGCGCGATTTCGAGAGCTGTGCCAACGCGGCCAGTTCGGCCGCATCCGTCGCCACACCTTATTGCAGCAGTTCCTCCAAACGGATGGCCAGCGCCATCAATTTCGTGATTCGCGGCAGTTTGGGCGCTTTCGGCGGCGCAGCCGTTTTGTTCCGCTTCTCGGGGGGCCTGCGCTCCACCAGCGGCTTCCGCCCGGCATGGATCGGGATATCGGCCGTATTCCCGCCGGCTACCGCGGCTCGCAACCGTAACCGTCCCTGCTCAGTGCGGCGGTCATACTCAATGCTTCCGATCGCCAGCGCAATTATCCGCTGCCGCTCACTGGCTTCCGAGGCGTCCCACGACTCACGATTAATCGGCAGTTGCTCTCGGAAGGGCCTTCCGCGCGAGCTTTCGGCAAAACTGAATAGCGCGTCCGCTACCGCGGCCTCGATCCGTTCCTTCGAGACAATCCCGCCCGCACACGCCCGCGCTCCCCGTTTCTGCGCCGTCGTGCAAACGTAATATGCGTACCGCCGACCCTGGCGCGTCGTGTACCCGGCTATCATTGGGCGCCCGCAGCGGGCGCACTGGAGCACACCTTTCAGCAGTGCGCCCTGCAGGTTGCGCTCCTCCCGTCTCGGCTGCCGCCTCTCCTTCTCCAGGATTCGGTTCACCTGCTTCCAGACCTTTCGTTGCACGATGCCGGCGTGCTCACCACGGTAGACTTCCCCCTTGTAGGGCACCTCACCGAGATACAGCACGTTGGAAAGTAGCCGCGTCAGCGAGTGGCGGTCAAAGTTCCGGCCCGTGTGCGCCTCGCCTTTGCGTGTAGTCCAACTCTTAAGGGTCCAGCCTTTCCGCTCGATCTCCTCCAGGGTCTTCACGAGCGAGCGCTCGCGCAAGAAGATGGCAAAGATCTCGCGCACCTGCGCGGCTTCCACCTCGTTCACCACCAGGCGCGTGCGGTCGCGATCCGGATCATACCCCAGCACCGGCATTCCGCCCATCCACTTTCCCTTCTTCCGCGCCGCCGACACTTTGTCGCGCGTCCTTTCGCTGATGACCAGCCGTTCGAATTCAGCAAACGACAGGAGGATATTGAGCGTCAGCCGCCCCATCGGCGTACTGCTGTTGAACTGCTGCGTTACGGATACGAAACTGACCCCGTGCGAGTCGAAGAGTCGCATCAACCCGGCAAAATCGAACAGCGAGCGGCTAAGGCGGTCTACCTTATATATAACGACCACGTCGATCGCGCCGGCCTGAATGTCTCTGAGTAGCCGCTGCAGAGCGGGACGCTCGATGTTGGCGCCCGTGTAGCCGCCGTCATCGTACCGCTCGGGCAGTACGACCCAACCCTGCTGAGATTGGCTTCGGATGTAAGCCTCGGCGCATTCGCGCTGGGCATCGAGGGAGTTGAACTCCTGCGCCAAGCCTTCTTCGGTGGATTTCCGGGTGTAGATGGCACACCGAATGGCACGTGCTTGAATGGCGGGATCAGTGGGCAGCACGTTTGCTCCCCTTTGCTCGGGTAGTGAGCCCAAAGAACAGCAGCCCATTCCACCGCGTGCCGGTGGCTTCACGCGCTATGGCGCTCAGCGACCCGTAATGTCGGCCCTGGTACTCGAAGCCATTCTGTAAAACCTGCACCTCCACAGTCTTCCCGCGGTAGCTCCGACTCAAGATAGTGCCGATGACGGGAAGGCGGCGGTCTCTCGGCGCTCCGTGGCGCGAAAAGGTGGCTCGTTTGGTGCGGACCCACTCCGCGCGGGAACCTGGGTCCGCAGCTCGGCATCGGAGGCCATAGCGAGGGCACGTTGGCGGGCGCGTTGCGGCAGATCGCCTTGGGCCAGCACCTGCAAGCGCCATGCGATCCGGCGGATCAGGTGGGCTTTGTGCTTCGTGCCGGTTGGCTCGCCAAAGATCTCCTCGTATCTTCGCTGCAGCTGTTCCACGGTCATGCCGGGCAAGAGCTCGATCTCGTGATAAAGGGAGTCATCCATGCTCTGTGTTCTCTCCATCAGTTCACTGAAAATGACCAGCACTTCATGGACGCTCTCTCCGTCGGTTAAAGCAAGTCGAAACAGCAGAGGACGCGGAGAAATGATTCGCAAAAAGCTGCAGAAAGGACTTGCTGTGTGGGCCAAACGGAGCGATCACTGTCAACGACGGTAGCTACCGTCAGGAGAACAGAAAGTTATGAACAACGTGAACGGACATGCGGGGCTTTCGGGATTGCAACTGTGCCCACAGAGCGGGAGTGAGGATATGACGAAGCGGCAGCTGCGACGCATGGCGCGGCAGATTCGGCAGGAGAACGTGGAAGAAGCGAAGCGGCGCAGGTCGACGCCTCCGACGCCGCTGCCGGTGCGCCCCGCGTTAAGGCTGGTGCACGCGACAGTAGAGCTAGGATCGCCGGCGGGTACAATGCAAAGCAACTCGGCAGGCGCCAAGCCACCGCAATCGAAACAGAAGCGGCGGCCTGAAGCGGCTATACCCGCAACGGCGGAACACAACCAGGAGCCGGTGCCGGCCAAACCGCCGAAGGCGAAGCGAAAAGCCGGGTTGACAGCTCAGAAACCCACGCGTAGCACGCCGGGCCAGCACGCCGGCGGCACAGGCGGCAAGCCGGGGAAGAAACCGCGATCGGTCGCGGCCAGCGAAAGCGGGACAAAAAAGGGAACGGTGCTGGGTCTGCTCCGGCGCCCACAGGGAGCAACGGTCGCCGAACTAATGCAGGCCACCGGGTGGCAGTCGCACAGCGTACGCGGGTTTCTAAGCGGTGCGCTGAAGAAGAAAATGGGCCTGAAGGTGCGCTCCGGCAAACGCGCGGACGGTGTGCGGACCTACTCGGTTCGACCCTAGGCCAAACAAATCCCCCGCCTGCCCGCCCCGGTTCTCGCCGGAGGCGGGCGCTCTCTTCTCTTCAAAGGTGTGTCATCCGCTGGTCAGAGGAAGCCAAGCGATCCGTTATCCTGCATCAAATGCAAAACAACCACCGTGGCATCAACGTCGAGACCTATTCTGCGAAGCTTAGGGAGTTATCGCCCACTGCGCAGTTGCTCTTGCCGTAGCTCCCAATGTTGCGCGACTGAAAATGCATTCCAGCCAACCCGGCCACCACAAAAAAGGCACCGGTCAAAATATTCTTTGCTGCTCGGGGCATATGCAAACGGGTAGGAATATGCGCAACGCTCACACTGACTCAGAGGTTCCGCCGACAGGTCCGCCAGATAAACTGATGCTACTGGATCTGGGAATTCCAGCGGGGCGCCGTGATCGAGATGTTGATCGACACACTTCTCGACGGCTAAGAACACCTGACTTTCCACCGCGGACATCTCGTATCCAAATCCGCGGACTATTTTCGTGTACGCCTCGAGGGCGAGCGCCAAAACATTTGCATTCACCCGAGTGAGCAAACTTTCCAAAGCTGAAACCGTATGCAAGTCTCGATCGCTCGGTTGGAGTGCTGACGCAGCAGCCTTCTCCCGACTCAACAGTTCGAGCCGCTCTAGCCGTCGATACTGCCGCTCACGTATGCTCGCCATGAGATTACCGTTTGATTTCTGCGATGAAGTTCCGTTCTCAGATGAACCGTGGCCGCCGACGCCCTAGATTCGCAGTCGACGAATCTTTCGGCGCACTTCTTCGCTGCCCAACCAAATTCTCTTCCACAGAACCGGTGTGGCGTGTTCTTACTTTGCTTGTTGCCTCTCCAGCGCCCGCAATCGCGCCTCGAAGACATCCGTCTCCAGGGCACGCCGCCGTGTGTCAAGGATACTGGCAATCGCCTCTCCCTCCTGTGGGCTGATATTCCCTAACGCCACCTGTTTCAACACCGATTGCCATGCCGTTTGTAAATCCGCGGCAGTCTTCACCGCCGGCATGGGGACCCGGTTGTTCCACGGCCGGCTGACTGGAATCAGGCGCTCCACACACAAGCGCAGTGCAGTCGCGTCCCCCTTCAGAGCTAGTACTTGGCACTGTTTGATGATCGCTTCGCCGTGATTTTCCATGGCTTCCATAAACATCGTCCGTTTATTCCGGCTACCGCGTGGCCGGCCCTGTCCGATTCGGTTGCCTTTTTCGAACGGTCTTCCCTTGCCAGGCATACGCAACTACACCTTTACGCTGCCTGAGAGAGGGGTTGGCGTTCCAGCCGAGCGAAACTCTGCCCATCACTTTCGCGATACGCCTCTCCCCCCGAATATTCCTGCCAACGCCGCACCATTACATCGACAAATCGCGGTTCCAACTCGACTAGCCGAGCGCTCCGGCCGGACTTCTCGCAAGCAATCAGAGTGGCGCCTGCTCCGGCGAAGGTATCCAGTACGACACCACTCCGGCGGCTGCTATTGCGAATAGCCCGCTCGACCAATGCGACCGGCTTCATCGTCGGATGCAGCGGTGATGCAGTGGGTTTGGGAATCTCCCACACGTCGCCTTGCTGCCTGCTGCCGCACCAATGATGTTCCTGCCCGGCTGGCCACCCGTACAGGATGGGCTCATATTGCCGCTGATAATCGGACCGACCGAGCGTAAAATGCCCCTTGCTCCATATGAGGAAAGTCGACCAGTACCCACCGGCACCGACGAAGGCCTGATGCAGCGTATGCAACTCCGAGGAGGACATACATAGGTATACCGCACCGCGTGTGACGCGCAGCATCTGCTTGCAAGCCGCCTGGAGGAACTCATCAAACGCCGTTCCCAGATTGTCGTTCGCGATCTCATGGACACCGGTACGATTTCCGGCACGCTGCTTGTACGCTACTCCGTAAGGCAAATCAGCGAACGTCATATCAGCGAATCCGCTCTCCAGTACGCGATCGACGACGTCGGCCATCCTGCTGTCGCCGCACGTCACCCGATGTTTCCCCAGAACCCACACGTCTCCTAAGCCTGTGACCGGCTCGACCGGGGCCACCGGAACGGCGTCCTCGTCTACGGCAATTTTTTCCGGCTGCAGATCCATCAGAATGCGGTCCAACTCCTCGGGGGAGAAGCCGATCCCCGCCATCCCAAAAAGCTCTCTTTCCAAGCGGGCAAGTTCTTCAGCGAGCTTCTTGTCATCCCACTCCGATGTCAACCCGAGTTGGTTGTCGGCAATTTGGTAGGCCCGCTTCTGGATCGCAGTTAGGTGGCTGATGACCAGGACAGGGACGCGCTCGAGACGCAACTGACGCGCCGCGGCCAGCATCCCATGGCCTACGAGCACCATCTTCTGTTCGTCTACTATAAGCGGCCGTACCCATCCAAACTCGCGTACACTCGCAGCCAGAGCAGCGAGTTGATGCTCAGGGTGCGTACGAGGATTATCCGGATTTGGGTGCACGTCATCGATCGGCCACATCTCGACCGCGCGGGTGTTCTCAGTTATCGGCGTCATATATGAACACAGATTACGGCCGGGAAGACAACATCGTCCATTGAAACGTGTTTTGGATTTTTTAAGAACTCGTTTCAACGCCGGGGTTCAACGCTTCGACGGCCGGCGGTCCAGGCCAATGAAGCGCGCTGCGGCGTCTATACCGTGATGAACACTCGTACGATCTGACCCGCTGCCCACGTGAAATCCCTTCTCCTCCAGAGCTTTGCGAATCTGCTTCAGATTGAAACCGCATTGCCATAAAGCTAGGCCCTCGATGTATTCCGGTACTGTCAGCTTTTGCCGACGCGTCCACTTTTGCGACTCGATCTTGCGAATATGTCCTTCAATGGCTTCGCCGCAGATTTCTTTGGCTCTGCGCTGGAAGCTGCTCTTTGACTCCCCATTGGCCAGATCCCAACTCGGGATATCGATATGGATCGCATTAACATCGATGTCGTTCTCACCGCGCCCAATACTCTGAAGGTCGGCTTCGATGCCGCCATACTCCTCACTGAGGTGGAAGGGAAAAGCCCAATGCCGCTTCTCCGGAGCCCTTGTCGACGCAGACCAGGACCCCAGCGTCGTTAGTGCAGCGGCCATAACCCACTGTGCTGGTTCACCTTGCCACTCAAAATGGAATTTACGGGCCCAAGCCTGCAATGATTCCGTCAGCCGTGGAAACCGTGCAGAATACCGGACCTTGTCCCAGCGGTCTTCGTTGAAGCCGGCACCCTCCTGCTGAAATGCTTCCAGCGGCGCTTGGGCCAATTCGGCCAAAGCAACCGGCTGGCAATTGTCGTACGCCCGCAAATACTGCTCATGCGCTTGCTGTAGCGGAAGGTTGTGCGGATCGTTCCTTCGATGGAGAACTCCCTTGGTTTTCTTTGTCATGCACGCCCCCTATCCTAAGGTACGCCGACACGGGTTGAATCTGATTCCGAGCGGCCGGGGGCGCCACCAATTTCCCAAAATAACGCCAGGAATAACGCCAGGAAATTATCCAAACCAGGCGGAGCGCCGCCGAGCTTCGAGGCTTGTAAGAAAGCACGCTGGATCTTCGGCTCGGCGTCTCCAAACCATTGCTACCAGGAACGTTAGTACGCAAGGCTGAACGTCCGGAAGCGCTTTTAAAGGAGTTCCCGGAGAACAGTTGTGGGGGGCTCGATCGTGGAACCTGGCGTTATTCAGAGGCTATTTTAACGCCAGCCTTTGCTCAAAACGTTGCATCCTGAGACGCTCTCCGGAGGCTCGTTTTCGAGGCGAATTTTCTGCCGAGGCAAATATTCTCATCGAACGCGCCGCGCCGGTAGCCACACGATCTTTTTGGAACCGGGTGTCCTCTCAGTTAGCGGCCGGCGCGTCGGTTATCGCAGACGGTCGATGACAATGGCAACTTCCGATTTACCAACGTCCGCCCGGGCGCATACAAGCTCTTCGCCTGGCAAGAAGTGGACGACGATCTTTGGCCAGACGCCGACTTCCGCACGAAATACGAAGACCGCGTTGTCGATGTCACTGTTGGCGCCGGCGAGAAAAAGACGGTCCAGGTCCGCGTTATCCCGTTTGAAGCGATGAAGTGAATGCTTCATGGCGACGACTGCCGAGAATCGCTACCGATAATTTACGGTGAACTTTTTCCAGTGAGCTTCGTTGTAATAATTTGCAGCGGGCTTCGTCCTAATCACAGCCCGGCCAGATATGTGCGGCCAAGATCGTGCGAGCCGGCGGGAAGCACCGCAGCTTCGATGGGGGAGGTTAATTTCCGTGAAAGGCTTCTGGACGAAGCCCGCAATCCCGCTTCCGAACCGATCCTTGGCTTCCCGTTCGTGAAAGCCACTCATGGCCAGAACCTTGGCGTCAGGCCGAAGTTCAAGCAGACGCTCGAGAGTTTCTTCGCCCCCCATGACCGGCATGATCATGTCAAGCAGAACG
>Ga0134128_10002969_pt1 | contig 20786 bp, 20 predicted proteins | sample KB31754_FD_96462 | JGI IMG/M metagenome (GOLD analysis project Ga0134128, IMG submission 96462) | Terrestrial soil microbial communities with excess Nitrogen fertilizer from Kellogg Biological Station, Michigan, USA - KB3-175-4 | ecosystem: Environmental > Terrestrial > Soil > Unclassified ...
ACCGGGTAGCGGGCCCTGTCCGCGCTGACGGTGACGCGCGCGCCGGCGCACCCGCCGGCGGCGAGAGCGCCCAGGAGGGCCAGAGGAGCCAGCGCGCGCCCCACCGCCCTCATGGCCTCCTCCCTTCGCGCGTGCGGCCGCAGGTGCCGTTCGAGACGGCGGCGGGGCTCGCCTGGACCTCGATCCAGACGTCCTCGATGGCGAACAGAATCGGCACGTCGAAGCCCCAGGTCCCGGCGTGGATGTGGTCGACGTGAAGATCTTGGCGGCGAGGATCGGAGATTCCTTGGTCCGCGGCGACGTCCAGGGGCGTCGTTTCGCGCGCGACCTTGTCCGCATACGACCCGAACAGCGGAAAGATGTATTGGCGGCTCCGGACGCCGCCGTCGACCGCCGGCGTCGACGGTGTGCGCGCCGGTTCGGGCGCGCAGCCGATGCAGGCCACGGGACCGAGCAGAATCGGTGTCCGCGCCTCGGAGGCGCGCAGCGAAATCGAGGCGCAACCGCCGCCGGCGAGCAGGGCGAGAGCGGCGCCCCCGAGCGTGGTCGGCGCCGACCTCCGGAGGCGGCTCAGATACCTTGCGTCGGTGGGCTCGAGGCCGCCGGGCCCGCCTGCGACGCCGCGCCGGCGGGTGCCCGCCAGACGCTGAACTGAAGCAGCCCGGTGCTCTGGGTGGCGAGCGCGTTCGCCAGCGACACCGACGTCCCGCCCATCTTGCAGGCCGCCGCCGCGACCGCCCCGGGCATCTTCGAGGAGGCGGCCGTCATCTGGTCGGTGGTGCCCGCGAAGGAGATCAGCCCGAGCTGTTCGTAGCCGCTGGCGAGAATGTCGAGGTGCTGATTGTTGATGAACGTCAGCGGGCAACCGTCCGGCAAAGCCGGATGGACGCCGCCGGTCAACATGACGACGACCTGCGGCGCCGCCGCCCCATGCGCCGCGCACCCGAGCAGAGGCGCGCCCCCCAACGCGAGACAAAGACCGACGACCAGGTTGGCTTTCATCCGAGCTTTTTGCGCTGAACATCTTGGTGCTGTCAAGCTGGTCACGCGCCACCCGGCGTGAGAGGGTGGCGGGTGATCGGGCGTCGGCGCGACGCGCCCAGGCCGAGGGGCGAGGTACAAGACTGAGATGAGCACGGAGAAGCACCAGCCTCCCCCCGTACACGCCGGCCGGCTGCGCCGGTCAATCGGCTTCTACGGGCTGATGACGGTCTCGCTCGGGTCGATCATCGGATCGGGCTGGCTGCTCGGTGCGCTCAATGCCGCTGAGCGAGCCGGCCCGGCGTCGGTTCTGTCCTGGGTCCTCGCGGCCGCGATGCTGTCGCTGCTCGCTCTGGTCTACGCGGAGCTCGGCGCGACGTATCCGGTGGCTGGCGGCGGCGCGAGGTTCCCGCACTACTCGCACGGCCCGGTGGCCGGCTTCATCGCCGGCTGGGCGTCGTGGCTGCAAGCGGTCTTCATCGCTCCCCTCGAGGTGCTGGCGGCGATCACCTACGTCAACAGCGTCGGCTGGGTCAATCGCCACTTCAACATGATCTACAGGGTCGGCGAGAAGGCCGGCCTCCTGAACGGCACCGGGCTGCTCGTCGCGCTGGTCCTGATGGCCGTGTTCACGGCGATGAACCTGGTGGGCGCCAAGTTCGTCTCGGACAGCAACGTCATCGTCGTCATCTGGAAGACGGCCGTGCCCGTGCTCGCGGTGGGCGTCGTGGCCGCGCTGCAGTTCAAGCCCTCGAACTTCCAGGCAGGCGGCGGCTTCATGCCGTTCGGATTCCATGGCGTCTTTGCCGCGCTGAGCGGCGGCGTCGTGTTCGGGCTGCAAGGCTTCGAACAGGCGGTTCACCTCGCCGGCGAGGCCCGCGATCCCAGACGAGATCTCTCGCGCGCGATTCTCGCCGCGATGGCGATCGGCGCCGTGCTCTACACGTCGCTGCAAGTGGTGATGATTGGCGGCCTCGATCCCGCCCACCTCGTCACGGGCTGGTCGAGGCCGCTCGGCGCCGATCCGTCCGACTACGGGGTCTGGTACACGCTCGCGCTCGCGCTCGGCGCCGGATGGCTCGCCAAGCTGCTGCTCCTCGACGCCGTCATTTCACCGGCCGGCACGGGCGTGGTGTTCGTGGCGACCACGGCCCGGCTCTCCTACGCGCTCGGCGAGACGCCCGAGATGCCGGCCGCGCTGGCGGCGACGAGAAAGGGCGTGCCGGTGGTCTCCATCCTCACCGCGGCCGTCGTGGGTTCGGCCGCCTTCGGACCGTTCAAGAGCTGGAATGCGCTCGTCAGCGTGGTGACGGCCGCGACGGCCATCATGTACGCCTTCGCGCCGCTGGCGCTGGCGGCTTTGCACGAGGTCGAAAATGACCGACAGCGGTCCTATCGGGTGCCGCTGCCGAAGCTGGTGCTGCCGGCGGCCTTCTGTTCGGCCAACCTGATCATGTACTGGGGCGGGTTCGACACCAATTGGAAGCTGGCCCTCGCGATGTTGATCGGCCTCGCCCTGTTCGCCCTCGGCGCCTGGCGCGGGCGCACCGGCGCGGCGCGCGCGATCCGAAACGCCGTCTGGGTAGGGCCGTGGTTAGGCGGTCACGTGCTGATCGGGTGGCTCGGTCGCTATGGCGGCGGACGGGGCCTCCTGCCGAGCTGGATCGATATCGGCGTGGTGATCGTCTTCGCGCTCGCCATCTTCCACTGGGCCACGGCGCTGAGGTCGAGCAAAGAGACCTGCGCGCTCGAAGTTGCCAGGGACGCGAGGCAGATCGATTATCAGGCGACCTGACCGCGCGGCACCCGAAGGTCGTCGAGTTGGGCCATGATGTCCTCGTGCTGCTGTCTCAGGATGAGGTGGCCCCCCTGGGGGTGCAGGAGGGCGACGCGCGGTCGCCGTTCTTCATCCTCTGTGATCACGCCGGCCGGCTGATTCCGCGCGGGCTCGAGTCGCTGGGGCTGCCGAGCGACCAGCTCGTGCGCCACATTGCCTGGGACATCGGCGCGGGCGAGGTGGCGCGCCGCCTCGGCACGGCTCTGGGCGCCACCACGGTGTGGCAGCGCTATTCGCGGCTGGTCATCGATTGCAACCGGCCCCTCGACGCGCCCGACTCGATCGCGGTGGCCAGCGAACGAATCCCCGTCCCGGGAAACCAAAACCTGGATCCGGTTGCGGCCGAGGAGCGCGCCAGAGAGATCTTTCATCCGTACCACGACGAGATTCGCCGGGCCCTCGACCGTCGGAAGGCGGCGGGCCATCCGACCATCCTGGTGACCGTGCACAGCTTCACGCCGGTGTTCCTGGGGACCGAGCGCCCCTGGCACGCGGGCGTCCTCTACAACCGCGATTCGCGCCTCGCCCAGCCCCTGCTGCGCGCGCTGCGCAGCGAAGGCGCGCTGGTCGTGGGCGACAACCAGCCCTACGCCGTCGGCGATCTGACCGACTACTCGATCGTCCACCACGGCGAGCGGCGCGGGCTCCCCCACGTGGAGATCGAGATCAGGCAGGATCTGATCGCCGACGAGCTGGGACAGCGAGGCTGGGCCGACCGGCTCGCGCGGCTCTTGCCGGTCGCCGCCAGAGATGCCGGGCTGACGCAGGAACAGCCGGCAGGATGAACCCCATGATGATCCACGACGTGCTCATCGTCGGTGCAGGTCCGGCCGGCAGCACCTGCGCGCGCTTCCTGGCGCAGGGGGGCGCGCGCGTCGCGCTCGTCGACCGCGCGCAGTTCCCTCGCGTCAAGCTGTGCGGAGGTTGGATCTCGGCCCCGATCTGGGATGCGCTCGCCCTCGCGCCGCGCGAATACCCCGGTGGCCTCTGGGAGTGGAGCGCCTGCCAGGTGAGCTACCGCGGAGAGCAACGGACCATCCCTTGCCACGGCTGGTTCATCCGCCGCTTCGAGCTGGACGATTTCCTTCTGCGCCGCAGCGGCGCCGATCTTTATCTCGGCGTCCCGGCGCAGGAGATCGCGCGCGACGCCGACGGGCTGTGGTCGGTCGCCGGCCTTCGCGCCCGGATCCTGGTGGGCGCCGCGGGCACGCACTGCCCGGTCGCTCGGCTCGTCGCGCCGCCGCGTCCGAGCGGTCCGGTGGGCGTCCAGGAACACGAGTTCCGCGCCGATCCGGCGGCCATCGCGCGGACGCGCGCCGGACGTGACGGCGAGCCCGAGCTGTTGCTGCACGACGATCTGCGCGGCTACTCCTGGAACGTCCCCAAGACCGACTGGCTGAACGTCGGCTCGGGCACGGTCGCGCCGCAGGAGGTGCGCGCCGCCTGGCAGTCCGCGCGCGCGCACTTCGCCGCCGCGGGCCACCTCCCGGCCGAGGCCGCCGCCGATCTCGACGCCATGAAAGGTCACACCTACTACCTCTTCGATCCGGCCCACCTCGACGGCGCCGTCGCTAAAAACGACGGGAGAGACGACGTCCTCCTCTGCGGCGACAGCCTGGGGCTCGCCCAGCCGCTCACCGCAGAAGGGATCTTGCCGGCGGTCGTCTCGGGCCGCCTGGCCGCGGAGGCGATCCTGGCCGGGGCGCCGCGGAGCTACCCGGCGCGCCTCGGCGCGCACCCGGTCCTCGCGGACTACCGGCGCGTCTTTCGTCTTCGCGAGGCGGCCGCGGCGCTCGGCGGTCGCGGCGGTCGCCGGTCGGGCGGCGGGCCGGGCGCGCGCCTCGGCCGCCGGGCCGTGTCCGGCGGTTTCGCCTGGATGTTCTCCGGCGCGCGCCTGCCGGCGCCGCGGCTGGTCGACGCGGGGTTGGCGCTCGCCGAGCGATGGACCCACAATCATCGCCTGCGCCCTCGGACACCATGATCGATTTCGCCCGCAAGCTCGCCTCGACCTTCGACCGCAACGCGGCCGACGTCGTCCGCGAAGCGCTGGCCGGCGCCGGCGTCGCCGTCGGCGGCGACGCGCCGTGGGACATCCAGGTCCACGACCCGCGGGTTTACGACCGGGTCCTGCGCCAGGGGACGATCGGCATCGGCGAGTCCTACGTGGAGGGTTGGTGGGACTGCCAGGCGCTCGATCAAATGATCGAGCGGATCGTCCGCGGCCAGCTCTACGACGTGCTCGCCAAGAGCTGGGCCTTGCGCGCGCAGGTCGTTCGGGCGCGTGTCTTCAACCTGCAGACGGCGCGCCCGTTCGAGGTCGGCCAGCGGCACTACGACGTGGGCAACGATCTCTATCGCGAGATGCTGGGTCCGCGCATGGTCTACACCTGCGCCTACTTCAAAGAGACCGACTCCCTGGACGCCGCGCAGGAGGCCAAGCTCGACCTGGTCTGCCGCAAGATCGGCCTTGCGCCGGGGATGCGCGTTCTCGATCTCGGTTGCGGGTGGGGCGGCTTCGCCGCGTTCGCCGCCGAGCGCTACGGCGCCCGCGTCGTCGGCTACACCGTCTCGCGAGAGCAAGCGGCTTGGGCGCGTGAGCACCACGCGGCGCTCCCGGTCGAGATCCGCCTCGACGACTACCGCCACGCGACCGGTCGCTACGACGCCGTCGTCTCGATCGGCCTCATGGAGCACGTGGGGCCCAAGAACCACCGGGACTACATGCGGCTCGCGGCGCAGCTCCTCGGGCCCGGCGGGCGGGCGTTCATCCACACCATCGGCGGCGCCAGCGCGCGCACGCACATCGACCCATGGTTCGACAAATATATCTTTCCCAACGCCGCCATCCCGACTCTCGGCCAGCTCGCCGCCGCCATGGAAAAGATCCTGGTCCCCGAGGATGTCCAGAACATCGGCCCGCACTACGACCGAACGTTGATGGCCTGGTGGGCCAACTTCGACGCCGCCTGGCCGCGCCTGCGCAGCAAGTACGGCGAAGCCTTCTACCGCATGTGGAGGTTCTACCTGCTCATCAGCGCGGCCTACTTCCGCACGCGCGAGCACAACCTCTACCAGATCGTCGCCACCCCCGCCGGAGCCCCACAACCCCCGACCGTGCGCGCGAGCTGAACGAAGGAGCCGGGACAGACGACCTGAAGATCAGAAGACCAGGGCGGCCGAGCCGATGATTCGCTGCTCGCTCGATCTGACGAGCGTGCCGGGAAGGCGGCTGCTCCGCAGGATGTCGTCGAGCTGAATCGTCAGTCGGACGGGGCCCCGCAACGGCTGCACGGCGCCGCTGGCCGTCAGAAATGCCTGGTTGTCGTGCAGGGAGAAGTTGTTCTGAATCTGACTCTGGTGGTCGTCGGCCGAGTTGAAGGACCAGAAGCTCTGTCCGCGGCCGTCGAATCGGAGACGGAGATCGCCGAGCTCCGCTTCGAGGCTCGCAAAGATGAGCAGCCCCTGCGCGAAATAGTACCCTTGCAACTGCAGCTCGCTCTTGACCTGGACGTCGGCAAACTGCGGGGCCGCCTGCGCCCAGGCCAGGGAAGTGACCTGGGCGAATCCATAGCTCGCGGCGAAGGTGGCGCGCCCGGCGAACCTGCCGCGGCGAGCCTCGAGCTCGACCACCGGGCCCCCGAGGCCGAGGGCCAGCGTCCGATCGTAGACCGTCGGGAGGCTCCGCCCATCATAGTCGAACGAGCTGCCGAGGCCGACGAGCAGGCCCCGTCCATCGGGCTCGCCCGAGGGGCCGACGACGTCGCCGTAGTCGCGAAGGTAGCGCCCGACGATGAGGGAGTCGGCGTGGACCGCCACCCCGTCAATGGTTCCGTTGTTCATGAGCCAGCCCGCGCCGAGGGAGGTCCACTGTCCCGGCTTCGCCGTGGAAGCGCCCCGCCCGGGCCGTTGATAGTAGGCGTTGGCCGCGATCCGAGCGCCCAGCCCGAAGCTCGTCTCGTCGCGGGGCGCGCCGCCGTCGACCACCGTGTGCGCCGGGCCGAGCCAGATGGAGAGCTGGTGCCAGGTTCGTCTGGAGAACCCGAGGCGGTCGAACGGTGGGTCCCGGCGCCGGCTCTTGCAGACGGGCGACTCGGTCAGCGTCGCGACCGGTGAAAAGACCACGGCCCCGAAGCAATTGGCAAAGCTCGGCTCCCCGTCGGCGAAGAAGCTCCCCAGCCGGTAGCTGGCCTCGCCGAGCACCCACCCGGCCGCCGGGGTCACGATGAGATCGTTGATCGAGATCTTCTGGTTCATCTCCCCGAAGTACTTCCAAGCGGTCGAGGCGGCGACCGCGGCCAGGAACGAGCCACCCGCGCCGAGGCCGCTGCCGCGCGCGATCTGATAGTAGAGGAGGCCGGCGACCGGGTGACCGACGGCGTTGGTGTTGAATTTGTCCTGATCGAACGTGAAGTACCGATCCGAGAATAGCTTTGCTCCCCAGGTCGACCCGGAGCCGACCGCGATCTCCGACTCGGAAGGCTCTTGGTGACCCCAGTACCAGGCCCCTTGGAGCGCCAGGAACGTGAGCTCTCCCAGGAAGACCCGGAGGTACGGACGGGGCGGATTCTTCGAGGGGGACTCGGTGTCGTTCTCTTCGTTCACCGCCGCACGCGACGTCGCCGCCGGCAGGACCGTCGCGAGCCCCAGCCAGAGGACCAGAGCCCTCGAGCGCCAACCGCGGGCCGCCCGCCTCCTCGATGAAGGGATGAACGGGATGCGCACCTCCTCCTCGCCCGCGGGCGCGGGTTGGTCGGTCACGCCCCGCCGTTGTCGAGCCTACCAACCAAGATAGGGCCACCCCGCCCGTTCGTCTGACCGAGGCTCGTCGGTGAAAAGATGATAGTGAGCGCGCCCAGGGCGTCGCCCCGGGCGCGGAGTCAATGTTTGGGAGAGGAACGTCCTCGCGGCGGCGCGGAGGAGGGGGCCTCGTGAAGCTGGACCGGATGATCAGCGTGGTGATGGCCGCGGTGACCGCAGCGATGGCGGGGAACGCTCTCGCCGGGAGCTCCGCGCCGACGGGAGAGACCGCACCATCGGCCGAGGTGCCCAACGCGGCCGGCGCGCCAGAGCCCCCGCCCCGCTGGAAGCCGCTCAGCGGCTTCGGGATGACTCTCGCGGGTGGCGGTGGCGTGACCGCCTTCACCCAGAGCGGCACCCGGGACGTCACCCAGATCGGTGGATCGTGGGACGTCCGAATGGCCTTCGAGACCCGTCGCTTGCTGGGATTCGAAATCTCCTACATTGGTGGCGCCAACACCATCCACGGCCTCGGCCCCGCCGGCAGCGACGCGACGCTCATCCGCAATGGCATTGAAGCGGCGCTGCGGCTCAATTTGCCTCTCTACGCCCAGGACACCCTGCTCGAACCGTATTTCGCGGGCGGCGTGGGCTGGAACGGCTATCGGATCACCAACGTCACGACCGCCTCCGCCAGCGTCAGCCCGACCAGCGAGAACGCGTTCTCGGTCCCGCTCGCGGTCGGCTTCGCCGTCGGCTACAAAGGATTCATCGCGGACGCCCGATACACGGTCCGTCCCACTTACCACCAGACGACGCTGCGCGACCAGGGGAGCGGCGCCCTGACCAACTGGGACTTCGGCGGCATGCTCGGGTTCGAGTTCTAGCTGCCGCCGGTGACGGCGGTTCCTAGCGCGCCAGTGTAAGATCGCTTTCATGAAGACCTTGCCGATCGCTTGCGATTCGGCCGCCTTCGGTTCCTCGGAGACGTTCGCCGCGCATCTCGCAGAGGGAAGGCGGCTTCTTTTGCTGGCTACGGAACGTCGTGAGCTGGATGACGGCTGGGCGCTGCGGCTACCCGGCGACGACGAGAACTTGCTGGCGTGCGCGCATTGGATCATCGGCGAGCGCCGTTGTTGCCCATTCCTCACCTTCGCGATGGAGTGCCGACCTGAAGGTGAGCTCTGGATGCGCATCACCGGACCCGAGGGCACGAAGGAGATGCTCCGCGCCGAGCTGGAATGAACCTGCTGCGTTGGCCGCCGGGACGGCGAGCCGGGTCGAAGGCAGCAGGCGTCAGCTTACGCATTCCCGGGCTGGCTCCTTCCGGGCTCGAAGCTGTTTCGTCGCGTCGATCGCTTCGCGCGACTTGGGGTAGCGACCGACCAGCGTGCGCAGCAGCGCTCGGGCGTCGGCGCAGAACGACAGCTCCTCGAAGGCGCGGGAGAGCTGCCACATCGCCTGGGGAGCCTCTGGCGCCGTGGGGTAGAGTGACAGCAGCCGCTGGTAGCTCGCCACCGCGTTCGAGTACCTCGCCTCTTCGACGTACGAGCGCCCGATTGCGAGATAGGCCTGTGATGCCCGCGGATCCTGGGGAAAGCGGTCGATGAAAGCCTGACAATAGCGGCGACCGCGCTCGCGCTCGCCCGACTCGACCAAGGCCGTCGCCTGTCGCCACAGCTCGTCCTTGTCGTCGGGAAGGGAGAGGCCGATCTCGTCGGCGATCTCCGCGTCGCTCTTCTCGAGCGCGGCCAGGCGCCTTTCGAACCGGTCAATGGTCTCTGCACCGGCCTGGTGCCCGAGCCGCATCGTATCGGCAAGTTGGTTGCTTCGAGCATCGAGGGTGGCCACCTCCGCCTCCATCTTGGTGGTCGCCTCCGCCGAATCGCTGTCGCTTTTCGCCCACCGCGCCTCCGCGTCCTCGAGGGCTCGAGTCACCTCGGCGATCTCTCGCCCTCGGTCGGCGTCGGGGCGGGTCGTGAGGCGCGCCTGTACCTCAGCGATTTCCGTCTCCACCTTTCGCGCTTGGAACGCGGTCATGCATCCGACGTCGCCGGCCAGCGACAGCGCGAGCAGGAATACGAGCTGTCCAGGGCATCCCCTCGAGGCTAGCGTTGATACGCACGAGAAGTCTGCCGGTACCGCGAATCGCATTGCTCTGCGACCGTATGCATCGCACGTACCTGGTCGGCTCAGGTAGGCAACGGCGAGCGTCTCAAAATCCGGTTGTCAAAAGAAGCGACACCCTCGCGACCGGACGTAAAACTCTTTGGTGGCATCCCGGCGCCTCTTCACCCATAGCGGGCGCTCGCGCGCCAGGCGGAGAGTGGACCGCCCTTTGCTTCGTAACCGAGGAGGACTATGAAGCCTCCATTCACCCGGGTAAGGCGGCCCCTTTTGTGGCGGGCAGTCGAGTGGTCGGCGGTGATGACCACCCTCTCGTGGCTGTTCTTCTGGGTGTCGGCCTACAGGAAGCCCTCGCGCCAACGGGAATCGAACGTCTGGTCGCGCCTCGACTGAATACCGGTCTCGCCGAGGAAACCGAGCGATGGAATCGACATATGTCGAACGGGTGGTCATCGTCGCGTTCGCGGCGGTGGTCCTGAGCTTCTTGGGCGCCACCTGGTTCAGTGAGCGACAGAGCGGAGAGATTCAGCGCGCCGCATTGAGCATCCAGGGAAATGCCGCGCCCTCTATTCGGCGTCTGGCGACCGCCGCCGCAGAGCTCCGGCACTTGCAACTGCTCGTTCATCGCGCGCTCGAACAGGAGTCCGGCTCGTCGGCCGTGGTCGCGATCGAGACGGCACGCGCGCAGCTCGACGAACAGTTGGCCGCCTACGAATTGCTCCCGGTCTATCCTAGAGAGGACGCGAGTTGGCGGCGGGCCGAGAGCGCTGTCGGCCGCCTCGATGGCGACCTTACGCCGATCACCGAGGCACTCGATCGTGGCGACCGCAGCTCGGCCCATCAGCTCGAAGGTCGGCTGGACCGCTCCAGCGAGGCTCTGGCGCTGGCTCTCTCGCAGGACACGGACCTCAACGCCGCCGCCGCTGCCAGTCTGGCGAAGGAGATTCAGACGAACAGGCGGCGTGGAATCATTTGGGCGCTGCTCCTGGACGGGGTCGGGATCCTGCTGGCCATCGCGGCGGCTGCCTGGGCTCTCCGCGTGGGACGCGCGTATAGCCGGGCGGTGAAGGCCTGCGGGGAGATGGCCGAGCGTCGCGCCGAGGAGCTTGACCAGTTTGCCAGCCGAATGGCACACGACGTGCGAACGCCCCTTTCGGTCGTCGGGCTTTCCCTGCAGATTGTCGATCGACATGGAGGCGAAGACCCCCGTTTTCGTCGTGCGGCGAAGCGCGCCTGCGGTGCGTTCCAGCAGGTCCAGGTGATGATCGACGCGCTGTTCGACTTCGCGCACGCAGGCGCGCACGCCGATCCGCGTGCCCGGGCCTCCGTCTCCGCGGCCGCAGACGGGGTGGCGGTGGGCGTCTGCACGCGCGCCGAGGAGGTCGGCGCCGAGCTCGTCGTTCACGCCAGGTCGAGGGCGCTGGTCGCCTGCCCCGGCGGCTTGGTCGAGATCGCCATCGGCAACCTCGTGAACAACGCCCTTACTTATGTCGAGGGGCGGGACAAGCGGATCGTGACCATCGCGACCGCCGACCAGGGGGCGACGACCAAGGTCAGCGTCTCTGATACCGGCCCGGGCCTTCCATCCGGGACCGACCCGGCCCGGATTTTCCAACCCCACGTCCGCGGTACGAATGCGCGCGGGCGCGGTCTCGGCCTTGGGCTCGCCACGGTCAAGAAGATCGTCGAGGCGCACGGCGGTCACTTGGGCGTCAGCTCGTCTCCGGACGGCTGCGTGTTTTGGTTCACTCTCCCCATCGTTCCGAGTGATACGCCCGCGCCCGGGATAGTGCACCGCTCGGCGATCGTCGCTTCGTGAAGAGGTACACCTGGGCCGCGTCAGTCCGTACCGTCGATGACGAGCTCAATTCTCCGGGAGGACGGTTTCTACGTCGCTCCGCGGGACCCAGCCACGACGGCCGCCGCCGGAGATCAGAACGAAGCGCCCGTCGGCGTGCTCGATGAAGACCATGGTCCCCTCGCGGACTGTGAACGACGCGGGCGCTCCCGCCGAGGGCGCAGTCCGGGCCACCGGCCCTGCTGACACCACGACCGCGAGATTGGACGGCGTCCTGTTGCGGATTGCAGCCCCGAACGCCACGGCGGCGACCAGGCCACCCAGGCCGGCGATGACCAGAAACGCGCCTCGCCCGGCGACTCTCCGAACAAAGGCGAACAGGGCGCCCGCCCCGACCAGCAACCCGACCAGTGCCAGCTCGCCCCATTGATCCGACCGCAGCAGTTGCGCCGCCGTCCCGGCCATCCTCGGCTCGCTCGGTGGCAAATTCGCGGCGATGCGAACCTGGGCGAGGTCCCTCGCGATGAGGTCGGAACCGGGAGACAGCAGCCGGGCGCGTTCGAAGTTCAGGATCGCCTGGCCGAGCTGCTTGTCCGCGACCGCCCTTTGCGCCCGCGTCACGAACATTTGCGCCGAGGGCTGTGCCGCCGCGGCTGGCGCGGCTGACGTCGAAAGCATCCCCGCCAGGAGCATCGTCCTCCAAGGCGGGAACCGCAGCGCGCTCAAGGTTCCCACCTGTTGCAACCATTCGAACGCCCTCGACCTTCCCACACGAGCTGGTTCGCCCCGGCACCTGAAGCATGGCCCTATCGTGTCGGCGCCAGCGAACGCGCGGGACACCCGCGAGTTTTGGGATCTGACTCAGACGCGCGGCACCTTGCCGATACCGCTCCGTGACTTCTCGACCGAGCTCTTGAGCAGGTCGAGGTAGGCGCGCGTGACGTCCGATTCGTCGAGAAATCCGACCAGTCTTCCATCGGAGGTCACCACCGGGAGCTGCCGCAGGCCGGTGCTCTGGGTCAGCTCCATGACGTTGCCGAGATGATCGGAGAGCGCGACCTTGCCTTCCGTCTGCATGATGTCGGCCGCCACGGCGAGCATCTGCATTCCCGACTCCGGGACCAGACTGGCGATCGAAGCGGCGCTGACGGTGCCTAGAACCACGCCGGCCTGATCCACGACCGGGAAAGAAAGCTGAGAGGTCGCGGCCGCCACCGCGCGCGCCATTTCGGCCAAGGGGGTGCTCGGGCCGAAGGTCACGTACCCGTCGACTGCAGCCATGACGTCCTTGACCTCGACCGAGCTCAGCGCGGCCAGTGAAGCGCCCGGCCGGTGCACGGGCGAGTCGGCGTGCGTCGGGACCTGCGCCGTGTACAGGAAGCGCCGGCGCAGCGCCACGAACGCGATCCCCTCCGCGAGCATGAGCGGCACCAGGAGGTCGTAGCTTCCGGCCAGCTCGCTGACCATGATGAGCGAGCTGATCGGGACGTGGGCGATGCCGCCATAGAACGTCCCCATCCCGACGAGGGCGAACGCCCCCGGATCGATGCTCGGGTCGTGGAGCAGGACCGCGGCGGCGCGCCCGAACGCTCCGCCGAAGAGGCCGCCCAGCACCAGCGAAGGTCCGAAGTCGCCCGCGCTGCCGCCGGTGCCGATGGTGAGCGAGGTGGCGATCAGCTTCGCCGCGCCGAGAAACAGCAGGAGCTCCGCGCCCCGCCACCCGGTCGGCAGCCAGTCGGCGCCGGTGATCGCGACCTGGGCGGCGCCATACCCGCCGCCCAGGATCCCGAGCGCGTGCCCGGGCGTGCCGAAGTGCGAACCGACGATCAGAATCAGCGGGACCGCGAACAGGCTGAGCGCGAGACCCCCGACGGCGGGCCGCGCCCACAGCGGCAAGGGCAACCGCGCCGACAGTCGCTGAACGCCGCGCAGGGCAGCCAGGAAGGTCGAGGCGACGAAGGCGATGAGCACGGCGAGCAGCGCGTAGAGCGGCAGATGCTTGGGGACGAAGAAGTAGTGCGGCGCGCGCGCGAAGAGCGTCGATTGCCCATAGATGGAGATGACGATCGAGTAGGCGATCACGCTGGCGAGAATGGCGGGGATGAGGGCCTCCGCCTCGAAGTCGTCGCGGTAGATGACCTCCGCCGCCAGCAGCGCGGCGCCGAGCGGCGTCCGAAACACCGCGGCCATCCCGGCGGCGACTCCCGCCAGCATGAGGACCCGGCGCTCGCGCGCGCTGACTCGCAAGCCGAGGCCGACCGTCGACCCGAGCGAGGCGCCGATCTGCATCGTCGGTCCCTCGCGTCCCCCGGATCCCCCGGTGCCGAGGGTGAGGATGGAAGCCAGCGCCTTGATCCAGATGACCCGCCGGCGCACCACGCCCCCGTTGTGGTGGAAGGCATGGATCGTGGCGTCCCCTCCGCCTCCGCGCGTCTCGGGAGCCAGCTGGCACAGGAGGCCGGCCAGCAGCGCGCCGATCGGTGGCAGCAGCATGATCACGAACGGACGGACGTGGTGCGCGCCTTCGGAAACCAGCCGCTCGCCATGCGCGCGCAAGGGCATGTAGCCCCCCAAGCGGCCGAGCAACGCGCCTTGCGTGAACTCCAGTCCCGCAAAGAACGCCGCCCCGACCAGCCCCGCGGCGACCCCGACCATCACCGTGTGGAGAAGGGTCCTTCCCAAGAGGCGCAGATCGAGTGGCGGGCTGACCACGCCCAGTGCGGACCCGATCTGCAGAGCACCAAAGATCCCGCTCTTCCGACGGGGACTTGATCGTCGGAAGAACTCGGCTAAGGCGCTCAGCCGTGAAACGTGCCTGTCGGGCGACTCTCTGCGGTCGTCGTCTCCGCCTCGCTTCACGCGCCGGAGGATACGCGATGCGGTCGCCCGTCGGGGCGTCCTGCCTGCGCATCGGTAGAGCTACTGACGATGGCCGCAGGGCAAGCTGACGCGATCCCGTGCCGGTGGCCCCCAACGACTCTGCGCGCCCGGAAATCCGCGGCCTCGCAGTAGCTCCCGGCGGCGAAACGAGCAGGTCCGGGATCTTAGATCACTTCCTCAGCGGCGAGCCGAACCGGAGCAGGTTGCCGTCCGGGTCTCCCCCAATCCCGCCGGGGCCTGGGGCTCACTCGCCGGGTAGCTCGCGGGCGTGGATAGCGGTCCAGACCCCGTTCTGCTTGCCGAACTCCACGATCAGCGTCCCGCAGTCGGCGCGGTGCCGGGTCGGACAGCATTGGACCAGCGCTTGGACGAGGCCGTTTCGCTTGCGGATGCTCATCACCGGCATGTCGGTCCGCTCGTGCATCTTGGCGACGATGGCGAGCGCGTCGTCCAGTCCGACGTCAACCGCGTCGAGCGCCCCGACGACAGCGGGCGGCTTCAGACCGCGACACCATTTTCCAGGCGCCCGGGAGGCCACTGCGGCCTCTGAAGCCGGAACATACTTCTTCCAGGGAATCGGCCTGAGCGTCTTGTCGATTTCGCTCGCGGCGTAGACGGCCTTTCCGGCAGGATCCGGCGCGATCCATTTCTCGAGGCCGGCAGTCCTGACCACTCTCATCGCGGCGGTGGCCGTCGAGTGGTCCCGGGCGTCGCCGGCGCACCCATCCCTCCCGATGAAGTCTGCGGCATGGAGAAAACAGCGCATGGACACGCGCGTCGCGTCGGTGCACGACGGTTCGACCGTAAGGGTCGGGCAAATCTTCTCCAGTTCGTCGATCAGGGCGAGGCGTTCCTGATACCCGAGGAGCTGCGTCCTGAACCCGATTTCGGCCACCCGATGTTCTCCCTCGAAGAACGCGCGCCCGTCGGGAAAGACGACGAGCTCGAACGAACCAGCTCCGTCCTGTAACTCGCCCTCCTGCGAAATCCGCAGGAGCGGCACCCGTCGGATATAGGGACGCAGTTCGGGGCGGCTCGGTCCGAACTCTCCCTGCTCGACGAGACGATGCCCCGCCAGCGTTGGGGGGACATAAGTTGTCGATGACGGCTGAGATGACGTCCGGGGGGCCGCGCGAACCGGGGCGGGCGTCGGCGCGGCCGCACAGCCAAGCAGAAGAATGAGCGCGATTGCCGCTCTGACCATCCGGCGCCTTCACTTCCACGATCTCGCAATGCGCGGACGTGCGCAAGCGCACCCTGTGCGCCGGCGTAGCAGGCCAGCACAATCTCGTCGACCAGAGACGCGGCGGTGACAACGCCGCCCGTCTCGTGCGGACGGTAGATGAAGCCACCACCCTGGCCCCGGCCGGGCCACGAAGCCGTCGACCGCGATGCACCAGTGCGTCACGTCGACAAGTCACGGACGACCGTGGCTCTTGATGTAATCGACCGTCACTTCGCGCGGGGCGCCGACTCATTTTGTATCAACCAGAACAGGCCGAGTGTCCTCACGGCCTCGGCAAATTCAGCGAATTCGATCGGCTTGCGGACGTATGCGTTGGCACCGTGCATGTAGCTCTTCAGAATGTCCTCCTCCTCCTTCGAGGAGGTCAAGACGACGACCGGCAGAAATCGCGTTCGTTCGTCCGCTCGCAGGCGCCTGAGGACCTCGATGCCCCCAATCTTGGGCAAATTGAGATCGAGGAGGACCACCTGCGGTTGAACGCTGACGTCGCGGCCCGCGTGGGCTCCCGTTCCAAAAAGGAAATCGAGAGCTTCAGCTCCGTCTCGCGCGACGACCACCTCATTGGTGATGCGATTCGTCTCGAGCGCCATGAGCGTAAGTGTCTCGTCATCGTTGTTGTCCTCGACGAGGAGGAGAATCTTAGACGGACGGCCCATGCTCATCTCCCTTTGGGAGCGTGAAGTAGAACGTCGCACCGCCACCCACGGTGGCCTCCGCCCAGATCCTTCCGCCGTGTCTGCGGACGATCCGGTGAACCGTCGCCAGTCCGATTCCCGTGCCGGGAAACTCCTGCGCCGAGTGAAGGCGCTGGAATGGCTCGAACAGCTTCGCGGCGTACGCCATGTCGAAGCCAGGGCCGTTGTCACGGACGAAGTAAGCCGGCTCGGCGCCGCTTGGAGCGCGACCGATCTCGATCCGAGCCTGGTCCGTCTTGGAGGTGAACTTCCAGGCGTTCCCGATCAGGTTCTCGAGCAGGGCACGCAGGAGGGCGGGGTCGCCCTGAGCGACGAGGTCGGGCTCGACGACCGCCTCGATGACCCGCGCGGATTCACTGGCCTTCAGATGTTCGAGGACCGTGCCTGCGAGGTCGCTCAGGCTGACCGATGACCGTGCGAGCTCGACGCGGCTCACGCGCGCGAGCCCCAGCAAGGCGTCGATCAGCTGGCCCATTCTGATCGCGCCGGCGCTGATTCTTTGCAGGAAACGGGCGGAGGTGGGCTTCACGGTCTCCCCGAGATCCTGGATCAGGGCGTCGCTGAAGCCGCTGATAGCCCGCAACGGCGCCCGGAGATCGTGGGCCACAGAGTAGCTGAACGATTCGAGGCTGGCGTTGGCCTCTTGAAGCTGGGCGGCCAGGGACTCTTTGGCGCTTATTTCACGTCGAAGCTCCGCATTCAGCCGTTCGAGCCATCGATTGGTTTCCGCGTACCCACGCTGAGTCATCTCGAAAGGTGACAGACTCTCTCGGTAGAACGTTCCAGCCCGTGCGAGGCCCTCGGGCCCGAGAAGGGTCATCGGGAGAGCCGCCAGCGCGCGATCGTGGACGCCGGCCCAGTCGATGACCCCTTTCCCCTCTTTCAGCGCTCGTCGGCCCAGTTGGTAAGCGCCGGCCAGGGCCTCCTCCGACGGGGAATGGAGGAAGGTCGACAGCGTTCGCCGGTAAGCGCGCGCCAGGTCTTCCTCTTCCTCCAGGGCCGGGATCATGGGATCGGTGCCCCTTCGTAGCGGGCGACCAAGATGAGGGCATCATCGGTGGCACGCCCGTGCTTGGCCAAGATGTTCGCGGCCATCGTCTCCGGATCTCCGCCAGATCCAAGCTCGTCGGTAAATCGAGGCGAAATCCCGTCACTCGCCAGGAGGAACAGATCGCCCGCCAGGAGATCCGCCCGACGTCTCAAGGGAGCAGAGATTTGGTAACCGACGACACCCGCTCTGGAGACGAGCGCCTCCCGCCGCGAGCCCCGCAGGTGCCACCCTTCGACGTTGCCGACGCCTGCCCAAGCGAACGTCGCGTCGCGGAAGGAAAGCGAGACCACCAGCATGGCGGCGCCCCGCGTCCCGCGGAGCGCGACGTGGCACTGAGTGATCAACTCACTCGGATCGGCGTCTGCATGGCCCAGCATGGTGTCGGCCGCCAGCCGCGCCGCCAGCGCAGCCTCGGGCCCGTGGCCCAACCCATCGATGACCGAGAGCAGCGCTCCCCCCGGACAGGGCATCGCCACGCACTGGTCACCCGATTCCGTTTCAGTGGGCAACGGGCGCAACTGAAAGGCCCAGGTGAGCGGCGAGGTGGGCGTCATGAGCGAGTCGTCCACTTCCGCATCGTGACGGTAGTTCCCACGCCCACTTGCGAGACGATCTCGAAGTCGTCCATCAGCCGTCGCGCGCCGGGAAGTCCAAGGCCCAGGCTTCCGCCCGTCGAAAAGCCGTCACGCATCGCCTTCTCGACGTCGGGAATGCCTGGTCCCTCGTCGCGCGCCACGACGCACACCCCGCGGCGACCGCGGTCCTCGACGATGTCGAGGGTAATATCGCCGTGCTTCGCGTAGACCACGATGTTGCGGGCGACCTCCGAGATCGCCGTCGCGATCAGGGTCAAGTCGCTGCCCTTGAATCCAATCTCCGTCGCGAGAGCGCGGCCGATCTGACGGGCCACCACCACGTCTTCGTCGCGCGATACGGCGATCCGACGAGGCTCACTCACGCGCGGGACTCTTCGGAACGCCGAGCGCGCAGCTCGTCGATGGCGTCGTCGAGGTCCAGCGCGGTCGACACCGCGCCGAGGTCGAGTCCGAGCTGGACCATCGCAAACGCCACGTCCGGTTGAATGCCCACGACCACCGTGTGGGCACCGCGCAGCCTGCTGGAGTAGGCGATGGCCCTCAGCGTGCGGGTGGCGAACGAGTCCATGACGTCGAGGGCGGTGACGTCGATGATGACGCCTTTGGCTCGCTGCGAGCCCACCTCGGTCGCCAACTGATCCCGAAGTCCCCGCAGGTCTTCGTCAGTCTGAGCCACTTGAATTGAGGCGATGAGGACATCGCCCTGGCGCAGGATCGGAACGGACATGTCGCCCTCAGTTTGACGGTGAGAGGACGCCCGCGACCTTCGGCCGGTCGATGCGCGACATCTGGTAACCGAGGAGCTGCTCCGCCTCCTCGATGCCCCCCTGGAGGTCACCGATGGTCCGCAGTCCCGCGAGATCGACACCCAGGTTGACGAGCGTCTGCGACACCTCGGCCGAAAGACCCGTGACGATCACCATCGCTCCCATCAAGCGAGAGGCGGCCACAGTCTGCAGCAAGTGATTGGCGACCTTGGTGTCGACGGCGGCCACTCCCGTTACATCCATCACCACCACCTTGGCCCGGTTTACGCGAATGGAATGAAGCAGCCCCTCGGTCAGCATGCGGGCACGATGCGTGTCGATGGTGCCGATGATCGGCAGCATCAGCAGCCGGTCGCGAATCTGAAGCACCGGGGTGGTCAGCTCCCGGATTGCTTCCTGCTGGCGCCGGATGACCCGTTCGCGCTCGAACACCATGACGTCCACGATGATCCCGATGTCGAAGAAGGCGACCTTCTTGAGCGCCATGAAGTCCTCGAAGGCCTCTTCGGGCGACCGCGCGCTCTTGAGGATCGCTGTTCCCACCAGGCGCAGGAGATGATGAAACGCTCCCAGGAAGATGCGCGTCTCGAGCCCCGCGCGCGAGTAGACCCTGGCGAGCTTGAGGCGTTGCAGCGCGTACTCCATGCCGTAATTCCCGCCGACCATCGCCGCCAAGTGTTCGATCTTGAGCTGTCGCGCGCGGTGGACGGCCTCCGCGTTCCGCATGAAATCGCGCGCGTCGTCGAGCCCCGCGAGGTAGTCGAAGAACGACTTCCCGAACTCCTCCGCGCGACGCGCCACCGCCTCCCGAATCCGAGCGATGCGGGCCAGATCCTCTGGCAAGAGCGTGACGGCCTTATGGCGCCGCTCGATCGACTGCTCATTCAGGCCCATCTCCAGGGCCACTGCGCCGTCTTCAGACTCGCTTCGCTCGTTCGTCATAGGGCCTCCAAAACACCGTCGAGATGCCAACAACAAAAGTGCTCTCGGCCCCCTCCGAGAACGAACGACCGCATTCAATCTTGGTCTGCCCAGGCGGTCAACTCTCGCGACGCTCTGATTTACACACGATGAGATAGATGAAAAGCTCGTGCTCCCGGCGCCGCCGCCCACGTGGCTTCCAGAGTTGCCGCCGGCAGCTTCGTGTCGAGGTCGAACATCGGGGTGCGGATCTAACTGTAGGCGGGACAGGCTACCCCCAAGTCCGCACCCGCGACCTATCTTTCGAGCTGACCCTTTAGCGTTGGCAGGCGGATTCCAAGTCCGCCGCGTATACCGCCGAGACCCGCGTGGAACGGGGGGTTGGGAGCTGTCGGCGGTGGCGGCGCTGCTATAGCGCCGCGAACGGTGCCGAAAACGGCCTAAACCGTTACGTCTGACGATCCCACACATCTTGCGGGGGGATCGGACGCGTGATCTACAGAGGACGTGGCCCACAAAGAAGCGCCGGTAATAGGTCAAACCCTCGCGTCGCACGGGGATCGGTAAGGCGCTGGAGCTGTCCTGGCCGTGCGTCATCGCCGCGCTTTTGGTTCCAGGGTGCAGGGAAGACGGGGTGGGGTCGACACCCGGGGGCCTGTTTCCCGGTTCAGGGGGAGGTAATCGACCGGGGCGGGGTTGGGTTCCTCACAGGGGCGAGGTTTAGGGCGGGCTGCGTGAAATTTTTCTGCGGGGGCTTTTGGAAAACTCGGGGTCGGGAGAGCTGGGCGAGGCCGGAGCGCTTGGAGGGCATTCGTTCGGACCAGGGTACGACTGCGGCGGTCCTGGTCGACAAGATAGAGGGTTGCCTTGCCTCCGACGCAGGTTCCTGCCGCCCCGCTCATCGGTCCAGTGTCGTTCCTGCCAGCGCTCGTACACATGGTGCTCGCCCGCGGTAACCCCCGGGGCAAGCCACGGGGGCAGCAAGTGAGAATGCCGGATGGGGGCCACGCTGCTGGGCGCTGGCACGGCGGCAGGATCGCGAGCCTGCCCGGCTCCCCCGGGGAAGGGAGTAACTACGTGGGGATCGCGTGCGGGGAAGAGACTCCTTTTTCGGAGGCCCCCAGGATCCGCAAGCCAGAGCTACCCAGAC
>Ga0134128_10002970_pt1 | contig 20786 bp, 19 predicted proteins | sample KB31754_FD_96462 | JGI IMG/M metagenome (GOLD analysis project Ga0134128, IMG submission 96462) | Terrestrial soil microbial communities with excess Nitrogen fertilizer from Kellogg Biological Station, Michigan, USA - KB3-175-4 | ecosystem: Environmental > Terrestrial > Soil > Unclassified ...
ACAATGAGGACACCACGCGAGTCGCGGCGGGACTGGATGTCATCTGGTCCTCGCTGCGCGCCCATCCGCAGCAGGCCGCTTTCGACCTGTTCATCCTCTCCGATACGCGCAAGGCTGACATCGCGGCCGCCGAGGAGCAGGCGTGGCGGGCGCTGGTCGAGCGCCATGGCGCCCGCGGCCGGATCTTCTATCGCCGCCGCCAGGACAACATCGGCCGCAAGGCCGGCAACATCGCCGACTTCGTGCGCCAGTGGGGCGGTGCCTACGACTATGCCGTAGTGCTCGATGCCGACAGCATCATGAGCGGCTCGGCATTGGTGTCGCTCGCTCTGATGATGGATGCGCATCCGGAGGCGGGCATCATCCAGGCTCTGCCCGTACCGGCCGGCCGCGAGACGCTGTTCGCGCGCCTGGTGCAATTCGCGGCACGCCTGAGCAGCCCGATGCTCTCCAGCGGCCTGGCGTACTGGCAGCTCGGTGAAGGCAACTACTGGGGCCACAACGCCATCCTGCGGTTGCGCGCCTTTGCCGAGTTCTGCGACCTGCCGCGCCTGCCAGGTGCGGCGCCCCTGGGCGGGGAGATCCTCAGTCATGATTTCGTCGAGGCGGCATTCATGCGGCGCGCCGGCATGAAGGTCTGGCTGATGCCCGACCTGGGTGGCAGCTGGGAGGAAGTGCCCTCGAACGTCATCGACTACGCGGCGCGCGATCGCCGCTGGGCGCAGGGCAACCTGCAACACCTGGGGCTTCTGCCCATGCGGGGGCTGCACTGGCTCAGCCGGGTGCACCTCATCACCGGCGTTCTCTCGTATGCCAGCTCACCGTTGTGGTTGCTCGTGCTGCTCCTGAGCTCGACCGTCGTGATCCTCGATGCGCTGCACGGGCACCAGTACTTCACGCCGGGCACCTACGCGCTCTTCCCGACCTGGCCGAAGTATCGGGACGGTGAGATCGCGGCGCTGCTGTCGATCACGGTGGCCGTGCTCTTCCTGCCGAAGTTCTTCGGTGCGCTGCTCGCCGCCGCTGACGCGCGGCTGCGGCGGGGCTTCGGCGGCGCTCCGCGCCTCTTCGCCAGCCTCGGGCTCGAGCAGCTCTTCAGCATCGTGATGGCGCCCGCAATGATGCTCTTCCACACGACCTTCGTCGTGACCACGCTGGCCGGCAAGCCGGTGGTGTGGCACGCGCAGGAGCGCGGCGATCGCGGCATCGGGATGCTCGAGGCGCTGCTGCGGCACAAGTGGCATGTCGTGATCGGCATCGCGTGGGGCGCGGTGATCCTCGCCTTCGCGCCGCGGTACATCTGGTGGCTGCTGCCGGTGCTCGCGGGCATGGTGTTGGCGGTCCCCCTCACGGTCGTGACGAGCCGCACGGGGGCGGGCCTGTGGCTGCGCAAGCATCGACTGTTGCTGACCCCGGAAGAGGTCGAGCCGCCGGCGGAGCTGGCCGCGCTCAGCGCCCATCTGGCCGCGGGCGTCATCACCCTGGGTGGGACGCTGCCGGCTCCCGGCGCCTCGAACGGCTCCGGTGCCCCCTCCGATCAAACCAACACGCTACCGGAGCGCGTGCCGCTGCCGATGCAGGCGCAGCCGCCGCGATACCTCACTGCCCGGGACGCGCTGGCGAAAATCGGGCGCTGGCGCAGCGTAAACTCGACATAGTAAATGGCGGCGGGGCACGTCCGGGTGCCTGGTCATCGCCTCGTCATAACTGGGAGATACGCGTGCTCGAGCATCTCGAACGGCTGCCGCCGGACCCCATCCTCGGCGTCATGGCCGCCTTCCGCGCCGATTCGGACCCCCACAAGGTGGACCTGGGCGTCGGCGTCTTTCGTGATGATGCGGGCGAAACGCCGGTCATGAGGGCGGTCCGTGAAGCGGAGCAAGAGCTGCTCGCACGGCAAACGACCAAGACTTATGTTGCCGCCGCCGGCAACGCCGGATTCAACGAGGCGATGGAGCGGCTGGTGCTGGGGCAGGGACATGCCGCGCTGGCCTCGGGCCGCTTGCGCACGATCCAGGCGCCGGGCGGGTGCGGCGCCCTGAGGCTGGGTGCGGAGCTCATCCGCGGGGCGGCGCCCGATGCCATCGTGCACGTCAGCACGCCCACCTGGGCCAACCACGTGCCGCTGCTCTCGAACTGCGGGTTGCGCCTCGAGCGCTACCCCTATTTCGACTCCGCGACCGGCGGCGTGGCCTTCGAGGCGATGATGACGGCCCTCGATCGACTGCCGGCGCGCTCCGTGGTGCTGCTGCATGCCTCGTGTCACAACCCCACGGGCGCCGATCTCGAGGACGGCCAGTGGCGTGAGCTGCTCGAGCTGGTGCAGCGGCGCTCGCTGCTGCCGTTCATCGATATCGCCTATCAGGGCCTCGGCCGGGGGGTCGCAGAGGATGCGTACGGCCCGCGGCTCTTCTGCGCGGAGTTGCCCGAGGTGCTGGTCGCGGTCTCGTGCTCGAAGAACTTCGGGCTCTATCGCGAGCGCACCGGCGCGCTGCACGTGTTGAGCGCCACGAGGACCGCGGCCGACGCGGCGATCAGTCAGCTCATGCGAATCGCCCGCGGGCTCTATTCCATGCCGCCGGACCACGGCGCGGCCATCGTGCATGCCATCCTGACTCAGGAGCGGCTGCGCGCGTCCTGGCAGGGGGAGCTCGATGCGATGCGCCGCCGGATCCAACAGCTCCGCGCGGCCGCGATGGAGGCGTTGCGGACGGCATGCCCGCGCAAGGACTTCGGTTATATCGTGCGTCAGCGTGGGATGTTCTCCTACCTGGGTGTGGCGCCGGACGTGGTCGGTGAATTGCGCGAGCGCCACCACGTCTACATGATGGACGACAGCCGGATCAACGTCGCGGGACTGCGGATGGACAATATCGGCTATTTCGCCGAGGCGGTGGGCAAGGCGCTCGGGTAGGCCGAAGCACAGACACCCGGAGGTGTCTGCCGGATCCTACAATTCGATCAGGCCATCGGAGAGCTCGTTGGTCGCGGACGGCTCCGGCGGGTAGTGCTCCGCCATCGCGGCGCCGCAGGCGCCGATCGCGTCCACGAACCCATCCACGATCTGGCCTCGGCGCACGTGTGCGACAAACTTGTCGATGATGGCCTGCCAATGGGCTTCGCCGAGCTTCTCGTGGATGCCCTTGTCCGCCACGATCTCCACATAGCGCTCCGCGAGCGAGACGAAGAACAGGACACCGGAGTGGTGTGGCGTGACCTGCACGCCCTGGCGGTAGAACTGCGCCTGCGCGAGCCGGCTGGCGCGCGCATGCTTCACGCGCCGCGGAGTCAGCTTGAGATGCAGCCCCGGTACGGACAGGAGCAGCACGGCCAGCACGATGAAAATGAGCAGTTGCAACTGGTAGAGGTGCACCCAGCGAAGCGACACTCCGGCGAGCAGGCAGGCGCCCGGAAACAGGAGCGCGAGGATGGCCGACCAGAGCACCGGCACGAAGACGTAATGGTCGCTGGCGCGTGCGACCACGGCGACGAATTCGCCGCTCGTGCTCTTCTCCGCCGCATGAATCGCGGCGGTGATCCGGGCCTTGTCTTGCGGGGAAAAGCGAGTCATGCGTCACCAGCTTCCGGAGGCGCCGCCGCCGCCGAATGAGCCGCCGCCGCCGGAGAACCCACCGCCACCGCCGAAGCCGCCACCCCCCAATCCGCCGCCGCGACCGCCGCCGCCGCCCGCCAACATGCCGAGCAGGAGCCAGCCCAGCCAGCCGCCACCCATGCGCCCCCCACCTCCCCATCCGCCGCGGCCGGACATCGCGCGCAGCAGGGGAGAGAGCGCGAAGATGAGGATCAGCAGCATCAGGAATCCGGTGCCGTTACGGTTCCGGACCCGCTGCTGCTGCACCACTTCCAGATGGCCGCCCAAGGCGGAGAGGATGGCGTCGGTCGCGGCGGTGATGCCGCCCGCATAATCGCCGCTGCGGAAGTGCGGGAGCATCAGGTTGTGAATGATCAGGAAGCTCTGTGCGTCCGTGAGCGTGCCTTCGAGGCCGTAGCCGACCTCGATGCGCGCCTGTTTCTCACCCGAGTCGATGAGCAGCAATACGCCGTTGTCCTTTCCCTTCTGACCGATGCCCCAGTGCCGCCCGAGCTGGTATCCGTAGTACTCGATGGGATAGCCGTTGAGTGTTGGCAGGGTGACCACCACGACTTGCGCACCGTTTTCCTGCGAATAGGCCGCGAGCTTCTGCGAGAGCTGGCGGAAGACGTCCTCGGGCAGCAGGTGCGCGTCGTCCACCACCGGGCCGGTGAGGGCGGGAAAGGGCGGCATGCCGGCATCGAGGGAGGTCTGCGCCGCCGGAGCGGCGGGGGCTGCCACCAGCAGGAGGAGCAAAACCAGCAGCCCGCGCGGCCAGCGGGTGGCGGGTTCCCGGCGGCTCGTGCTCACGAGCCGAGGCCTAGAAATGTACCGCGGGAGCCTGCTGGGCCTGCTCCGAGATGGTGAAGTTCTGGATGGGCTGGTAGCTGCCGTAGAAGACCGAGTGGTACCAGCGGCCGGGAATCGTGGCGAGCTCGGTGTCGTACTGCTGCACCGCCAGGATGTAATCGCGGCGCGCCACGGCGATCCGGTTCTCGGTGCCTTCGAGCTGGGCCTGCAGGGTGAGGAAGTTCTGGTCGGCCTTGAGATTGGGATAGTTTTCGGTCACCACCATCAGGCGCGACAGCGCGCCGCTCAGGGTCGCCTGATTGCGCTCGAAGGCCTGAAAAGCCTTCGGATTGGTGAGAATGTCCGGCGGGATCCGGGTCTGCGCGACCTTGGCACGCGCCTCGGTCACGGCTTCGAGGACACTCGCTTCGTGGGCCGCGTAACCCTTGACGGTCGCCACCAGGTTCGGAATCAGATCCGTGCGCCGTTGGTACTCGTTCAACACCTGGCTCCAGGCGGCATCGACCTGCTGCTTGTAGCTCGGGATGTTGTTGATACCGCAGCCGCTCAGCAGCAGCAGCGCGCCGGCCATGGCAACCCATTGGGCGTGCCTGAAGCAACGACGAGATCCGGACATGTGATGCCTCTGACTTACAACCTGGAGCTGCAGCGTATGATAGCACTGTCGCGCGTAACAATTATCGCGCGCGACATGACACTTCTTTGCTTGCACCCGACGGGGGTTCCGCCTAGCCTGTCCGTGGCTCGGGAAGTCGGGCGGATATCGCATGAAGCAGATCGCCATTGCCGTCTTGCTGCTCGCGGTCGCCGGTTGCGCAACGGAGGGTCCTCTGCGGACGCCCGCCTGGACCGGTAGCTTACCGTCTGCTGCGCCTCCGCCGGAGATGCCGGCGCCTCCGCCTCCGGCGAACGACCTCATGCCGCGGTTCGTGCTGCCGGCCACGGGGGGCGCACCGGTCACGGCCATCCCGCTGGGTGGCAGCATCTACCAGCCGCTCACCGGCGGTCCGCCGATCATCGCGACGCCCCTCGGGCCGTGACCCCCGTCGACCAGAGCAGCGCCGCCAGACGTATCGACGGCTTCTTTTACGGCCTCTTTATGGACGTCGGACTTCTACGGAGCAGCGGCGTCCTGCCCCAGAACCCGCGCAAGGCTCATGTGAATGATTTTGCGCTGCGCATCGGCAATCGCGCCACGCTGCTGCCGTCGCCAGGCAGGCGCTCCTATGGCGTGCTGATGGGGCTGACGCACGGCGAGCTGGAGCGCCTCTATGCCGCGCCTGGTCTCGATCAATACCGCCCGGAAGCGGTGCTGGCCCATTGCGTGGATGGCGCCGCCGTCCCCGCCCTGTGCTACAACCTGCTCGCCGCACCGCGCGCGGACGAGAGGAATCCGGGCTATGCGGTCAGGTTGCAAAACCTCCTCGCAAGCCTGGGCTTCCCTGAGGACTACATCAGCTCGGTCGCGAACGCCTGATCGGCGTTACGTCCACTCCGTGAGTTTATTCCCCGTCTTGTCCGTGAATGCGCCGACGATGATCATGATGAAATCTATGAGCCACAGGACGCCGAAGACACCGCCGGTGAGCAACATCAGAATCCCGGTTCCGATCTTGCCGACATAGTAGCGGTGCGCTCCAGTCCAACCCAGGAAGAAGCATAGGAGGAACGCAGGCAGGATTCTCTTGTCCGAGCCGCTCGGCGCGGCGGTCTGAAGCGCTCCGCATTGAGGACAGGCCTTGGCCGACTCGTGCATTTCCCGACCGCACGCTCTGCAGTGGATCATCGATCGCCTCCCCGCATTCGCCGCTTATCTATGGAGTTCGCGCGGCTAACATGTCAAAGTATAGGACGAACGTGGGCGCAATGGCACCCAGGGCGGTCTGGCGCCGGATATCGGCCCCTCGCGGGGCGGCGGCAGGGCTCGAGGCCGCGCCCGGGGACCTCTGGCCGGCCGAGCCTCCGGGTGCCATGATCGGCGCGCTTGCCTGATCCATCGTGAGGTCGCGGAGGCACAACGTGAAGTGTCCGAGGTGCGGTGTGGACCTGCAGCCGACGGAGCGGCACAAGCTCGAGGTCAAATACTGTCCGTCCTGCAAGGGAATGTGGCTCGAGCACGACGAGCTGCAGCAGCTCGAGGATGAGGTCTTCGATTTCGGCGACCGATGGAAGGGGACGCTGGCCTTCGATCCGACCCCGACGACCGACAAATGCCCGGAATGCAGCGCCTGCCTCCAGAGGTTCCGCTACCGGTTCTACGACCTCGAGATGGAGTTCTGTCCGAACCAACACGGCTACTGGCTCGAGGACGACGAGGACACCAGGGTGCTCGAGCTCATGAAGAAGGAAGAGGCGCAGCTCGCGCGCAAGCTGCTCGCCGAGAATAAATGGGGGGCGCTGCTGCGGCACATGCGCTCGGGCTCTTTCTTCGATCGGCTGAAGGACCTCTTTCAGTAATTCGCCGGCGCCTGCGGCTCGCTCTTGCGCTCCAGCGTCACGAAGGTGAAGGCGTACGCATTGCGCTCGTCGGCCGGATGGCTGTGGCACTCGACGTCGGCCCACTGAGTGGGGTCCAAGTCCGGAAAGAAGGCGTCACCCGCGATTTCCGCGTGCACCAGCGTGAGGTAGAGACGCCGCGCGAAGGGCATGAGCAGCCGATAGATCTCCGCACCACCGATGGCGATGAGCTCCTCTGCATCCCGCGCGACGCTCAGCGCCTGCCCGAGCGAGTGCACGACTACCACGCCCTCGGCGCGCCATTCCCGGTCGCGTGTCAGGACGAGATTGGTACGCCCGGGCAGCGGCCGGCCGATCGACTCGTGAGTCCTGCGCCCCATCAGCAGGAGCTTGCCCAAGGTGAGCGACTTGAAGCGCTTCAGGTCATCGGGAAGCCGCCAGGGCAGGGCGTTGTCGCGTCCGATCGTGCCGTTCTCGGCCATGGCGGCGACGAGCGAGATGAGCGGTTGCTGCAGGACCATGTCAGTGAGCCATCGCCATGAGGCGGGTTGAGTGCAGCGGGCCGGGCACAAGGACGTGCCTCACACTAGATCTCGACCACGGTGTTGAGGACGATCACTGCGCGAAACGGCATGCGGAAGAACTCGGCAGCCTGGGTGCTGTGCCGCTGCATCCAGGCGAAGAGGCGCCGCTGCAGGCCCTTCCAACCCGGCATCGGACGCGCGCGCACCACGTGCTGGCCGACGAAAAACGAGCTGTCCTCCGCAAATACCCGTAACCCGCGAACGCGGCAGGACTTGAGCGCCTCGCCGACGTCGGGCGTCTCCATGAAGCCGAACCGGGCCTGGATCAGATAGACGCCGGGCAGGGTTTCCTCGATCTCCACGCGGCGCACCGGATCCTGCCGGGGCGTGCGCATCACTTCCACGTTGAGGATGATCACTCGCTCGTGCACCACGCGGTTGTGCTCGATGTTGCGGATCAGCGCCGAGGGCACGAGCTGGCGGTCGCTGGCGAGAAATACGCCCGTCCCGGGGACGCGCTGCACCCCGGCGATCAGCTTCGGCAGCTCGGTGCGCGGCACCGCCATCTTGGCAAGCGCGGCGCGCAGCTCCAGCCGCCCGCTGCGCCAGGTCATGAAAACCGTGAACAGGATCGCCGCCAGGGTGAGCGGAATCCAGCCGCCGCTCGGCACCTTGGTCATGTTGCCGAGCACGAAGATCGAGTCGACGACCATCAGCAGGCCAAAGAGGATCCCGACCGTCCACTTCGACCAGCTCCACTGGGTCAGCGCCACGAAGGAGCCCAGGATCGTCGTCACCAGCATGGTGCCGACGACGGCCGCACCATAGGCGCCCGTCAGCGCTTGCGAGGAGCCGAAGCCGATCACGAACGCGATCACGGCGATGAACACCAGCCAGTTGATTATCGGCACGTAAATCTGGCCATGCTCGGTCGCGGAAGTCTGCAACACGCGAATGCGCGGCAGCAGGTCCAGTTGCACCGCCTGGCGCGCCATCGAGAAGGCCCCGGTGATGACCGCCTGGGATGCGATGACCGAAGCGGCGGTGGCCAGGATGACCATCCAGGGCAGCGCGGCGGCGGGCACCATCAGATACAGCGCCTGCGGGAGGTATTTCCCCTGAGCAAGCAGCAGTGCGCCCTGGCCGAAGTAGTTGAGAATGAGCGCGGGAAAGACGAGCGCGAACCAGGCGATCCGCACCGGCGTTTTGCCGAAGTGGCCCATGTCCGCATAGAGCGCTTCGCCGCCGGTGATTGCGAGGAACACGGCGCCGATGATGGCGAGTGCGACGCCCGGCTGGTGCGTCAGCAGCTCGATGCCGTAAAGCGGATCGATGGCGGTGAGCACCACCGGATCGTGCCGGATCTCCGCCGCGCCGGTGAGTCCGATCACGAGGAACCAGAGCACCATGATGGGGCCGAAGAGGCTCCCGACCCGCGCGGTGCCGCGCCGCTGGTAGACGAAGAGTCCGATGATCACGCCGACCGTGATCGGGATGACCGTGGACTTGAAGGACGGGTCCAAGACCTCCATGCCTTCCACCGCGCTCAGCACGGTGACGGCGGGCGTGATCAGCGAGTCGCAGAAGAAGAAGGCCGTGCCGGCGAGCGCCAGCCACACCACGACCCGCGCCCAGAGGCCGCCGGCGATGATCTGTCGCTGAGCGAGGGCGAACATCGCCAGGATGCCGCCTTCCCCCTCATTGTCGGCGCGCATGATGACGCTGACATACTTGATGGTGACGGAGATCGTGAGCGCCCATAGGATGAGCGACAGGGCGCCGAGCACCAGCTCGCTGTCGAAATGGCCCGCCTCGGTCAGCGTCGTATCGAACGCATACAGCGGGCTGGTGCCGATATCCCCGTAGACGACGCCGAGCGCACCGATGACTGCCGACAGGGTCCAGCGACGAGACTGCATGATGACGCTCGCGCCGTGCGCCTTCAACGGCGCCGCGCAGACTTCCTGGGGTTGTCGCGTGCCCGCCGTCGTGCGGCCTTCCCTCCCTGATCCGCCTTGCGTGCGGGCCGTTTGCGTGGCTTCGGCGGATCCGGCGGCCAGAGCATCGTGCCGCGGCACTGCGGGAAGCCGCAGTGGCAGGCGAATACCTCCTCTATGCCCGGCGGGTCGTCGTCCTCGCGCTGGATCTGATAGTCGTAGGTTATCTCCTCGCCGGGCTCGATGGTGCGGAGGGCTTCGATGAATACCCGCCGTTGCTCGATCACCGACTCGCAGTTGGGATTGCAGGAGTGATTGAGGAATCGCGCCTCGTTGCCGCCGACGCCGGCATCGATCACGGTCCTGGAGTCGACGATGAAGAGGAAGGTATGGGCGTCGTTGGCAGCCTTGCTCTCGTAGCGGCGGTCGGCCTCGGCATGCGACACCCGCTCGCCGAGATACTCGACGATGCGGGTGCCTTTGCGGATGCGGCGCAGGGCGAAGGCGCCGAGGCCATGAACCGGAGAGTGGCGCACCTCGAACAGGGGCGGGCGCGCCATGTCAGACCGCCACCGGTGCGGGGATGGCGGGATGATGCTGATAGCCCACGAACTCGAAATCCTCGAAGGTGTAGTCGAACAGGGTGGCGGGCCGGCGCCGCAGATCGAGCCGCGGCGGCGGGAACGGAGCGCGCGAGAGCTGCAGCCTCGCCTGCTCGAGATGATTGAGATAGAGGTGGCAGTCGCCGCCGGTCCAGATGAACTCCCCGGGCTCGAGTTCGCACTGCTGCGCGAACATGTGGGTGAGCAGCGCGTAGCTCGCGATGTTGAAGGGCACGCCCAGGAAAACGTCGGCGCTGCGCTGATAGAGCTGGCAGGACAGCCGGCCATCGGCCACATAGAACTGGAAGAGCGCATGGCATGGCATGAGGCGCATCTGCTCGAGCTCGCCCACGTTCCAGGCGCTGACCAGGATGCGGCGGGAGTCCGGATTGCCGCGCAGCAGCTCGAGCGCCGCGCGGAGCTGGTCGATGCCGTGCCCGTCGGGAGCCGGCCAGGAGCGCCATTGCCGGCCGTAGATCGGCCCCAGCTCGCCGCGCTCGTCCGCCCATTCGTCCCAGATGCCGACCCCGTGCTCGTGCAGCCAGGCGACGTTGGTGTCCCCCCGCAGGAACCAGAGCAGCTCGTAGACGACCGAGCGCAGGTGCACGCGCTTGGTCGTCACCAGCGGAAACCCCTGGGAGAGATCGAAGCGCAGTTGCTGGCCGAAGAGGGACAAGGTGCCGGTGCCGGTGCGGTCACCCTTGCGCGCGCCGCTCTCCAGGATGCGGCGCACCAGATCGAGGTAAGGCTTCATCGCGCGCGGCTCACTGCGCGGTGGCGAAGTTACCCGAGCGCACGCGAGCGCTGTAGGCGTAGGTGAGTAAGGCGCCGCCGATGAGGATCATGGGGAGTGAGAGGAGCTGGCCCATGGTGAGCCAACCCCAGGCGAGATAGCCGACCTGCGAATCCGGCACGCGGACGAACTCCACCAGGAAGCGAAAGATGCCGTACAGCAACAGGAAGAGGCCCGACGGCGCCAGCCGCGGGCGCGATCTCGAGGTAAAGAGCCACACGACGGTGAAGAGCACGATCCCTTCGAGGAACCCCTCGTAGAGCTGCGACGCCTGCACGTGCAGAATGCACGGCGTGATCCCGAAGCGCGCGCACTCCGAGTACGCGTTGCTCGCCTGCGAAGGGTGCAGGTGCCTCGGGTCGACGATGAAGCCCCAGGGGAGTGTGGTCGGCTTGCCCCAGAGCTCGCCGTTGATGAAATTGCCCAACCGGCCGAAGAAGAGGCCCGGCGCCGGCAGAGAGGCCGTGAAGTCGAAGACGTCGGCGATGCTGCGGCCGCGTCGCCGCGCGAACAGCGTGAGCGCGATGACCCCGCCGATGAAGCCGCCGTGGATGGACATGCCCCCGTCCCAGACCTCGAACGGGTACCACGGGTTCTGTGCCGTCCAGAAGCTGAGGCCGTAAACGAGCACATAACCTATCCGGCCGCCCAGGACCCCACCAATCATTCCGAAGAAGACGAGATCGTCGACGTCGACCGGCTTCCAGGTCGATCCGGGCCTGGCGGCGCGCCAGCGGCCGAGCAGCCACGCCGCCGCGAACCCGATGAGGTACATGATGCCGTACCAGTGCACCTTGATCGGACCCAGCCGCAAGGCAATCGGGTCGATGTCCGGATATACGATCATGGCGGCGAAGTTTAGCCGACCTCGCGTGTCACGCGGCAGAAGAACGCCTTGAGGTAGCGGGTTTCCGGGATGGCTGGATGCACGGGATGATCGGGCGACTGGCCGCCGGCCTCGAGGATCTGCACGAACCGGCCCGCGTGCCGGGCGGCCGTCTGGATGGCGGTCACCAGCTCTTCGGCGGCGAGGTGGTAGGAGCAGGAGCAGGAGACGAGCAGCCCTTCCCGCTCGATGAGGGAGAGTGCGAGCTGATTGAGCTTGCGATATGCGGCCTGTCCCTGCGGAATGTCCTTCTTGCGCTTGATGAAGGCCGGAGGATCGAGCACCACGACGTCGAAGCGCTCGCCGCGCTCGTGCAGCGCCTTCATCGCCTCGAAGGCATCGGCGCGGTGGGTCTCGAGCGCGACCCCGTTCGCCTGCGCATTGCGCTGCGCGAAATCGAGCGCCGTCTGCGAGGAGTCGATGCAGCTCGCCGCGGCGGCGCCGGCCTTGAGCGCGGTGACCGCCCAGGCGCCCACATAGCTGCATACGTCGAGAACCCGCGCCTGCGGCCAGAGATAGCGCACGAGCCGGGACCGGTTGTGAGTCTGATCGTAGAACCAGCCGGTCTTCTGCCCCTGCATCAATGGCGCCACAAAGCGCAAGCCGCCCTCGACCGCGGTGATCTGCGCGGGAATCTCGCCGAAGGCGGCCTCGGCGACCTGCGGCAGCTGCTCGAGCTGCCGGGCGGCGGAATCGTTCTTCCAATAAAGGCCCGCCGGCGACAGCAATTCGCGCACCGACTCGGCGACGGTCGCCTTCAGCGACTCCATGCCGGCGGTTGCGATCTGTCCGACCAGCACATCGCCGTAGCGGTCGAGGACCAGTCCGGGCAGGCCGTCGGATTCCCCGAAAACCAGACGGTAGCAGGGCTCGCGATGCAGCCTCTGCCGCAGCGCCAGCGCCGCGCGCAGGCGGGCATCGATCAGCTCGCGGCCGACGGGCTGGGCCGGGTCACGGCTGAGGATTCGCGCGCAGATGAGCGCGTGCGGGTTGACGTAGGCGTGGCCCAGAAACTGGCCGCGCTGCGACCTGATCTGCGCTGGATCTCCCGGCGCGAACGCCGCGAGCGGCGTGGCGTCGGTGTCGATCTCATTGCTGAAAACCCAGAGATGTCCCCCGGCGAGGCGACGCTCTTCGCCGCGTTTCAGGCGCAGCTCCGGAACGCGACCGCTGTCGGCGCGGGAGGATGGATCGGGCGAGCTCAAGACGGGCTTCGATGGGCGGTTCGGCGGGGCCGGCAGTATACAGAATCGACGATCGGCGTATTCTGCGGGCGACATGGATACCCGACACCTGAACGCGGACGGCAGCCCGAAATACACCAACCGGCTGATTGCGCAGACCAGCCCTTACCTGCGCCAGCACGCGCACAATCCGGTCGACTGGTATCCCTGGGGGGAGGAGGCCTTCGCGCGGGCGCGCGAGGAGCGCAAGCCCATTCACCTCAGCGTGGGCTACGCCGCCTGTCACTGGTGCCACGTGCTCGCTGCCGAGAGTTTCGAGGACGAGGCCACCGCCCAGGTGCTGAACGAGCGATATGTCAACATCAAGGTCGACCGGGAGGAACGGCCGGACGTCGACCGCATTTACCAGATCGCACAGCAGATGCTGACGCAGCGCTCCGGCGGCTGGCCGCTCACCATGTTCCTGACAGCCGATGACCGCCGGCCGTTCTTCGGCGGGACTTACTTTCCCAAGCAGGCGCGCTTCGGGCTGCCGGCCTTCCGGGAGTTGCTGCTGCGGGTCTCCCAATACCACCGTGAGCACGAGGCCGAGCTGCGGCAACAGAACGAAGCGCTGATGTCGGCGTTCGCGCAGCTCGAGCCACCCCCGCCGGAGCCGGCGGTCGAGCTGAGCGATGCGCCGCTGCGCCTCTGTCGCCAGAGCCTCGAGAGGACGTTCGATGCGCGTTACGGCGGCTTCGGCGGCGCGCCCAAATTTCCGCACCCGAAGTCTCTGGAGCTGCTGCTGCGGCATTGGCGCGCCGGCGCCGAGACCGACACGCCGGATCTGCACTCGCTCTACATGACGGGCCTGACGCTGCGGCGCATGGCCGACGGCGGCATCAACGATCAGCTCGCGGGCGGGTTCTGCCGCTACTCGGTCGATGATTACTGGATGATCCCGCACTTCGAGAAGATGCTCTACGACAACGGCAGCCTCCTTGCGGTGTATGCCGACACCTATGTTGCCACCGGCGATGCCTACTATGGCCGGGTGGCCGGCGAGACCGCGGACTGGGTGCGGCGCGAGATGCAGTCGCCCGAGGGCGGCTACTACTCCAGCCTCGATGCCGATTCGGAAGGGCACGAGGGCAAGTACTATGTCTGGGACCGGGACGAGGTGCGCTCGGCATTGACGGCGGAGGAGTACGAAGCGTTCGCTCCGCGCTTCGGCCTCGACCGCGAGCCCAACTTCGAGGGTCTCTGGCACCTGCACGTCTTCCGCCCGGTCGAAGAAATCGCCGGCATGCTCGATCGCCCGCAGGCCGTGGTCGAATCGGCGTTGGCGACTTCGCGCGGGAAGCTGTTGCGGCTGCGTGAGCGGCGCGTTCGTCCCGGTCGGGACGACAAAGTGCTCACTTCCTGGAACGGGCTGATGATCCGCGGCATGGCCGTCGCGGCGCGGGCGCTCGGCCGCGAGGACCTCGCGGAGTCCGCCGGGCGGGCGCTCGACTTCGTGCGCCGGACGCTCTGGCGCGACGGCAGGCTCCTCGCCACTTACAACGATGGTCGCGCGCATTTGAACGCCTATCTCGATGATTACGCGTTCCTCGCGGATGCCGTTCTGGAGCTGCAGCAGGTCCGCTTCCGCGCGGATGAGCTGCAATTCGCGCGCGAATTGCTGGAAATGATTCTGCGGCACTACGCCGATGAGCGCGCCGGCGGGTTCTTCTTCACCTCCGACGACCACGAGCGGTTGATCCACCGGCCGAAATCCTTTGGCGACGACGCCACCCCCGCAGGGAACGGCATCGCCGCCTTCGTGCTGCAGCGGATGGGTTACCTCCTCGGCGAGACGCGGTATCTCGAAGCTGCGGAGGGCGCCGTGCGCGCAGGGTGGGCGATGATGGAAAAGTACCCGCAAGGTCACGCCAGCCTGCTCATCGCCCTGGAGGAATTGCTGCATGCGCCGGAAATCGTCGTGCTGCGCGGGGCCGCCGGGACGATCGACACCTGGCGGCGCGAGCTCGCCCGTCTCTACTGCCCGCGGCGAATGGTGCTCGCGGTACCCGCCGACCTGCCGGATCTGCCGGCGGCCATCGCGGAGAAGGTACCGCGGGGCGAAGCCGTGGCCTATGTCTGCCGCGGCAACGTCTGCGGGGAGCCGATCAGCTCCTTCGCCGACCTGACCGCGGCTTTGCGCGCCTAGATCTCACGACAACAGCTCCACCGCGCCGCCGATGGCCGCCGTGTTGATGGTGAGCGTGCGCTCGGTGGCGAACCGCTGCAGGTAATTCGGGCCGCCCGCCTTCGGACCGGTGCCCGAAAGCCCCTGCCCGCCGAACGGCTGCACGCCGACGACGGCGCCGATCATATTGCGGTTGACGTAGGTGTTGCCGACCGGCAGGGTGCGGAACGCGTGCTCCGCCACGCTCTCCAGCCGGCTGTGCACGCCCAGCGTCAGTCCGAAGCCCGTGGAGCGGATGGCGGCCAGCACCTGGGCAAGATCTCCTGCACGGTAGCGGACCACATGGAGGATCGGGCCGAATTCCTCCGTCCGCAGCTGGTCGGGCGAGCGCAGCTCGAAGAGCCGCGGGCCGAAGAAGTGACCGCTCGCCTCGCAATGATCGACCGGGCAGGCGTAGAGCGGCTTCGCTTCGCGGCTCATGCGCTGTGCGTGCCGCGCCAGGCGCTGCTGCGCGTCCGCCGTAATGACCGGACCCAAGTCCGTCGCCGGATCGGCGGGGTCGCCGACCGTCAGGCACTTCATGGCACCGATCAGCATCTCGAGGACCCGGTCCGCGATCTCTTCCTGCAGATACAGCACGCGCAGAGCCGAGCATCGCTGACCGGCGCTGGTGAACGCCGAGGCGATCACGTCGTCGACGACCTGCTCCGGCAGTGCCGTCGCGTCGACGATCATCGCATTCACTCCACCGGTCTCGGCGATGAGCGGCACGATCGGTCCGTCGCGTCCGGCGAGAGTGCGATTGATGGTGGCGGCCGTGGCCGTGGAGCCGGTGAAGGCGACACCGGCGAGCGCCGGATGAGTCAGCGCGGTGGCGCCGAAGACGGGTCCGTCGGCCGGCGCGAGCTGCAGCACATCCCGCGGGACGCCCGCTTCGTGCAGGAGCCGCGTCATGGCGTGCGCGACCAGCGTGGTGGCGGGCGCGGGCTTGGCGAGCACCGCGTTGCCGGCCATGAGCGCCGCGGTGACCTGTCCCGTGAAGATGGCCAGCGGAAAGTTCCACGGACTGATGCAGGCGAAGACGCCACGGCCCTGGTAAGAGAGCAGATTCCGCTCCCCGACCGGGCCGTCGAGCTCCTGCGGCGCGGTGAAGAGCTCGCGCCCGCGACGGGCATAGTAACGGCAGAAGTCCGCCGCCTCACGGATCTCGGCGATCGCGTCCGGCAGCGTCTTGCCGGCCTCCCGGACGAGCAGGTGGAGGAAGAGGCCGCGGCGCCCCTCCAACAGGTCGGCGGCCTTCTCCAGGCAGACGGCGCGGCTGTCGGCCGGCGTGGCATCCCACGCGCCGTGGGCTCGCGCACAGGCCGCCATCGCGCCGGTGATCTCCGCCTCGGTGGCATCCCTCGTGAGTCCGACTATGACCGCGGCGTCCGACGGCGAGCGTACCGGCACACTGGGCTCTACCGACCCGCTCTCGCTCAAAATGGGCCCGCCGATGCAGGCCAGGGCGGCCGCCGCCTGCAACTCGTCCTGCAGCGCCGCGAGCTCCACCGGATTGCCGAAATCCGCGCCGCGGGAATTGCGCCGCGAGCGGTAGAGCTCGCCCGGCTCGCGGATTCGCGCCGGGGTGGCCGCGGTGGTGGCGGGGGAGTCGGGAATGATCTGGCCCATGATTTCGCCCACGACCTGCTCCACGGGAATGTCTCTGTTGAGGAAATGACGCACGAAGGAAGTGTTGGCGCCGTTCTCGAGCAGCCGGCGCACGAGGTAGGGCAGCAGCTCCTCGTGGGTGCCGACCGGCGCGTAGACGCGGACCGGCGGCATGTCGGCCGTCTGGGCACGGACCACCTCGTAGAGCGCCTGGCCCATGCCGTGCAGGCGCTGGAACTCGTAAATGGAATCGGCCGGCGCGATGGCCATCACCGCCGCCACCGTCAACGCGTTGTGAGTCGCGAACTGCGGATAAATGACATCCGGCGCATCGAGCAGCCGGCTCGCGCAGAGGAGATAGCTGGCATCGGTCGCCGCCTTCGAGGTATAGACGGGGAAGCTGTCGAGGCCGCGCTCCTGGGCGCGTTTGATCTCCGCATCCCAGTACGCGCCCTTGACCAGCCTGACGGTCATGCGCCGGCGGCTCGCCCGCGCGAGCTCCGTGACCCAATCCAACACCAGCGGCGCCCGCCGGCCGTAAGCCTGAACGGCGAGCCCGAGACCCATCCAGCCGTGCGTCTCGGCATCCGCGGCCAGGGCCTCGAGCACATCGAGTGACAGATCGAGCCGGTCCGCCTCCTCGGCATCGATGGTCAAGCCGATGCCGGCGTTGCAGGCGCTGCGCGCCAGCGTGAGCATCCGCGGAATGAGGCGCTCCATCACCCTGGCGCGCTGGGTCAGGGCGTAGCGGGGCTCCAGGGCGGAAAGCTTCACCGAGATGCCCGAGCGGCGATGAATGAAGGTGGCGGACTGCGCGCCCAGCGCCTCGATGGCGCGCGCGTAGGCTTCGAAGTAACGCTGCGCGTCGTCCTCGGACCGCGCACCCTCGCCGAGCACGTCGAACGAGCACAGGGAGAGCTCGCGCTCGCGACGGCCACGGGCGAGCGCCGACTCGATCGAATCGCCGACGATGAACGCGCGCCCCATCATTCTCATGGCGCGCCGCAAAGCGCCGCGCACGAGCGGTTTCGCGAGCGGGGCGAGCAACGGGCGGCGAGCGATCCCGTCCAGCTCGGCGGTCGCCCCGGGCAGCAGCCGGCTCGCCGTGCCGAGCAACGCGAAGGAGATCCGGGCGGCCAGATCCGAGCCTCCATTACCGCTCTCGCGCAGAGCGGCGAGCCGCTCGGCGATCAGCCGGTCGGCGCATCCGGTGTCCGGAGTGCGCAGCAGCGCCTCCGCCAGGCTCATGAGCGCCTTGCCCTGCCGGCTGTCCAGCGGGAACTGGTCCAGGAGCGATTCGGCCAGCGGCCGCGACCGTGCGCGCTCGCGCGCCTGCTCGACCCAGCGCTTGGCCCGGCCGCGGGCAGTCTCGAGGACGTCCCGCAGCGGCAGCAGCGCCTCCCGCATTTGCCGCACGGCCTCCGCTTCGGGCCAGAGGGTGGCGGCGCGGATCTGCTCGCGCAGATTGCCGAGGTTGCTCCCGTCCGGATAGGGGATCGAATCGGGCTTGGGGATTGCAGCCATGATGAGGGGCGATGTGCCGTAATGTCAGGTGATTGCGCTCATTTTAGGCGGTATCTCAGAGGATATTTTTACGTTTTAGCGCTATTGGCAGTAAACTTCACTGTCATGACCCCGAAACACACTACGCCACAGCAGAGTCCGCCAGCCGACCGGACGCTCGATCGGATAGACCGCAAGCTGCTCGCGCGGCTGCAGCAGGACGGCCGCATCCCGGTCTCGCAGCTCGCGCGCGAGGTCAATCTCACGGTCACGCCGACCCTGGAGCGGGTGCGGCGGCTCGAGGCCGCCGGCTTCATCGACGGCTACTTCGCGCGCCTCAATCCGCGCAAGCTCGGCCTCGGGCTCCTGGCCTATGTGGAGGTCTCACTGGACCGCACGACCCCCGAGGCCTTCGAGCACTTCAAGGACGTGGTGCGCGCGCACGATGAGATCATGGAATGCCACATGGTCGCCGGCGGCTTCGACTATCTGCTGAAGGTGCGCGTCAAGGATATGGAGGCCTACCGGACGCTCCTCGGTGACACCATCGCCTCCGTGCGCGGTGTCCAACAGACGCATACTTATTTCGTCATGGAGGAGGTCAAGTCAACTCACGCGATCATGATGCCGGAAGGCTAACGTCGCGACGCGTATCAAAACGTACGAGCTGGCGTCGTGAGATACGGAACCAACGACGTCATATCTCGACGAAACTTTCCAATTTCGCCCAATTCTCGTCTTCTCTGACGGTCGTGCCAGTGCTTTAATGTTGCGCGTCGATGGCATTTTGGTGCGCTGCGAAGGCCGGCACGTATGAACGCCCTGAGAGAGGAGTTGCCGATGGAAGACAGTCTCGTGCGGCTCGAGCCGCGGGTCGCAAGAATGGAGGGCGATGTTGCCCAGATCAATACCCGGCTCGCGGGTGTCGAAGTCGACGTGCGCGACTTGCGGAAGTCGATGGATCAGAAGCTGGACAAGCAGGACGCCAGATTCGATAGGCTCGATGCCAAGATCGATGCCGCGGTCGGGAAGCTCGATGGCAAAATCGAGAGGATGGATGCGAAGTTTGAAAGCAAGCTCGAGGCATTGAGCACGCGCCGCTTCACTCTTTGGGTGACGCTGATCTCGGCAGCTGCGACCATGGCGGCGGCCGTTTTGGCGGTGATCTTCAGCGCGGCACATGGGCACTGACCGCAGCGAGGGACGCGTCGCCGGGGCAGGAAGGCGCGCAACCCGATGCACGCAGTGGCACGGCGCGAGATCGTGGCCTGCTGACTTGTCGGAGATAAGACCGATCGCTGCCTCAGGCGTCCGCAGCGCTCTTGAACCGAGCTTCGTAGTACGCGGCCAGGTTCATGAGCTCTCTGGCGCACTCGCCGCTGAAACACGAGCCGTGCATGACCGCGATGGTCCGCGGTTTCAGCCCGGCGAGTCGGCGGATCGTGGCGGCTGTCTGCGGCGTAAGCGACGTCGCCCTGAAGATGTCTTCCGTACGCGCGGCACGCTCGACGATGCTCTCCTCCGTCAGCGCGGGCCCGTCACCGACGTGAGTGAAGAGATCGCCCGCCAGGAGCGTTTGCGTGACCTCTTCCAAGATCAATCCTGACTCCCAGGCGTGCGGCACGTGCGGGGTGTCGATCCAGCGCGCGCGTTTACCGCCGATGTCGAGCACCTCGCCATCGGACAGAACGCGTGGCGGCCGGTCTGCGAGGTCATTGAGCGACACCATGCATGCAGTGGCACCGTGTGCGACCTGAGCTTTGGGCGCGGCGGCCAACCATTGGTTCATGGAGCCGCACTCATCCGACTCGATGTGCCCGAACGAAATCCAGCGCAGACTCGCTAGCGGCGTAATATGCGCGACGGCTGTGGAGATGTCATCGAACATGTGACGCGGACCCGTATGGAAGAGCAGCGGCTCCTCAGCGGTTACCAGATACTGATTGAATGTGAAGCCGGTCGGCGCGGCGATCTCGGGCACTAGAGTCGAAAGGCGGAAGATGCCGTCCGCGATCTCGTCGATGCGTACCGTCATGGACGATCTCCAGCGCTGAAAGAGCGTGTGCGATGCCAGTCTAGCCCGTTGTTGTCCCTCTGTCGCGACTCGGCGCGTGGTGTTCACGCTCAAGGTCAAGGGGCATGGGGTCCGGGTTTCCCGGTCCCATCGAGAAATGGCGAACTCCTTCGATGGTGTTTGCAGAACAAAAAGCGCATTACGCAACCTTTGACGCTGATGACAATGGGTCTTTACAACGAACCTGCCGGGGCGTACCTGCCGTCCATCATCTTCTGACTGCGCTGGCCCGGGGGCCGTCGAGATGTTCACGTTTTGGTGTGGAGCCAGCCGCTCGCGCTCACGGCCGGGTAATCGGAAACTCACGCAGCCGAGTGTTTGGCGGCTCCTGGCCGGTACTCGCCGTCCATGACCTGAGCGGGCATAGCCGCTGCTGCTCCTGCCCTTCGCAGCGCGGGCCCGATTTCCCTGCTAGGCTCAGCCACCATGGCCTATTCAGCATTTCGGCCCGCACTCTTCACACTCGATCCGGAACGCGCTCACAGGCTCGCACTGGACGCCGCGCGGCTTTACGGGCGTCTTCCCGGCCGTCCATTGAGCGGTTCGGCAGTCAATCTCATGGGCCTGCGGTTTCCAAACAGGCTTGGTCTCGCGGCGGGTTTCGACA
>Ga0134128_10002971_pt1 | contig 20782 bp, 11 predicted proteins | sample KB31754_FD_96462 | JGI IMG/M metagenome (GOLD analysis project Ga0134128, IMG submission 96462) | Terrestrial soil microbial communities with excess Nitrogen fertilizer from Kellogg Biological Station, Michigan, USA - KB3-175-4 | ecosystem: Environmental > Terrestrial > Soil > Unclassified ...
ACTATGTGGGGGACACCAAGACCCTTGACGTCCACGTGAAGCGCATCCGCGGCAAGATCGAGCCAGATCCGGCCGCGCCGAGGTTCCTGGTGACGGTGCGCGGGCTCGGGTACAAGTTCGAGCCGTAAACGCGGCAGCTCCGTCTCAAACAAAAACACCCACGAAATATGGGAAATAGTGTTTGATTTTGATTGTAATTGACCGTCGAAACTTTTACTGTGATTTGGATAACACTTTGCCGCGGCCTGGGGGCCGCCATAACAAAGGGATCCACCACCATGAATGTTCGATCATCACACGCGCCAGGCCGGGGAATGGGCGTGCAATTCGCAGCCATCCTGGCCACCGCTGCCATGGGGCTGATGGCAGTCTCCGGCCCGGCGCACGCCACCGGGGCTGCGGGGACCGCCCCCGGCCAGCAGTCAGCCGCGGGGGCCGCCGTGTCCGCCGATTCACCCAAGGTCATCTTCCCGGGCAACGACGGCAAGCCCCACAAAGTCACCACCGATTCCAAGTCGATGATGGTGGACGGCAAGCGGCTCAATGTGTTCTCCGGCGAGTTCCACTATTGGCGCCTGCCCAGCCCCGGCGACTGGCGGGACGTGTTCCAAAAAATGCGCGCCAGCGGCTTCAACGCGGTGTCCTTGTACTTCTTCTGGGGCCTGCATTCCACGGAGCCCGGCAAGTTTGACTTCACCGGCATCAAGGACATCAACCTCCTCCTGACCATGGCCCAGGAGGAGGGGCTGTATGTCATTGCCCGCCCGGGCCCCTACGTCAATGCCGAAATCTCCATGGGCGGCCTCCCGGCCTACCTGACCAAGAGCGGCGCGGGTTCCCTGCGCAGCACCGACCCTGCCGTGCTCAAGGAATCGCTGTCGTGGATCGATGCCTTCGACAAGATCGCCAAGAAGCACCAGGTCACGGACGGCGGCGGCTCCATAGTCACCTACCAGGCGGAAAACGAGCTGCTGAATGAAGGCGGGGACCGCCCGGCGTACATGAAGGCGCTCGTGACAAAGATCAAGGGTGACGGCATTACGGTCCCGCTTTTCCACAACGACTACGGCGCCAACGGGGCCTACGTGCCCGGCAGCGGGAAGGCCGGCGGAAACGTCGGACTGGACTACTACGCCTTTGACAACTACCCGCTCGGCTTCACCTGCTCGTCCGGCCGCGGCCAGGTCCCTGACATGGAATCACGCCTGCGGGCCCTGACCGCCACCAGCCCCCTGTTCATCGCCGAAGGCCAGGGCGGCGCCTTCACCCCCTGGGGCGCCAGCTTCAACACGAACAAGTGTGCGGACTTCGTGGACCCTGCCTTCACCCGCCAATACGGGGTAAACAACCTCAGCAACGGGACCAACATGTTCAACTACTACATGGAATACGGCGGCACCAATTGGGGCTGGACCGGATCGCCGTCGTCGGGCTTCACGTCCTACGACTATGGCGCGGCCATCAATGAAAACCGCCAGCTGACCCCCAAGGCGACGGTGCAAAAGGAGCTGGGATACTTCCAGCAGGACTTTGCGCCGATCTCCAACATGGTCCCCCAGGCGGCCGTCCCAGTCACTGTGGATGGCGGCGCCGGCACCATCAAGTCCTACCAGCGCATCGCCACGGAGGACCAGGCCGCCACGTCCGTCACCGGCAACGGCGCCCGCTTCCTGGGCTTCCGCCAAGGTGACAGCAACAGCACGGCAGAGCTGAAATACTCCTTCCCGCTTACCCTGTCCCCGCGCAAGGATATGGTCGCGGCCAGCTACACCACCGATGACACCGACACCACGGCCATCAAGTACACGGGCTCCTGGACACACGCCAGCGGCCAGTCCTGGACCGCCGGGGACTACCAGGACACCGAGACGTTCAGCAACACCACCGGGGACTACCTGGATTACACGTTCACCGGCCCCGGCATTCGCGTCATCGCCCCCGAGGCCAGCAACCACGGCATCGGCGACGTCTACATCGACGGCGTGAAGGCCGGCACGTTCAACACCTACGGGGCTCAAAACGCCTCCTCCCAGGTGGTGGGCTTCCAAAAGGACGGCCTGGACCCTTCCGTCAAGCACACCATCAAGATTGTGGTGACCGGCCAGAAGGATCCCAACAGCCAGGGCACCTTCGTCAGTGTCGATGCCTTTGACGTCATCAAGGCCTCGGACGGCACCACGCCGCCGGCCGACGATTCCATCACCTTCCCCCGCATCCCGCAGAAGGCCGGCACCTTCATGAGCATGCACGGCCGCGACGCCAGGATGGTCATTGCCGACTACGCCTTCGACGGGCAGAAGCTGATGTACAGCACCTCGGAAATGTTCGCCAAGATGCCCGTGGCCGGCGGCACGCTCCTGACCCTCAACGGCTCCAAGGGCGACGACGGCGAGACCGTCCTGCAGTACGCCTCCGAACCGCAGGTCACCACCCTCAGCGGCACCCCGGTTGAATCGACCTGGGACGCCGGCAGCAAGACGCTGCGCCTGAACTATGTGCACGGCAACAACACCGCCGTCAAGATCACAGGCGGCGGCGCGCCCCAGCTGACCATCCTGACCACCGACCGCACCCGGACCGGCCGGCAATGGATGATCGACGGCGTCGCGCAGGGGACCGGTAGCAACAAGACAGTCCTGGCCACCGGCGTCGACCTGCTCCGCACTGCCCAGTTCGACGGCGACACCGTCAACCTGGTTGGCGACACCACCACGGCACGCACCGCCAACATTTACGTTCCCGCCGGCATCACCAAGGCAACGTGGAACGGGCAGCCGCTGGCCACCACCCAGGGCGCCAACGGCCAGCTCGTGGCACAACTGGGCGGACCGGCTGCCTCCGCGCTTCCGGCGCTGGCCAACTGGAAGGTTTCGGGCGAAAACCCCGAATCCGCCGTCGCGTTTGACGACTCCGCCTGGCAGGAGGCCAACGCCACCGCTGCCGCCAACACCCGCCAGGGTCCCGGCCCCAACCAGGGCAAGGTTCTGGACACCGCATTCTACGGCTACTACGAAGGCGACACCTGGTACCGGGCCCACTTCACAGCCTCCTCCAATGCCACCAGCATCCAGCTGCAGGGCCAGGGCGGCAACGCCGCGGACATGCTGGTCTGGGTCAACGGAAGCTACGTGGGAGCTGCCGGTGCCGACGGCAGCATGAAGACCTTCACGGTGCCCGCAGGCGTCATCAAGGCCGGCCAGGACACGGTGGTATCCACCGTGGTCCGCAACAACGGGCAAAACCTTGACTGGTCCGACGACGGGCTCTCGCGCCAGAACCGCGGCCTGTACGACGCCATCCTGCCGAGCACCGGTGCCGTGACGTGGAAACTGCAGGGCGCCAAGGACAAGGCCGCCCCCGTGGACACGGCCCGGACCATGTACAACACCGGCGGACTTTACGGCGAGCGGGCCGGCTGGTACCTGCCCGGCTATCCGGACAGCGCGTGGGCCGATGCCAGCTCCTTCAAGCCCGCCAAGGCAGGAGTCACCTGGTACCGGACCAGCTTCGACCTCAACATCCCCGCCGGGACCGACACCGCGACGGCCCTTAAGGTCAACGACGCCAAGTTCGACGCCGGCCGCCAGGACTATGCCCGCGCCGTGATCTATGTCAACGGGTGGAACATCGGCACCTGGGTGGGCAATGTGGGCCCGCAGGACACATTCACCATCCCCCGCGGCTTCCTGAACGCCAACGGGAACAACACGCTGGCCGTGGCGCTAACCACCGAACGGGACGCCCAGGGTCCGGATTCCTTCACCCTGGTGGATAGCGGCACCAGCCTGGGTGGGGTCCCCTCCTCGCTGAACGCGGCACCCGGCTACCAGGCCGCCGTCGTCAGTGCCCAAGCTGTGGAAACCTCTCCAGCCCAGGGACCAGGGGTGACCATTGCCGCCAGCGGCACTGTGGCCCTGGCCCCGCTGGGCAACGGAGCGCTCACCTCCGCCACCCTCGACTTCGGCGACGGCACCGCCCCCGTGGCCGTCCCCGTGGCTGGGGGTGCGTTCAGCGCCGTCCACAGTTACGCGAAGAAAGGCAGCTACACGATTGTTGCCACGGTGAGGGATGCCGTGTCCGGGGCCGTTTTGGGCACCGCCACTATGGACGTCGCCGGAGGCAGCTGCAACGTCCACCACGTGTGCAGCTCGGCAGCAAGCAACTAGGCAGAACAGGAAGGCCGGCCACCCCCATGGGGTGGCCGGCCTTCCTGTTTTAAAGCTACGAAATACAGTCCCTACGGCGCGGCAACCGCGGTCGCGGTGGGCAGCAGCTCCTTGTATTCGTTCAGGGTCCCGTTCAACACGGGCACGTTGAGCTGGCCCGTATCGGAAGCGCCGCCGGACTGGCGCAGCTGGAGGACCTCCATGGCGCCGGCCGCAGCCTTGACGGTGCTGAGCGTGGCCTTGTCGTTCGCGGCGTTAAGGACCAGCGGAATGCCGGGCTTGACGGTCACTTCGGTCTGGGAACCCTGGTCGCCGCTGAAGGTCAGGGTGATGTCGGAGGTGGAGGTGTTGTAGAACGTGCCGGCGACGTGGCCGGGCGCGTCATTGCCGTTGGAGACAATCATGACGTTGCGCAATTCCAGGTGGCCCATGTCCATGCGCACGCCGTCGGAGGCGGAGTAGACGATGGTGGTGCTTTGCTGGTTGATGGCACTGCAACCGGTAAACGCAAGGGCCCCGACGCCAATGGCGGCAATCAGGCCAAGGCGCTGTACTCGTTTGGCACCGGGGATGCCGGCAGCGGTTCTCACGTCAGTAACTCCTCATGGAAAGAACAATTATCTCGGACCAGCTTATCCGCATTGGCAGCAAAAGCCCGCTTTTGGGCCGGTCGGATGAAGCCGCTGGGGCTGCCACGGTTCACTGCACTGCACCTTCGAGGCGTTTAGTCAAGGCCCAAGGGAATCTCCAATTGTTGGAACAATTGTGCCTTCAGCGTATCCCCAATGCGCCCTGACCTGCGGAAACTCAAGGGAGCGGCCCTTTATTCGTGGTAAACTAGGACTATTGGAAAGGGAGAATCCACATGCTTTTTGAGGTCGGCGAGACAGTAGTTTACCCACACCACGGCGCAGCAAAGATCGAAGAGATCAAGATGCGCACCATCAAGGGTGAAGAGAAGATGTATCTCAAGCTCAAGGTGGCACAGGGGGATCTAACCATCGAAGTGCCCGCAGAAAACGTCGACCTTGTCGGGGTCCGCGACGTTGTGGGCAAGGAAGGCTTGCAGCACGTCTTTGAAGTTCTTCGTGCCGAGTTTACGGAGGAGCCCACCAACTGGTCCCGCCGCTACAAGGCCAACTTGGAGAAGCTGGCATCCGGTGACGTCATCAAGGTTGCAGAAGTTGTCCGCGACCTGTGGCGCCGCGACCACGACCGCGGCCTTTCAGCAGGCGAGAAGCGCATGCTGGCCAAGGCCCGCCAGATCCTCATTTCCGAGCTTGCCCTGGCGGAAAAGACTGACGAGGACCGCGCAGCAGAAGTTCTTGACGAGGTCCTGGCCTCATAGTTGAGGCAATGCCCCACGGAACAAGGAACCCCGGCACCCCACGGTGCCGGGGTTCCTTGCATCCCGGCGCTACTGTGGAGACATGAGTGATGAACTAAACGGCAGCTGCGCCGTCGTGATCGTTGCTGCCGGTTCCGGGCAGCGGCTGGGATTCGGGGTCCCCAAGGCCAGGGTGCCGCTGGGCGGGGAGCCCATGCTGGCCCACGCCGTCCTTGGGGTGGTCAACGCTGGCATCGCAGCCCAGATTTGCATTGCCATCCCTCCGGGCGATCCGGAAATGGCCGGCATCTGTGCCGATCTTCAGGAACAGGCCGGCCCCGGAATCCTGTGGTCCGTCGTCGAAGGCGGTGCGGACAGGTCCGAATCGGTGCGGGCCGCGCTGACCGTCATGGCGGAGGGCATCACCACGGTCCTGGTCCACGACGGCGCGCGCCCGCTGACGCCGTCGGGCGTGTTTGAACGGGTCACGGCCGCGCTGCGCGACGGTGCGAAGGCAGTGATCCCGGCCCTGGCCGTGGTGGACACCATCAAGACAGTGGTGCCAACCGAGCTTCCCGCCACGGGGGCAGGCGTGGAAAAGGTGTCCGGCACCCCGGCCCGCAGCCGGCTCCGCGCCGTGCAGACGCCGCAGGGATTTGAGCTGGAGACCCTGCGCCGCGCCCATGAGCATGCGCTCACGCTCGATCCCGCCGCAGCCGCCCAGGTCACCGATGACGCCATGCTGGTCGAGGCCATCGGCGAGGACGTCTACGTGGTCCAGGGCTCCGCGCACAGCCTGAAAATCACCACCCCCACGGACCTTTTGCTGGCCGAGGCCATGCTGCAGGGCCCGCTCCGCCCGCGCTGGGTGGAGGGCTAGGCGATGGCCGGCGGGTGGAGCGGGCTGCCCCGCACCGGGATAGGCGTCGACGTCCATGCCTTTGCCCAGGAAATGGGCGACGCCGGCACGAAGGTCCCGCTGTGGCTGGCAGGCCTGCTGTGGGAAGGCGAGCCGGGCCTGTCCGGCCATTCCGATGGCGACGCCGTGGCCCATGCCGCCGCTGACGCCTTGTTTTCCGCCGCCGGGGTGGGGGACCTGGGCACGCACTTTGGCACGGACCGCCCCGAGTGGAAGGGTGCCAGCGGTGCAACGCTGCTGGCCGAGGCCGCGCGCATTGTCCGCGCAGCAGGGTTTGAGATCGGCAACATTGCCGTCCAGTTCATCGGAAACCGGCCCAAGTTCAGTCCACGCCGGGCCGAAGCCGAGGCCGTGCTGGGCGCCGCGGCCGGTGCGCCGGTCTCCGTCAGTGCCACCACCTCGGATGCTCTGGGTTTCACAGGCCGCGGCGAGGGCATCACGGCCGTCGCCACCGCCCTGGTTGTCAGGTCGGAGCCGTAAACTGCCGCGGTCAACACCAGCCCGCCACCCAAGCCGCCGCCCGAGAGGATAACCTAGAGCCGTGACCCTGCGCTTTTATGATTCCGCCACCGCCGCCGTCCGCGACTTCACGCCGCTCCGGGAGGGCCGGGTTTCGCTGTACTACTGCGGCGCCACCGTCCAGGGCGAACCGCACATCGGGCACGTCCGCTCCGCACTGGCCTTTGACCAGCTGACCCGCTGGTTGCAGACCAGCGGCTACGAAGTCACCGTGGTGCGCAATGTGACGGACATTGACGACAAGATCCTGGTCAAGGCCGCCGAAAATGGCGAGCCCTGGTGGGCCCTCGCCTACCGCTTTGAGCAGGCCTTCGAGGACGCCTATGACGCCCTCGGCATTCTCAAGCCCACGTACGAGCCCCGCGCCACCGGCCACATCCCGGAAATGCACGCGCTCATTGCCCGGCTCATCGAGCGCGGCCACGCCTACCCGGCCCTGGATGATTCCGGCGACGTGTACTTCGACGTGCGCTCCTGGGCCAAGTACGGCTCGCTGACGCACCAGAACATTGACGACATGCAGGCCGCGCCCGACGCCGACCCCCGGGGCAAGCGCGATCCCCGCGACTTTGCGCTGTGGAAGGGGTACAAGGATGGCGAGCCGGAGACGGCCCGCTGGGAATCCCCCTGGGGCGCGGGCCGCCCCGGCTGGCACCTGGAATGCTCCGCCATGGTCACCAAGTACCTTGGCACGGAGTTCGACATCCACGGCGGCGGCCTGGACCTGCGCTTCCCGCACCACGAAAATGAGATGGCGCAGTCGCAGGCGGCCGGCCACGGCTTCGCCAGCTTCTGGATGCACAACGGCATGGTCACCTATGAGGGTGAGAAAATGTCCAAGTCCATCGGCAACACCATCAACCCGCGCGAAATGCTGGAACTCGCCCGGCCGTTGGTGGTCCGCTACTACCTGGGCCAGGCCCACTACCGCTCGGTGCTGGACTACCGGCCCGGCTCGCTCACGGAGGCCGCGGCCGCCGTCGAACGCATTGAGACGTTTGCGAATGCGGCCCTTGGGCTGCTGTTCCCCGGCAACGATTTTGGCTACATTGCAACGCGACCGGAAGCCTTCCATGCCGCCATGGATGACGACCTCAACATCCCGGCAGCCCTCGCCGTGCTCCATGAAACAGTCCGGGCGGGCAACACTGCCCTGGCGGCAGGGGATCGGGACGCAGTCCAGGATGCGTTCCTGGCCGCCATGGGAATGACTGAGGCTTTAGGAATCAACCCGTTGGACGCGCAGTGGCAGCAGGGCAGCGGCTCGGCGGCCGAGCTGGGCGCCCTGGAAGTGCTGGTCACGGCGCAACTGGAGGCCAGGGCCCGGGCCCGGGCGGAGAAGAACTGGGCCGAATCGGACAGGATCCGCGACCTCCTGGCCGAAGCGGGAGTTGAAGTGGCGGACTCGGCAACCGGCTCCACCTGGTCCCTAAAGCGCTAACCCCCCACCCCCCAACCGTCCCTCGGTTCCAAACGGGGCACTTTTCCTCGACGCTCGGTTGCAAGTGGGTGGAAGTCGGCGAACGCTCCCTCAGCGGATGCAGGAGCGTTGCCAAAAAGTGCCCCGATTGCAACCGAGCGTCTGGGAGGGCGGGGCGTGAGAAAGGGCACTTTTGCGCCCGCGTATCGGGAAATTGGCGTGCAGGCCGTAAGCTATTAGCTACGGGTGTCCACTATCCCGTTCTCCCGTGCGCCTAAAATGCGAGTGCGGGCATACTTGTTTGACGACTTCGGGGCCTTGAAAAAACCGGCACCGCACCAATCGTAAGGGTTTTACCATGGCCAACAATCCCCGCTCCGGCGCCGTCCGCAAATTGAAGAAGGGTCCCCTCAAGGGCACAGGCGGACTGGGCCGCAAGGCACTTGAGGGCAAGGGTCCCACCCCGAAGGCTGAAGAACGCACCTATCACAAGGCGTACAAGAACAAGCAGCTTGCCGAGCGTTCAGCCGCCAAGCACAGCGCCGGCGCCGGCGGCCACACCAGCAACCGGCGCAGCAGCGGGCCGAAGGGCCGGGCCACCGAAGAGCTGGTCACGGGCCGCAACTCCGTGGTGGAGGCACTGCGCGCCGGCATCCCCGCGAAGGCGCTCTACGTTGCCGTGCGCGTGGACATGGATGAGCGCGTGCGCGAATCCATCAAGCTGGCCAACGAGCGCGGCATCCCCCTGCTTGAGGCCCACAAGCCGGAACTGGACCGCCTCACCGAAGACGCCATCCACCAGGGGCTGGTCCTGCAGATTCCGCCGTATGAGTACGAGGACGCCGTGGACATGGCCAGCGAGGTCATGGCCAAGTGGAAAAAGGGCCACATTGCCAATGCCCCGCTCATCGTCGCGCTGGACGGAATCACGGACACCCGCAACCTGGGCGCCATCATCCGCAGCGTGTCCGCATTCTCGGGCCACGCCGTGATCATTCCCGAGCGCCGCAGTGCCGGAGTAACGGCCGCCGCCTGGAAGACCAGTGCTGGGGCAGCCGTGCGCGTCCCCGTTGCCAAGGCCCCCAACCTGAACCGCGCCATCGGCGCCTTCCAGAAGATGGGTTACTTTGTGCTGGGCCTGGACGGCGAAGGCGACGTATCCCTGCCCGACCTTGGCCTGGCCACGGATCCGATCTGCCTCGTGGTGGGTTCGGAAGGCAAGGGGCTCTCCCGCCTGGTGCGTGAAAACTGCGACCAGATTGTCTCCATCCCGATCAACTCGGCCATGGAATCCCTGAACGCTTCCATGGCCGTGGGCATCAGCCTCTACGAGGTTTCAAAACAGCGCAGCACCCAGGCCTAACTGTGCCGGTAACAGATGTCGAAACCGTTGGAACCCTCGGGATGGGATTGTCGCGCCGGTTCCCCCTTGGCGTGAGCACCCTGGCCGAAAAGCATGGTCCGGATGCCGTCAATGTTGCCGTGTACGCGCCTGCCCGCCGCCGGGTGGCACTGTGCCACCAGGCTCCCGGCGGGGCCTGGAAGGCGGTTCTGCTGCCTGACGTGACTGACGGCGTCCACCACGGCCTGATTGCCGACATGCCGGTGGGCAGCCGGTACGGCTTCTACACGGGGTTCGACAGCGATTCCGGCCAGCTGCTGCAGGTGGATCCCGAATCCGTCCAGCTGCTGCTGGATCCGTACGGGCGCTACATTGACGAACACGAGACCGCCGACGGCACGGCCCGATACGTCTCGGTGCGCATGCAATCGGACTTCGACTGGGGCAATGTCGTTCGGCCCAACACACCGCGCCGCAACACGGTGCTCTATGAGGCACATGTGCGCGGCCAAACTATGCTGCACCCGGGCATCCCCGAAGACATCCGGGGCACCTATGCGGGCATGGCGCACCCCGTCATGATCAAGCACCTGCAGAAGCTCGGCGTGACCGCCGTGCAATTGCTGCCCATCCACTTCCACATTGACGAGCCCCACCTGCACGGCACGGGCATGCGCAACTACTGGGGCTACAACTCGCTGGGCTTCTTTGCGCCCCAGGTGGACTATGCCAGCGCAGATGCGCGCCGCCGCGGCCCGGAAGCCGTCCAGGCGGAACTGAAGGGCATGGTGAAGCTGCTCCACATGGCCGGGATTGAAGTCATCCTGGACGTGGTCTACAACCACACCGCCGAGGGCGGGCAGGGCGGGCCTGCGCTGAGCTGGCGCGGCCTGGCCGAGGAACAGTACTACCGCATGCACGACGGCGGATACGTCGACACCACCGGCTGCGGCAACTCCCTGAACTTCGGCAATCCCCATGTCATCAGAATGGCCATGGACTCGCTGCGGTACTGGGTGGAGGAATTTCACGTCGACGGCTTCAGGTTTGACCTGGCCGTGTCACTGGCGCGCAACGGGACGCATGAGTTCAGCAGCCAGCACCCGTTTCTCCTGGCCGCGGCCACGGACGGGGTCCTGGCTGCCACCAAGCTCATAGCCGAGCCCTGGGACATGGGAATCGACGGCTGGCAGACGGGCAACTTCCCCACCGGCTGGTCCGACTGGAACGACTCGTTCAGGGACAATGTCCGCAGCGTGTGGCTCACCGACCGTGCATCCCAGCTGGACGGGCACCACCACGGAAGCCTGGGCAAGCTGGGCGACGCCCTTGGCGGCTCGGCCGGGCTGTTCGCGCAGTCCGGGCGCAGCCCCATGGCGTCCATCAACCTGCTGACGGCCCATGACGGGTTCACCCTGGCCGACCTCACCGCGTACAACCACAAGCACAATGAGGACAACCAGGAAGGCAACCGCGACGGCCACGACCACAACCGCAGCTGGAACCACGGGGTCGAGGGCATCAGCGACGATCCCGCCATCCTGGCCGAGCGGTCCCGCACTGCCCGAAACCTGATGGCCACCCTGTTGCTGGCCCTGGGCGTGCCCATGATCACGGCCGGCGATGAGCTGGGACGGAGCCAGGGCGGAAACAACAACGCCTACTGCCAGGACAATGAAATCGCCTGGCTGGACTGGAGCATGGACGACGACGCGAAGACCATGCTCTCGGCCACCCGGCGCCTCCTGCAGATCCGCAAGGACTTCCTCGCCGAGCAGCCCAGCAGCTACCCCATGCGTGGCGGCGAATCGTTTATCCACTGGTTTGGCGCGGACGGCCTCCCCATGACGGCTGAACGCTGGACCAACCCGCATGAACGCGTCCTGACCATGCTCATCGGTTCGCCCCACGGGCTGGTGGACGGGCTGGTGGTCTTCAACACCGGCATCACCGATGAAATGGTCACGCTGCCCGCCAACCCCCGCTATGCCACGGATCCCGCCGCGGAGCCGGGCCCATTCATGTTGCGCATGACCACCGCCGCCGCGGGGACGGACCGCGACGGCGAACCCACCTTCCGGCTGCCCCGTTCCGTTCCGCGCGTCCCGGCAGGGGACGCCGTCCCCGTCGAGGCCAACACGGTGCAGATCTACCGCAACGACCTGGCCCCGCGCTGACCCGGCGGCGCGGGCCGGGCTACGCCGTCGCGATGAGTCCCAGCTCGGCGGAATTGGCCATTGCGGCGTGGCGGGGGAGCACCTTGACGCCGTAGCCAAAGCTGCCGGAACGGTCAATGACCAGGTCGGCGGTGAATTGGAAGCGGCCCTCACCCAACTTTGAGACGCCATCCAGCGTGAGGATGCGCGTGTCGCTGAGTTCGTCGGAGTCACCCACGCGGCCGTAGGCCACCTGGACACTGACATCGTCCGGGCGCAGTCCGCCCAGGTTGACGTTGGCCCGCACCTGGATGGTTTCCCCGATCTGGGGCTCATCGGAGATGCCGTGGGAGTCCACGTGTTCAATGTGGAGGCCGCCCCACTCGGCGCGCACCTTCTCGGTCCAGGCCGTGAATTCCTTCGTGGCGGCGTAGCCGTCGGCCCGGGCGGCGCGGCCGGCCTCGGCGGCAGGCTGGTACAGGCGCTGGACGTACTCGGACACCATGCGCCCGGCGGAGACGGCCGGGCCCAGCTGGGCCAGGGTGTGCTTGATCATGGAGATCCAATGCGACGGCAGCCCGTCGCCGCTGGGCTGCGACGGACCGGCCGCCCCCGCGCCTGCGGACACCAGGTCGCCGTAGAAGCGCGGCGCCACCTGTGTTTCCAGGAGTTCGTACAGGGCCGCGGATTCGATGTCGTCGCGTTCCTTCTCACTGGTCCCCTGGTTGGCGGTGGGGATCGCCCAGCCGTTTTCGCCGTCGTACAGCTCATCCCACCAGCCGTCCATGACGGACAGGTTCAGGGAGCCGTTGATGGCGGCCTTCATGCCGGAGGTTCCGCAGGCCTCCAGCGGGCGGAGGGGGTTGTTCAACCAGACATCGCAGCCGGGGAACAATGTGCGGGCCATGGCGATGTCGTAATTGGGCAGGAACACAATCCGGTGGCGGACCTCCGGGTCGTCGGTGAACTGGACCAGGTCCTGGATCATCTTCTTGCCGGCGTCGTCGGCCGGGTGGGACTTGCCGGCGATGACGATCTGGATGGGATGCTCAGGGTGCAGCAGCAGGGCCTTGAGCCGGGCGGGGTCGCGCAACATCAGCGTCAGGCGCTTGTACGTGGGCACGCGCCGGGCAAAACCGATGGTCAGCACGTCCGGATCCAGGGCGGCATCGGTCCAGGCCAGCTGGGCGTCCGCGGCGCCCCTCTTCTTCCACGAGGCCCGCAGGCGGGCCCGTGCGTCCTCAACCAGGGCTGTGCGCAGGCGGCGGCGCAGGGCCCAGACGTCTGCGTCGCTGACGTCGTACACCTTGGACCAGTCCGGGCCGTTGAGCACGTCGGCGCCAAACTTTTCGCGGGCCAGCTCGGCGAGGGCAGGGTCCACCCAGGTGGGCACGTGCACGCCGTTGGTCACGGACGTGATGGGGACGTCGTCGTGGTCGAAGCCCTGCCAGAGCCCGGCAAACATTTCCCGCGACACCACACCGTGCAGCTTCGCCACGCCGTTGGCCCGCTGTGCCAGGCGCAGCCCCATGACGGCCATGTTGAACACATCCGGATTGCCGCCGTCGTAGTTCTCGGCGCCCAGCGCCAGGATTTCGGCCACGGGGACGCCTGGCGCCAGTTCACCGGCAAAAAAGTGTTCGATCATGCTGCGCGGGAAGCGGTCAATTCCCGCAGGAACGGGCGTGTGGGTGGTGAACACCGTCGATGCCCTGCCCGCGGCCAGTGCCTCGCCAAAGCTCAGCGGGCGTTCCGTGACCGACGCATCCATGAGTTCGCGGATGCGCTCAATGCCCAGGAAGCCGGCGTGCCCCTCATTGGTGTGGAACACCTCCGGCGCCGGGGTTCCGGTGAGGCGGGCGTAGGCACGCAGCGCCTTGACTCCGCCCATGCCCAGCAGCAATTCCTGGGCCAGCCTGTGGTCCCCGCCCCCGCCGTACAGGCGGTCGGTCACGCCCCGTGCGGCGTCGTCGTTCTCGGCAACATTGGAATCCAGCAGCAGCAGGGGCACCCGGCCCACATCCGCACGCCATACATTGGCCAGCAGCGCCCGGCCGTCCGGCAGCGGCAGGGAAATCCGCACGGGCGTCCCGTCATCCTCGCGCAGCAGAGTCAGCGGCAGCGAGTCGGGGTCCAGCAGGGGGTACGTCTCCTGCTGCCAGGCGTCCTTGGACAGGGACTGCTTGAAGTAGCCGGCCTGGTAGAGCAGCCCCACGCCGATGAGCGGCACGCCCAGGTCGGAGGCGGACTTGAGGTGGTCCCCGGCCAGGATGCCCAGGCCGCCGGAATATTGCGGCAGCACCTCCGTGATGCCGAACTCGGGTGAGAAGTAGGCGATCGCAGCCGGAGCATCCGTGCCCAGGCCCTGGTACCAGCGCGGCTCGTTGAGGTACTGGTCCAGGCTGCGGGCGGCCTCCGCCACGCCGGCCACCACCGCCGGATCGGCAGCCAGTGCCAGCAGCTGTTCGCGGGTGATGGCGGCCAGCATTGCCAGGGGGTCGTGCCGCACCTCGTCCCACAATTGCGGATCAAGTGACTCAAAGAGCCTCCGGGTCGGCAGGTGCCATGACCAGCGCAGGTTCGTTGCCAGACGGGACAGGGCACCAATCTCCTCGGGGACAACGGTGCGGACAGTGAATCTACGATTTGCCTTCATGCCGGTCACCCTAACCCATGAATGTTTACGCAACGCTTCGCGGGGACACAAAAGCGATTTCGTGACGTCATGAATCCTGCGCTGCACCCAAATTTGCCTGCATGCTGGACGAATCGCCCAACTTTGCCGTAGACCTTAGGAATATTTGGGCGAAGTCGCTAACGTCGTCTCTGTGACTACTTCCAAGCCAGCACGCCACGCATCCGCCCCGACGGCCCCGGCCTCGGAACCGTCGCCCGCGCCGTCGCCCACGGAAGGCCTGCGCTTTGGCAGAATCCCCATCACCAACGTCCAGCCCGTCATTGAGGATGGAAAGTTCCCGGCCAAGGCCGTGCGCGGCGGCGACATCCAGGTGCGCGCCGTCGTATTCCGGGAAGGGCACGACGCCGTTGGCGTGACGGCGGTCCTGTTCGACCCCAGTGGCGCCGAGGCCCAGCGCACCCGCCTCAAGCCGCTGGGCAAGGGGAGCGATGCGTGGGGCGGCGTGCTGACGCCCGCCACCGTGTTGGAGTGGTCGTTTGCCGTGGAGGGCTGGACGGACCTCTACGCCACCTGGACCCACAATGCGCAGGTGAAGATCAACGCCGGCGTGGACGTGGATGTCATGCTCGCCGAGGGCCGCCAGCTTTTGTCCAGGGCGGCCAAGGCATGCCCCGCCCCCGCGGACGCCAAGGTTTTCAAGCAGGCCGCCAAGGCGCTCGCTGATGACTCCCTCAACACCAACGACCGCCTGGCCGCCGGCACCGGTCCCGCCGTCCGCGCCGCCGTCGGGCGCTTCCCGCTGCGGGACCTGGTGACCCGGAGCCGGCGCTACCCGCTTCAGGTGGAGCGCGACGCCGCCGGGCGCGGCGCCTGGTATGAGTTCTTCCCCCGTTCAGAGGGCGCCCGCCGCGATCCCACCACTGGCCTGTGGAGCAGCGGGACATTCACGACGGCGGCCCGTCGCCTTCTAGCGGTCGCCGCCATGGGCTTTGACGTTGTGTACCTGCCCCCCATCCACCCCATCGGCACCATCAACCGCAAGGGCCCGAACAACACCCTGGTGGCGGGGCCGGCGGATCCCGGCTCGCCCTGGGCCATCGGCTCCGCGGCCGGCGGGCACGACTCCATCCACCCGGACCTGGGCACGTTTGGCGACTTTGACGCGTTTGTGGCCGCCGCCAACGAACTTGGCCTGGAAGTGGCGCTGGACCTGGCCCTGCAGTGCGCCCCGGACCACCCGTGGGCCACGGCCCACCCGGAATGGTTCACCACCCGGGTGGACGGGACCATCGCCTACGCGGAAAACCCGCCGAAAAAGTACCAGGACATCTACCCGCTGAACTTTGACAACGATCCGGCCGGGCTATCCGCGGAAATCCTGCGCATTGTCCGGTTGTGGATCGGCCACGGCGTGAAGATCTTCCGGGTCGACAATCCCCACACCAAGCCCGTCTGGTTCTGGGAATGGCTCATCGGCACGGTCAACGCCGAAAACCCTGACGTGGTGTTCCTGGCCGAGGCTTTCACGCGCCCGGCCATGATGGCGGCGCTGGGCCGGGCAGGATTCCAGCAGTCATACAGCTACTTCACGTGGCGCAACACCAAGGAGGAGCTGGAGGAATACCTGGTCCATGTCAGCCGTGAATCCGCCGGCTACTTCCGCCCGAATTTCTTCGTCAACACCCCTGACATCCTCACCGAATTCCTGCAGTATGGGGGGCCCGCCGCCTTCAAGATACGCGCCATCCTGGCGGCCATGGGGAGCCCGTTGTGGGGCATGTACGCCGGCTACGAGTTGTTTGAGCACGTGGCCCGGCCCGGCTCCGAGGAAAACATTGACAACGAAAAATACCAGTACAAGGACAGGGACTTTGCCGGGGCGGAGGCTGCCGGAAAGTCCCTGGCGCCCTTTGTCACGCTGCTGAACAAAATCCGCCGCGCCCACCCGTCGCTGCTGGACCTGGAAAACCTGACCCTGCACCGAAGCTCCGACCCTTCCACGCTGGTTTTCAGCAAGCACAAGACCATTGCGGCCACGGCGGATGAACCGGCCCGCAAGGACACGATCATCGTGGTCATCAATGTGGACCCCCACAGCATGCGCGAAGGCCAGGTCACCCTTGACCTGGAGGCGCTGGAGCTGGACGGGCTTGCCCCGGACGGCACCTTCATCGTGGACGAGCTCATCACCGGCGCCACCTGGAACTGGGGCCGGCAAAACTACTTCCGCCTGGATGCGCACCTGGAACCGGCCCACATCCTGCACGTGCGGCGCTAGCGGTGCCCATGAGCCCAGACATCCTCGCCCTGCTGTCACCCTGGCTCCCGCAGCAGCGCTGGTACCCCCTCAAGGACGGTGCCCCGGCCGCCCCGCGCCTGCGCCAGGCGTTGGATGTCCCGTCCGCCCGTCCCGGCACGGCATACCGCGTGCTGGTCATCGACCTCGCTGCCGCGGCCCCGGCTGTCGCGGACAGGTCCGCAGAAACGGACGACGCCGGCACTCCCGTCACGCTGCAGGTCCCCGTGGGCGTCCACCAGGGAAGGCAGGGCGGCCTCCCCGACGCATCCCTGATCGGGACCACCGAAGACGGCGAATGGATTTACGACGCCCTGTTCGACCCTGGATTCATGGACGCCTGGCTGTCAGTGTTGACCGGTGCCATGAAAGTGGACGCCGTGGCGACGTGGCACAGTGATGCCATATCAGTTGAAGGGTTCGACACGCCGCTGCCGTCCGTCCGTGTGATGTCCAGTGAGCAGTCCAACAGCTCGGTCGTGTTCGAACTGGGCGGACGGCCGCTTATCGCAAAGTTTTTCCGGGTCCTGCAATCCGGCCTGCATCCGGAAGTGGAGTTGGGCCGGGCGCTCCTGACGGCCGGCAATGCCTTTGTCCCGGCCCTTTGTGCCGCCGCCACGGCGGAACTGGTGCCGCCGCTCGTTTCGAAACCGGGCCAGGGCGTCGGCCAGACCACGCTTCTTGTCATTCACTCCTTCATTCCAGGCGGGCAGGACGGTTGGGAGAGTGCACTGGCTGCCGTTTCGGGCGGCCGAGGCTTTACCGCGGAGGCCCATGCCATCGGGTCGGCGCTGGCCCGCGTGCACGGCAGCCTGCGCAGTTCGCTGGGGGAGCTCAGCTGCGCCGGGGAGGAAGTCGCGGCGTTTGTCGAGGCGATCATCGCCCGGCTGGCGTGGTCCTGGGAGCTCGCGGCGGCCGCCGTCGGGCCTTATGACCGCCAGCTCAACCACATCATGGCACAACTGCGCCACTTGCGGGAGCTGCCGCCCGTCCAGCACATCCACGGTGACCTCCACCTGGGCCAGCTGATCCATGTGCCCACTCCAGGGAACAGCCGCTGGTACTTCCTTGACTTCGAGGGCGAGCCGCTGCGGCCGCTGGCAGAACGCAGAAAGCCGGACGTGGCGCTGCGCGACGTCGTGGGCATGGTCCGCTCATTCGACTACGCCGGTGCACAGGCAGTCCGGCAGGGCCTGGCCAGCACCGAATTCGGCTCCGCCTGGTCGGACGCGTGCAGCGAGGCGTTCATTGAGGGGTACCAGGGCGGGTGGCCCAACAGTGTGGAGAAGACCTCGGTCCTCTACCGGGCATTGTTGCTGGACAAGGCGCTTTATGAAGTTGTTTATGAATTGCACAACCGGCCCGAGTGGGTGGGCGTACCGGTGCAGGCCGTTCGGAATTTGTTTGAATCAAGGGAAAGTAGCGTGGACATGGGACTGAAGAAAGCCGCCAGACTCGCAGTGGATGCGGGGATCCTGGCCAGTGTTTCGGACGGAACGCACTATGCGCCACATTCCGTGCTCGGCGCCCATCTGGGCGAGGACGGTTCGGCAACCATCCGCACCTTGCGCCACTTGGCGGAGTCGGTGACGGTGGTGACCGGCAGCGGCAGCTTCCCCATGGTGCACGAGCACGGCGGGATCTGGGTTGCCGTGGTGCCCGTGGAGGAAACCGGGCATGTGCCGGATTATCGCCTGGAAGTGCGGTATGCCGATGGTTTGCACAGGGTTGACGACCCCTACCGCTACCTTCCCACCGTTGGCGAGCTCGACCTGCACCTCATGGCGGAGGGCCGGCATGAAACGTTGTGGACTGTGCTGGGCGCCCATGTCCGTCGCTACCACTCCGCCATGGGAGACGTCGCCGGCGTCAGTTTCGCCGTCTGGGCTCCGGGCGTCCGGGCCGTGCGCGTCATTGGCGAGTTCAATGGCTGGGACGGCAGGTCGCATGCCATGCGCAGTCTGGGGACAAGCGGGATCTGGGAGTTGTTCGTTCCCGAGGTGGAGCCAGGTGCACGCTACAAGTTTGAAATTCTCACCGAGCACGGGCAGTGGCTGGAAAAGGCTGATCCCATGGCGTACGGCACAGAGGTGCCGCCACTGACGGCTTCGCGCGTGGTGGAGTCCACCTATGCATTTCAGGACTCGGCCTGGATGGCGGCCCGCGCCGCTCGGGATCCCCACAACTCACCCATGAGCGTGTATGAGGTCCATCTCGGCTCGTGGAGGCAGGGGCTGGGCTACCGTGAGCTTGCCACGGATCTGGTGGACTACGTCAAGTGGCTCGGTTTCACCCATGTTGAGTTCATGCCCGTCTCGGAGCATCCGTTTGGCGGCTCGTGGGGCTACCAGGTGACGTCCTACTTTGCGCCCACCTCGCGGTTTGGCCACCCCGACGAATTTCGCTTCCTGGTCGATGCGCTGCACCAGGCCGGCATCGGCGTCATCATGGACTGGGTGCCGGCCCATTTTCCCAAGGACGAATGGGCGCTCGCCAATTTCAACGGCTCGGCCCAGTACGAACACGCCGATCCCCGGCTTGGCGAGCATCCCGACTGGGGAACGCTCATCTTCGACTTTGGCCGCAACGAAGTCCGCAATTTCCTGGTGGCAAATGCCCTCTACTGGATGGAAGAGTTCCACATCGACGGGCTGCGGGTGGACGCCGTTGCCTCCATGCTCTACCTCGACTACTCCCGCGAGGAAGGGCAGTGGAGCCCCAACCGATTTGGCGGGCGGGAGAACCTGGAGGCCATCAGCTTCCTGCAGGAAATGAACGCTACGGTCTACCGTCGCAACGCCGGCGCCGTGACCATTGCCGAAGAATCCACGGCATTTCCGGGCGTGACCGCGCCGACCAGCGCCGGCGGGCTGGGCTTCGGCATCAAGTGGAACATGGGCTGGATGCATGACTCCCTGAGCTATATGGAGGAGGATCCCGTCAACCGCGGGTGGCACCACAACCAAATCACCTTCTCCCTGGTCTACGCGTTTACGGAAAACTTCCTGCTGCCCATCAGCCACGACGAGGTTGTCCACGGCAAGGGCTCGCTGCTGCGCAAGATGCCGGGCGACAGGTGGCAGCAGCTGGCAAACCTTCGTGCCTTCCTGGCGTTTCAGTGGGCGCACCCCGGCAAGCAGCTGATCTTTATGGGCACTGAATTTGGCCAGGAAGCCGAATGGAGCGAACAGCACGGACTTGATTGGTGGCTGGCGGAGAACCCGCCGCACCGAGGCATCCAATTGCTGGTCAAGAAGCTGAACCAGGTCTATTCCACCACTCCCGCCCTCTCGGAACAGGACAACAAGCCCGAAGGCTTTAGCTGGATCAACGGGGGTGACACCACGCACAATGTGGTTTCCTTCATTCGTTGGGACGGGGCCGGCAACCCCCTGGTGTGTGTCGTCAACTTTGCGGGCGTTGCCTATGAAGACTTCCGCGTTGGAGTGCCTTCCGCCGGGAAGTGGGAAGAAGTGCTGAACACGGACAGTGCCGAATACGGCGGATCCAATGTGGTCAACGCGGCGCCACTCCCCGGGGAAAACCGGCCGTGGGACGGGCAAAAGTACTCCGTGGGTCTACGGATTCCGCCCCTTGGCGCCGTCTACCTGGTCCCCTCCAAGGGGTAGCTGGGCAGTCCCGATCTAACACCTGCCGTTGGTTTGGCTTTTGCCGCCGGCAGGTGTTAGAGTAAGTACCCCGCCGGGCGAACAGCCCGGCATGGAACCAGACCACATCCTAGGCCTAGAAAATAGGTGTAATGATGTGTGTTTACTCGCGAGTTGGTTATCAATTTCGGAATAAATGAATCTGGTTGTCGGATTTGCTTTTGGAAAGCAGATCAGATAAGTTTGTGAAGTTGCCCCGGTGCTGTTCGCTACGGACTGTTTGTTTGGTTTGGGTGTTTTGGCTGGGTGTGGTTGTTGTTTGAGAACTCAATAGTGTGCCAAGTTTTATTGATACCAATTTATTGTTTGATGGATTGGTTATTTGGTTGTG
>Ga0134128_10002973_pt1 | contig 20777 bp, 17 predicted proteins | sample KB31754_FD_96462 | JGI IMG/M metagenome (GOLD analysis project Ga0134128, IMG submission 96462) | Terrestrial soil microbial communities with excess Nitrogen fertilizer from Kellogg Biological Station, Michigan, USA - KB3-175-4 | ecosystem: Environmental > Terrestrial > Soil > Unclassified ...
CATACAAGAATTGGTCTGAACGCTCCACCGAAAGGCGGAGGTTTGGTTTATTCTGTATGTTGGGTTACTTTGCGGTTACCTCTCGACGGTTTAGCTAAATGCTCCGCCGATTTTTTTTATCTAATTTTAAAAACGGATGTAAGAATATTTTGTTTATTGCTTAAAAAAAATTATTTTTAAAAAAGACTTATACGTTCTCGCTTTTTATGAAAAAAAAGATACGACTGGCTATTGTGGATGATAATAGCATTTATAAAAGCACTTTGACTGCATTTTTCAATGGGTTTAAAGATTTTAAAATATCAATTAAATGCTCAAATGGGCAAGAGCTAAAAGAAAATTTAATGAGCCAAATAGTTGATGTGGTGCTTTTAGACTTTAAAATGCCTGTGATGGATGGTTTAAAAACCACCGAATTTTTGTCGGAATACTACCCTAATATAAAAATAATAATTCTTACTGCCTACGATAATACAATTGATTCGTTAGAGTTGATCGAAAAAGGAGCACACGGTTTTTTACCTAAAGATAATGGTCTTAACCAAATTGTAGATGCGATTTATACCGTTCTCAAACAACAGGAATATTATGTTGGCAAAGGTTTAAAGAAGACTATTTCGCCCAAAGCAGGAAAAAATGATTTTACTAATGAACTAAAACTAACTGATAGAGAAGTTCAAATAATCGGATTAGTTTGCAATGGCACGACCAGTAAAAAAATTGCTGAAGAATTATGTATCAGTAAAAGAACAGTTGACGAACACAGGAGGAATGTGTTTCAAAAAACAAAAACAACAAGTATTGCAGAATTAACTAAGTTTGCTGTAAAGCATGGCTTGAATGGATAAGAAAAACAATATACTGACTGAAATAAATACTGTTTCACATGGGGATAAAAAATCAATAAAAGAGTTAATCCATGTTTTTATCGAACAGACAAGTGAAGATGTATTGTTAATCTATATTTGCCTTGAGACTAAAGATTGGAAAACTTTAAAAAACTTAGCACATAAAATGAAATCTACTTTCATTTGTTTAAATCAGACTCAAGTTATTAAGTATACGGACTTTTTAAATTATCATTCAGGAAGTAATGTTAAAGCCACTACAAAACATGCTACTGAGTTAGCACTATTTTGCGAGAAAACTATTGATTTTTTAAAGGAAAAAACTATAGAATAACTTCTCATAGAAGTAATCATTTGTTAAAAAAACGAAATTAGTACCCCGTATTTGTACGTACGTATAAATACCTATTTTCAAGGGTAAATTTTAGTCTAAATATCGCAAAGCACCTGTTAAATAACAGTTTAACTAAGTTCAAACAAAAAACTGTTTTGATTTTATTTTTACCTGAATTTCCTTTTAACATACTTTAGTACGTAAAATAAAAAAAACTTACGTATGAAATTGCACTTTTCAAAAATCAAACTTACGGCATTAGCCTTGCTGTTTACCATCTTGGCTATTGCTCAACAATCAGGTTCAGCGCCGTTAACACCGGGAGGTATAATGGATACCGTTTATGACCGCTTTGCAAATAAATATGCGTTAAAGAGTTTAGAGCTTGCGCAGCATTTAACAGATGGAGACAGGGTAGGCTCTGCGATCACTACAACGTGTAGCGCAGGTTATTTTAACCTGTACTTTGAAACAAACGGTTTGGGTTCTACAAATCAGGCAGCCAACCAAGCGGTTATTTGCCAGGTATTTTCGGATATATCGGCATTTATAAGTTCGCCATTAACGACAACAGGAAATCATGTAAACGTTTGGGTACGTGATTTTACCTCTGTGGCTCCTGCCGCATCCGGCATCTTGGGGCTTGCTTCACAATTTTATGCTGCGCCTGTAAGTACAACAGTTACGGGTATAGTAGACGGCGAAGTTCAAAAAACTATTATAAGCGGGGTTGACAGCTATACGGGTGTATCTCCGTTTCTTAATCCAACAGGGGCAGGTATCGTCGGAGCTTCGGGAGTTTATTTTCACTCAATGATCGCTTTTGATTTAAATTCTTATCCGTGGAATACAAGCCTTACAACAGGTGCAACAGGCAGTTATTATGATCTTTATACAGTTGTTTTACACGAGGCAACACACACACTTGGTTTTGCATCTTTAATAGATGCAAACGGGCTTTCTAAGTTAGCGCCGTGGGGGTTGAATTACTTTTCAAGGTTTGACAGTTTTCTAACTGACAATAGCGGTTCGCCCTTACTTACTCAAAGCGGTACAAGCTGTCCTAATTATCAATACGCTTTTAATTCGTCAATTTCAACAAGTGAACTTGCACCTTCTGTGGCTTCGTGTACAACAGATATAAATTTCGCAGGCACTGTAAATCAAAAATGTTATACTCCGTCGCTGTATGCAAGCGGAAGTTCGCTTTCACATATGGATGATCCATGCCATTCGCCGACAAGTTATACAACAGGAGGTTACTATGTGATGAGCTATGCTACTTCTCCGGGAATATCTAAACGTTATTATAAAGATGAAGAAAGAGCCATACTTTGTAATTTGGGTTACAGCGTAGGTACAGTTTTCGGTACCCCGACATATAGTTTAAGCTATAATAATTACGGCGGTTCTGCTTGCCCGGGTATTGGCGTTGCGGGTGTTAATGATGGTTTAAACAGTGTAGGTAATTATATATACTCTACCACAACAGGGACTTTGACAATTCCTGTATCAGCTATTTTAGGGAATGATTATAACGCCACTTCATTGAGCTGCGTGCAAACAGTTTATCCTTCGGGTACAGTTTCAGTTGTTGGCAGTAATATTGTATATACAGCCAATCCAAACTTCTTTGGAGCAGTTCTTATACGGTATCTTCCTATGAACGGTTCAACTGCGGGAAACATAACATACATTACCGGGTTCTTCTTACCAACCAACTGTACGCCTGCAAGTGGCTGTAACATGATACAAAACGGAGGCTTTGAAACATTAAGCGCAACATCCACATATCAATGCGGAGATGGATACTACCCCGGATTTAGTCAGGCAAACCCAAATGTGAACATGAATTGCTGGTACCAGTACATCAACACACCCGATTTATATACTCGTGGTTGTAACAATAGCGGGGATGCACATTCCAATATGTATGATTTGGCAACAAATACATTTGGTTCTATTCCAACATGGGACAGCCATAACCCTTCAACTGGCAACGATCACGTACTTGGTTTAGCGGAAGGGAATTATCAGGGAGGTTATACGCTTGGTGGTTATTGTGAAGCCATGCAAAACTTCTTAGGCGCTCCGTTAGTGCCGGGACAAGCTTACCAACTTAGTTTTTGGGCATATAATTATCAGGGAGAAATTTATTATCCTGACAGCCCGACACAAGTTGATCCCTACAATGTAAACCCTGCTGGAACACCTCAAATTATGACTTTCGGTGCTACTCAGCAAATTTTGCTTGCAGGAACATTTAACAGTGGGTATTACCCACCGACAACGGGAATGGATGTCATAATGAGTTATACGCTGGCTACACCTATAAACACATGGGCGCCAGTATCTATGACATTTACCTATTCCGGTGCAGCAAATGATAATGTGTTTTTTATCGGTACGGATTATGCAAAGAACTTGGCAGCGGGATATACAGCAATGCCACAAACAGGCGGCAATGATTTTCATTATATGTTAATAGATGATGTAGTTTTATTGCCCTTTGGAAGCGCACCTACCTTTTCACTCCCAGTTACAAGTTATACTTGTAACGCATCGACGGTAACTAACCTTGCCCAATACGCAACACCTCCGGGTGGTGTATTTACTGGCCCAGGTGTATCAGTAAGCGGAGGTATTTATAATTTTGATCCTAATTCTGCCGGAAACGGGGTTCAACAAATAGTATATACCTATACAGACAATATCGGTTGTGTTCAAAGTATTACGGAACAGGTAAATATTGCCATATCAACCATGACACTTAGCGCTACCGGTGGTAGTGGAATTTGCCCGGGACAAACAACAACCTTATCAGCAACAGGGGCTACAAGTTATACTTGGTCTCCCGGTGCTGCAACTACATCGACAATAAGCGTTAGCCCAAGCAGTACACAAATTTATACGGTAACTGGGACTACAGGAAGCTGTACAGGAACGAATACAATAAGTGTAATCGTATCCCCAACACCAAGTATTACAGCTTCTGCAAGTTCTTATTCTGTATGCGGAGCACAAACACTAACCCTATCAGCATCAGGGGCAGCTTCTTATACATGGACACCGTTCTTTGCGGTAACTACACCTTTTTTAAGTACAGTTGCAGTAACTCCTTCGACATCGGTGGTATATACAGTTACGGGAACTAATCCCGGTTGTCCTACAGCAGGAACAGCGACCATATCAATTGCGGTTAAAAATCCATTTCTAGCGCTCTCTCCTTCTACTACTATATGCTCTGTACCTGGTACTGCAACTTTGATCGCTTCAAGTTATGGAGGTACAACAACATACACATGGAGTCCGGCTGGAACGCTAAATACAACAAGCGGAGCGCTTGTTGTTGCAACTCCGACTACAGCCGTAACGATCTATACAGTAACAGGAAATACAGCTGGATGTATCGTAACCAATACAATTAGCGTTACAACAAACTCAGTTATTCCAAGCATAAACGTTTACGCTACATCAACAAATATTTGTGTTGGACAAGGTGTTGTAATGAACGCAACGGGTGGGTATGCAGGTAGTTATACATGGACACCGGGCATAGCCTCAAGTTGGTATCAGCAGTCTGTAGCCCCGTTAACAACGACCACTTACACTGCAAGCAATATTGTTAACGGATGCGTAGGTTCAAACACAATTACCATTACAGTAAATCCACAGCCAACGATAACCGTAGTTGCTTCGCCGACCCCAGCTTGTACTAACGTATCAACAACTGTAACTGCCAGTGGGGCTACAACCTATTCATGGAGTGTCGGGGGCATTACTACCAACTCGGTCGTGATCTCATGGCCAAACCCCGGGACTAAAAATGTAACGATATATGGTATAAACAGTTCGGGTTGCAATAGTTCAACAAATTATTCCATAGCTGTAACAGCAACACCTACTTTAGCGTTAAGCGCAGTCACCAACCCTATTTGTGTGGGTTCAAGCACAGCAATAAATGCTACTGGTTCTGCTACTAATTATTCATGGTCACCTGGAGGAAGTTTAAATGTTACAACGGGTTCACACGTAACAGCGACACCGGGAACAACAACAACTTATACAGTCGTCGGCACGGCAGCAACCTGTTCCGCTTCAACTGCCATTACAATAACAGTTACGCCAACACCTACACTTGTTATAACACCATCAACACCTACAGTTTGCGCCGCAGCCAGTGAAACATTAACCGCTACAGGAGGAACTTCTTATACATGGTCGCCGGGAACCGGGCTTTCAACAACTACAGGTTCAGTAACCATTGCAAGCCCTACCGTAACAACTACCTATACACTAACAGGCTCAAATGGTGGTTGCGTAGTTACAAAAACGGTATCCGTTTTTGTTCCGGCTAACTCATGTTCAGGTACTCCGCCGAGTTCATATACTTTAACCACATCCGGCACTTATAGTACAGCAACGGGCGGTTATATAAGTCAAAACCTATATATCGGTACGGCTTCAACAGCCATAAATTATACAATCAGTGCAGAGGTAAGAATGGCACCTACAGTAAGTATATCAATTGCACCGGGTAATACACTTACGGTTAGTGGTGCATGGTTACATTCATGCGCAACTTGTACAAACAGTATGTGGCAAGGTATAACCGTGCAAAGCGGGGCAAAATTAATTACTACGAACAATAGTATTATTGAGGATGCTGTACAAGCTGTTTATTCAGCACCTACAGGAACAACAACACTAATACCAAATATCAATTTAACGAATACTATCTTTAATAAAAACGGTACAGATATTTATTTCGATAAAAACGCTTATAACTTATCTGCTGACGTTGTTTATAATGATGTGTTTACTTGCCGTACCTTAACAAGCCATAGTACAACAGCAACAAATTTCACTGCCATTAAAAACGATGTTGTTGCAGCGGCTTCATATACGTATACTGCAACAAACCCAACTACAAATACGTTGAACGGTTCACGTAGTAAGTACGGAGTTTATATGAATTACCTGACTTATACAACAACGCCTATACAAATAGGAAGTACAACAACGCCAACACTTAACATCAACGTTTTTGATAACCTTGATTATGGTGTATATGATATGGGAGCAGCGGTAACGATAAAAAATAACCGCTTCCAAAATCACACAGGTAACAGCAATGCAACTTTGCCAATCGGTATTGGTGTTTATCTTTCAGACGGAAAACTGCCGGGCGGAGCCGTTGTTATTGGAAACCCAACAGCAACTTTAGTAAGTGGCGAAACAAACTACTTTGCTAACTGTTTACGTGGTATCATGTCGGATATGTGGAGCTTGTTATATATCAATAATAATAAGTTTACAAATGAAGTAACAGCAAGTACATTTACTACTTCGGGTACATACGTTGCCGGGGAATATGCTACGTTTAACAATCGTTTCAATATAAACCAGCAACCTGAAAGAATGATGTTTAATAGTAATAATGTACAGAACTATGCAAATGGTTTATTTACAGACTTTAACCAATTACAAAATACGGGTTCTCAAATTTATATGATAATTAGTAACACCATTACAGCTACAGGAACAAACTACTGTAACAATGGTATGCAGTTTCAGCAAAGCGGTTCTACGGGTTCAGTTGTTGGGCAATTGAATAATGCCTTCACTGTTTATTCTAACACAATCAGTAATATAAATACAAATTGTATTAGTTTAAATTCTGTAAACACGCCTACAACGGGAACTTCTTCGTCATGGGCACAGGTAAGCAACAATACGGAGCTAAGCTTAAAGTATGCAACAACATATACAGCGCCCGGCGTTGCAGCTATTAGTATTAGCAACTGTAATAGCATACTTGTAAATAGCAACATCAATATCAAGTCTTTATATACAGGTACTTATTCAGCGGCCAATAACCAATATTTAGCAGGTATATACGTTTCTCAAAGCCCAAGCACTACAGTAACTTGCAACCAAGCGAAAAGTTTAGGCGAAGATTATGTTTGGTACGGAAACAGCTTGGGTAGTAAATGGTTAGAAAATCACTCCAATAATAGCCGATATGGATTAGTTTTACGTAGCGCAGGCGTTATGGGCGATCAAGGCAGCTCAGGACATCCAATTTACGATATTTGGGGTAGCAACACAGATATTACAAGCGCGCAAACTTTATGCGATGCCACAAACCCAAGTTTAACACCTTCGAGTAAGTTATTTATCCTTACTTCAAGTTGTACAACTACTTCTGTTACATTACCATGCACAAATACCGTAAGTTTAGGTGGAGGAGCAGCGTATAGTTCAGCAACTTTAAGTGTAACAACTGGCTCAAGCCCGAACTTATGTTCAGGCGAGGGTGGTGGAGGTGGTTCAATGGCGATGGGCGCAAATTCTCTTTCGTCTTCAAACACAAATAGCATGAATAATTCAGCTGCATTACAAAGTTTAATCAACCCAAGCACTACACTGCCTGTATATGATATGGAAAACAGATGGGCAACTCAGTATTACGTAAGTAGTCAAGACCAAAGCATTTCAGCTGCAACTGGTTATGAAAATGCTAAAACCTTTGCTTTAATAGATCAACAGGTTGCAGCAGGTAATTATGCTACTGCGCAAAATAATAACAATTCTGTTAGCCCTATAAATATTGTAGAAACCAACTGGCAAAATGTAAATGCTGTGGTATTTAAACAAGCTTTAAGTATCACTCCATATCTATTAACAACCTCCGATGTAAATAGCTTAAATGCAGTTGCTATACAATGCCCTATTACTGGGGGAGCTAAAGTTTGGAAAGCAAGGGCAATGCTAAACACCTATTACGGCCGCGTATTGGACTATTCGGGAGATTGTCATAGTAATACTGGCGTACATAACAGGCTTGCCAATACTACTGGTATAACCGCAACTACAGAAGAAACCCAAACTGTAACAGTTTATCCTAACCCAAATAACGGTAAAATGATGTTTGAATACAGCATTAAAGACGACGCAAGTTTGGAAATTATGGATTTAAATGGTAGATTAGTAGGAACATATAATTTGCCTGCGGAAAGCAACCAGCTTGAAATAATAAACAACCAACTTTATAACGGTGTTTATATGTATAGAGTTACAAGTAATGGTAATGTTATAAAAATAGGTAGAATTGTTGTTATGCAGTAGTGAAACGAAACATACTTATATTAACTATTATTCTGAGCCTCGGTAAGTACATTGCCGGGGCTCAGAATTTTGTATATAACGGATATTTTGAAATACATGACACTTGCCCAAGTTTCTACAGTCAAATAAATAGAGCAACAACTTGGTACTCGGCTTTGCAAACACCTGATTATTATAATAGATGTGCTACTTATCAGGATGTATCTGTACCATTTAATCAAAGAGGTTATCAACAAGATTGTTGTAATGGAAACGGGTATGCTGGAATCGTTGTATTTAATACTGATGTTTCAAATAATTATGAGCGGGAATATATGCAGACTAAACTTTTAGATACTTTGTCGAATAATAAAAAATATTTGGCAAGTATGTTAGTGAATAAAGGTGAAGTGGATTATGCAATTACTACGATGGGAATGCTTTTTACGGATACAATTATAAATATGGGAAATGCTGCTACGTGCATTTACACTACACCTCAAATAATTGGAACAACTTTATTATATGACACTTTAAATTGGATATTAGTTGAAGATACTTTTACGGCCAATGGAACTGAGCTGTACCTTACAATCGGGAATTTTAATATTAATTCAAATTCCGGTGCACAACAAATTCCGGGTAGCTGGCCAATTTCAGGATGGGCATATAGTTATATTGACGGTGTAAGCGTGTATGATATAACAAATGGTATTTGTAACAATTATTGGGATGCAGGTTACGACAAATATATTATTGAAGGGGACAGTATCAGACTTGGGGCGATCAATACAGATAATAGTATTTATTCCTGGGCAAATAGTTCGGGAGAAGCAACATTTCTAAATGATAGCACGGATGCAAGGCCGTGGAGTAGACCAACTCAAACCACTACTTATTATGTCACTAAAACTTGTCCGAATAATACTGTGTTTTTAGATACGGTTACAGTTTATGTACAATCTACAATGGGTATAAAAGCATTAACAGAAAAGGACTTTCAAGTAAGTGTGTTTCCGAATCCAGCAAAAGACAAAATTTATATTGAAAGTAAAGACCAAATTGATTTGACATTGTTTGACTTGTTAGGTAATAAAATAATCGAAACAAATCAAAAAGAGATAGATATAAGTAAAATAACTGATGGGGTATATTTATATACAGGTAAAAACAAGCAAGGGTTAATTAAGAAAGGTAAAATCGTTATTCTAAAATAAAGAAATACTATGAAAAAACTATTATGTATTATTTTCTTGATTTTCATTAAACAAATAAATGCACAATGTGTCTTAACGGGTACACTTTCAGGTGCAGTAATTGATACTGCTATTTGTAATATTCCTAACAATGGAAATATTACCGGACTTAACTTTAGTAGCCCTAATGGGACTGCTCCATATCATTATCAATGGTACAATTACTATATTAATCCTAATTACTATTCCCCTTTGCAAAACGATACACTGCTAAATTTAAGTAATGTGTTAACTGGAAATTATGCTTTACAAATAACAGATGCTAATGGCTGTAAAACAGATATTAATGACGCTTCTTTTATTTTTAATGTACCAAATAGTATATCGGTGTCATTACAGCTATTTTCAACAGTATCAAATACCATAACACTTACAGTGCAATATTCTCCACACGTAACTTCTGCTATATGGAATTGGTTTAGTAGTTCTAATGATACCGCTCTTTATCCAACCCACAATTTTTCATCTGCTTACACACATACTGTATGTGTAGAGGCTATAGATTCAGCAAACGGATGTACTGCTTATAATTGCACGATTTTAAATTTATGTCAAACATGTAGTTATAGTACAATGTCTGTTGATGTAACACAAAATGGAGTTATTACTACAGGCATTGAACAATCATCTGCTATTAATCATACTCAAATTTATCCGAATCCTAATAACGGCAATTTTATTATAAATACAAAAGAAGAAGAAAATCAGTCGCTAAAAATATTCGACGTTACTGGAAAATTGATGTTAAGCGAAACTCTGAACGCTAAGAAAAATATCGATGTGAGTTATTTAATAGACGGAATCTATTTTCTCCAAACTGAAACAAAAACAGGTACTTATATGCAAAAACTTCTTATAGAGCATAATTAATAGCAGCTTATTTTATATAAATACTAAAAGTAGTTCCCTTATTGACTTCACTTACTACTTCAACTTTGCCGCCCATAGCTTCGATTTGATTTTTCGTTATAAATAAACCTATACCACGAGAATCTTTATTATCGGTAAATACTTTATACATACCGAATAGTTTGCCGCTATTTTTTTCTAAGTCAATTCCTATTCCATTGTCAGAAATTTTTAAAATTTTCTCATTTTTATTTTCTGTATAATCAATTGAAATAACAGGCTGCCTTTCAAAAGAACTGTATTTAATAGCATTGGAAATAAAATTATAAACAATACTTTCTAAGTAAGCCGGATTGTAATTAATAACCGTGTCAACTGGAACATTGTTTTTTATAATCGCTTTTTTTTCGACTATTTTATCTTTAAGGACATTAATTGCATTAAGAATAAAAAGATTTAATCTTAAAGGTTCTATGTTTAGGTTTAAATTGTTTGTTATTGAAACTACTTCCTGCAAATGTGCTATTGTTTCTTTGAGACGAGTGGAGGCTGTATTTAGGTGTTCTAATATTACATCTTTTTCTTTTTTAGTTTTTGCAAGTTCAAACAATTTTAATAACGAGTATATATTTCCTGTGTGTGATTGCAAATTATGAGATACTATATATGAGAAATTTAGTAGACGTTCATTTTGATTTGTAACTAACTTAAAGGAGTTTTCTAACTCAAGTTCAACATTTTTTCTTTCTGTTATATCTTGTACGGTTCCCTTTACCCCAATGATTGTATCGTCTGAATCTTTAACGACCTCACATATTCCAGATATATATTTTATGCTTTTATCCTTATTTATAATTCTATGCTCATAATTAAATCCACAATCGTTAGCTACAGCTAAATTGATTTCAGTCTTTAAATTTTCTAAATCGTCTTTATGGTATTTTTTTTCAAATGCAGCAGTTAATATTTTAGAAGATGCTGGTTCTAATTCATAAATTCTATACAATTCATCCGAACCCGACAATTGTTTAGTATTTATATTGTATTCCCAGCTACCAATCTTGGCAATTCTTTGCGCTTGATTTAATCTATCTCTTTCTGTTTGCAACTCTTCTTTTGATGCTACGCTTTGTTCCAACTCATCACCGAGTACGTTGATACCCGTGGCAATTGCATCGAGTATAGTGTTTTGCTTAGATACAGGAAGCTTATTAGTAAAGTCATGCGTTGCAAAAGAACTTATTGTGTTTATGAATACATCTAAATTGAATTTTTTATAATTACTACTATTCGCATTATTTGTTTCTAATGAAGTAATAAGCAGTTTGTCAGCGTGTTTGTTAAAGTTATTTATTATCTGATTGACAATGTCATTCCTTGAATCTGTTACAATTCGTTTTGAATAATCTTCGTTTTGTATGGCCTCACTTAATTCCAGCAACTCATTTAGTATATCAGTGTCTATTTTGGAAGTTTTCATGTTTTACGTTTAAGTTTTGACACAAGCTTCTTTTATAAGTTATTTTTGCAAGTTGGCTTTTTGCAAGTTTATTAGCCAGATCAAAGCTTCTTCTTTCTTTGTAAAGAATTTGGCTGGCACAGTAGGCTTATTGATTTTTAAATAAAGATTTATGAATACATTGGATACTAAACTATTTGATAAAAAAGCACCTCCCAAAATTCCTTTTAAGCCACCTTCTTTAGAGTTCATAAAATCCTTTGCTTCTTTGGTTACTGAATGAACATTTGTAAAATCAATCAGTACATACATTGACTTTCCTTCGCAATATTCTAATCTATTTTCAACTAATTCTTTGGCAACAGAAATATCTATAATCGTATCAGGTGCGTAATCCCAAAATAGTACATCACTTCCATCTTCTTTCCAAAACCCTGTGTGTGTGAATTGCCTAAAATGCCTTTTTTCCATAGCTACTTTCTATTATATACTGTTTCAATTAATTCCATATTAAAATTATCATTTGCTTGAAGATACATACTTTTTGGCATTATTTCAACACCAAACCTCTGTTTTTCTATTGAGGCATCCATACCAAGATAATGCTTTTTGCATTTTAATTCATTTGCCCTCACAATAGACTGATAAAGGGCTTGTCTATATGCTCCATGTGTTAACACATAATCATAATTTAACCCGACGGCAAACATTGCGTAATTGTTTTTCACTGATTTATAGCAAAAACAAACAGCAGCGAGTTGTTCGTTCTTGCTTGCATCCGACTTTAATCTAAGCTCTATTATTTCCCAATTAGGGTGAGTAGCCATGTTAAAGAAATTTTTTATAGGCAGTGTATACGTATTAAGATTAAAGCTTTTTTGCTTCACATTAAGATACAGATTATACCAATTTTTTATTTGTTCTTCATTTGCTCCTTTATTACTTCCGCTCAATACTTTTATATTAAAAAAAGGTTTGTTATCTAAAATTTTGCGCCTAAAGTGCCATCTATTCCCGGTAGATAGAAATTGCATATAATCATTTTCATTATTCCATTTATCAGTACCTTGTAATACATGTGTATCGGGCATTTCAACTCTGACAAAACCCTCTTTGATTAAAAAATCACGTATCTCGACGTCATTGGTGTCTAAATCCCGTAATTGAATCATGCTTGCTCCGCATTTTTGTTTTTCTTCATTCATTATCTGAATTAATTGAAGCATTGCGTTTTGCCATTGTGAGGAAGTCTTATCTAAATACAAATGATTTCCTTCGCTTAATAATGAACCCATCATTATTACTTTAGAGCTTAAATGGTATTTGTCAATTTTTCTAATTTCTTCTATCTGCTTTGAAACGTTTGTGGAAGAAACCATATCATCCTTACAGATAAGTTCGGTAAAAAATGTGGCCAGCACAACTTTATTGTCTTTATCCTTAATAATTATGTAGTGGAAATTCCAGTTGTTTTCAGGATCGGGGTTATTTCTGAATGAATCTTCCAAAAATAGACACCCATCCCAATCAAACGTTCCATTATCTCCTAATAAATTATTCCATAGAACTCTATTAATACTAAGTATGCTCGTCTTATGTTGTATGTTCAGGTTATTAGTGGAAGATTTTTTAAAAGAAATTGGGTATTTTTTTTTTGTTTCTTCAAAAGGTAAATTAAAGTTATTGCTAATATCTTCAACCGTTAAACCTTCTTCTTCCAAAGCTTTTGGAAAATGATATTGAAAAGCGGCTAATACGTTTTTAATATCTTCATTGGTTTGCCCATTGGTTATTGCCAACCGTAAGCCACTGCATTTTACAGGTACGCCGGGAAAAATACCTATGTTAGTGTAAAAACCTTCGTTTAATAAACGCTTAACGATATTATATCCTACACGTGGTAATCCTAATCCTAAATAAAAAATGGGTGAATTAGACGGAAGCACAAGCGGCAGGTCGTATTGCTCAATGAGGCTTTTTGTTAATTCTATTTTCTCTCTTAGTTTGCTTTGCAGTAAATATATCTCATCACTTAAATGGATTTTAGCACTTGCAATGGAAGCCCCTAACATTGGAGGCTGAATTGGCCCCGAAAAAGTATAAGAACTACCACACGTTAATATCTTTCGCTTCATTTCAGGGTCTTGTAGTACCAAAACTCCGCCCCCAGTACCAAAACCTTTTGCAAGCGAAGTTGATAAAACCAATTTTGGGTGCATAGGCATATTATTTAGTATATACCCATTGCCATGCTTTCCTGCCCAACTCATGCCATGCGCATCGTCAATATATAAATGAAAGTTTGAGTATTTATTAAGCAAAATCATTAAATCAGTTACCGGTGCATAATCTCCATACATGGAATATAAACCGTCTGCCATATACCATATTTTATTATATTTATTTGGATTTGCTTTGATACGGTCTTCAAGCATATCCGTTCGGTTATGCTTTATCATTTCTACTTCAGTTCCTCTTGCTTTTAACAATTGCACAGCCAGTTGTACGCTTCCGTGTACTTGATGGTCTAAAATAACCAGGTCGTTATCCTGTACTAATATAGGAAGAGCTGATATATGTGTAAGCGTAGTTGTAGCCGCCACGATCGTCGGATTATTATTAAAAATCTTGTAAAAAAGGCTTTCCAACTCCTCATATAAGTTACATGAGGAAAATAGTCTCGAAGACGAGTATTGAGTGCCATATCGTAATGTAGCATCAATAGCTCCTCGTTTTAGCCGATCGTCTGTTTCCAATCCCAAATAACTGCAAGAGCCAAAATTAACAACTTCTTTTCCACCAATGGTAACTGTTCGTCCGTTTAAAGAATTATCTTCAAGTGAAACTTGAAAAATTCCATTTTTGACACCATCTGTTATACACTCATCAATGGTATCTATATACTTACTGCTATCTCTCTTTTTCAACATACCAATTCAAATATATACCCATTTTCAACATAAATCTTACATCTAAATTTTTAAAATATTAATTTATCTTTACTTTATTATACAATAATAGAAATTTTGTCTAATCGGGGAGTTGTGCATGGTTAAAAAAGGGGAATTTGACGGTGATGTAAAAAGCATGTATCAAATAGTTGGTGAGATTGAAAAGTTTGTTGGCATACATGGAGGAACGTTTCCGGAATATTACATTGGAATTACTCCTGAGGTTACTGAAAATAAAATTTTATTAGAATATTAGATATGGATTTACTTGACGAAAGAAGCCCAATATATTTTGCAAATACGGAAACATGGGCAAATGCCTTAAAAGTTGTACTTTATTTTCATGCTGAAGGACATGGGATGAAAAAAGTTGAGTTTGATAATAAAAACTTAAATTCCTGCAAAAGCCTTTACTGCTTCAAAAAAATGTAAAGTTAGAAACAGGTAGAGCAGCTAATGTAAAATATGGTATTAGAAGATTTATTGCAAGATGGGCTAAACATTGTTTTTTGTGGCACGGCCGCAGGAACTCAATCGGCAAAAAGGAAAGCGTATTACGCTGGCCTAGGCAATCGGTTTTATCCAACCCTATTCGCCTGTAAAATAACGCCCCGACTTTTGAACTCCGAAGAATACTCCCTTTTAATAGAGCATAAAATTGGCTTAACCGATTTAGCTAAGCTTGCATTTGGGATGGATAAGGCTCTTAAAAAAAATGATTTCGATACACAACAATTTGAAGAGAAGATTAAAAAATATAATCCTAAATGCGTTTGTTTTAACGGTAAGCAAGCAGCAAAAATATATTTGAGAAAAAAGAAAACAAGTGAAATCACATACGGCTTCCAAACTGAAACTATAGGCAAAACCAAATTATACGTAGCTCCTTCAACCTCAAGAGCAGGTAATAAATACTGGGATGAGAAAAAATGGCACGACCTATTGCGTATTTCTTGAATTTACTTTTCCTGCTATCAATTATATGTTTGTAGTTGAGTATTAAATGCGTTGGTAGTTGTTTCACTTAATGTAAAGTGTACAACCTGATTTGCACCTATGGTAATAGGCACAAAAGTTTACCTCCTTTAACGCCAACAGCTACCACTGTACATTGCAAACCTTGCGGGGCATAGTAATACGGAAAACCATTAGGAATATCGTTATACATATGCACCATTGAGGCAATATTTTTGAATACTAAAAAAACGTTTGTTCCGTAAGCACTTACGCTGTCCTGTGGACAGCGGCAAGTTTTGAAAGAATTCCTAATTGAAAAACGTAGCTCATCTAATATATGGATTTCAGAAAGACTTGAAGCACTTGAACCAGATGAAAATTTACCTCTGGGTGCATATAAAAATAGAGATTTTGGGGAGATTAATCTAGAAGAATACTGGAGGAACAATCCAAAAAAATTTGAAAATATCCTTTTAAATATTGCGGATAAAAGAGCAAAACTTTCTACTGAAGTCCAAATAGATTCTTTTCAGGATTGTATTGAATCTGATTTAAATGAGGATACGTATAAGGATAAATTTATAGAATCTTCAAGTGTTACTTTGGAAAAGTTGAACAAACTTACTTCTTTTACTAATCGTTATGAAGAATGGATGGCGTATGCAGTTTCTATGAATGCTACACCAATGGAAAAGTCCCAATTCCTTAAAGGAATGGAAATATTAATTAATAGAGATATTAATAGGTCACAACTAAGTTTTGATTTTCCATTATCTGTGGCTGATATTAAAGAAAAAATTAGTTCAACTATCAATACGACAGCTGATTTATTTATCTCGCAGGAGTTTTCAATTCCTTATTATTATGGAATACAAAATATTGTCAAATTATCCTCAGCAAACATTGAACAATTTTTGGGCTTTGCCGCAGCGCTTTTCGAGGAAGTTCTTTCTAATAATGTATCCAGAGAACAACTTAGTGTCTCAGCGGAAAGACAAGAAAAAGTTACTAATCTTGTTGTAAATGAAAAGTGGAATGAGTTAAGTAAAATACTTCCATATAGCCGGTCAGTTCTTAAATTCTTGACGGCTTTTGGAGATCTTGCAAAAAAAGAGACGTATAAAATAAATGCTCCTTATGCTCCTGGAGTTGGACAAAATAGAATTTACGCCTTATCAGAATAAGCGTATAATGTGAACTTTTTATCAATGTCGTAATTATGTAATTTTGGTTTATATTTAAGCATGAATGAGGAAGACATAAATAAAATAGTGACACGAGCTTCTGAATTAAAAAATAAAGCCAATTCAAAAGTGGCTTTATTTCCAATCTATATCGAAGCTAAAAACGCATATTTAGAAGCTTATTCAGAATGCCTTATATCTATTGAGATTTCAGAAATTCAAAAAGAATTTATCAGCGCAATCTATCTTTATGAAAGCTTAGATTGTGAATATGCGTATGAACTGAAACAAGACCATTTAGAAAAATGTGAGGAAATTAGATTGAAACAAAAAGAAATAATCGAAGGGGTATTAAAAAACATCCGTTTGATTCGATTGAAGAAGATAAAATAAAGTTCCGATATAAGTATTTAAAAGACCATCTTCTTACAATTCAATATAAAAGATATTCTTCTAATGGTAAAGTCTATTTGAAAGAAAAGAATTTTAAAAAAGCTTTATTTAATTTCCGAAGGAGTGAGGAGATTTTAGAATTGAAAGATAAATCAAATATGACTGAAGCTTTCAAGTTAAACTTCTATTTAAATAGTTTCATTTTGAAGTTTAATATATCACAATGCCAATATGCGCTTCTTACGGAGGAAAATGATTACACAGACTTTTTAGAAAGGCAAATAGTTAAAGAACTTTTACGCAGTATTGAATATAATTTAGAAGTAATTAAAATATCCGATGATCCAATATACAAAGAGGGAATAATTAATACGGAAGGCCTTATAAAACGTATACTTGCCTCGCCAATAAATAAATGGCAAATCTTATATGATTTTACTCATTCTGAGTACTTACTAAATTTAATGTTTGAAGTTGATGCAACCAAAGCCCAAGATATTAGAAATTATATTCAAACATCCTCTATTAAAAAAGTAGACTATTTTTTATTCTATACTCATGGTTTTGATACCCGAGGAGAGTGGAAAGATAAATTGACAGAAGTCATTACAAGTAACCAAAGAAATACTAATATAAATTTCATACTGCTACCGTGGGATTATGGGGAATTTAAAATTGACTATTTTCTAAATGAAAAGCAAAGAAAGAGAGTTTTAAATTTATTTATAGAGAGGTATACTAAAATACTTGATCTGTATGGAGATTGTGAAAAAAAGTGTTTAATTGCTCATAGTTTTGGGACCTATATAACTGGAACAGCTCTTCAAATTAATCCTAATTTTATATGCAATAGAATAATTTTTGCAGGTAATATTCTTGATCCTGAATATGATTGGAAAAGGCTTAGAGACAATAATCAAGTAGAAAAAGTATTAATTGAGCAAAGCACAAATGATATGCCAGTTTTTGGAGCAAAAATCCTTAGAAATGTATTTCGGCAAAGATGGATAGGTTATGCCGGTAGAGATGGTTTTAATAAAAATTTTGATTTTGTAAATGTTATACCTTCAAAAAGTGGACATAGTGGAATGTTGACGAAAGAAAATATGTCTAATACTTGGTTTAATTTTCTTGTAACATAATTGTGATAGGTTACAGCGACGTATGCATCTTATAATAATAAAGATTATAAAAATATAAATTTAAGTTAAACGGAGAATAACTCCACCATTCAGGAAGTTTTTAGCACTTAAAAATCACGCATAAATGGCTGCCTCATAAAACAATAGCAACTATGATACGCCGGAAATCACTTTAAAGGAGCACCAAATCCCAAAAGAAGACTTTTGGGGTTTGGTGTTTTGACGACCAAGGTTAAGCGCGTCTTATTATATTAACAAAACAATTTCTTTGCGAGGTATTATAAGCCGCGGGCATTCTCCGCCAACATTAGATGAAATCCGTTCTTCTAACAACATAATAAATACTTCATTGCAACCTGAAAGCGGCTGGAATTACGAAGTAGGATTCAGATTAAGGACATTAAACAATTTTTTATGGTCAGCAATATTAAAAGCAAAAGTTTAATCCGATATGATATTTTGGGTACTCAGGTTATATAATGACCTAATCTAATTAATAGTTGAGCTGTAATTGAATTTTTATATTCTTTGCCTCTCAATTTTTTGATTGCTTGATTTGCTCTGACTTGTGCAATTTTTTCTTTCTTGCATACCCATTTTTCTCCCAATAAACTAATCAGTAGTTTATCAATTGGCATATACAAACATAGATTTATCAAGCCCATTAATTTGTCACCAAAACTGTACGCTAATTTTCTATAACTTACTGAAAAGCCACCTTCAAGATAAGTAATATAATGCCAGTAGCCACTTGGAATAAATAAAGAGTCTCCAGGATCAAGTATGCACTCTTGTGTTTTAATGTATCGAAGTCCAGGATATTTTTCATAATCTGGCTTATCTAAATCAATTAAGGAAAATGTATTGAATGGAAGTTTATAAAGAAAATCGGAGTATTCGGGAGCAATTAAAACAACTTTCTTTTTTCCATGAAATTGTGTTAGCAACACGTTACTCATGTCAATATCTTGGTGGATTCTCACTTTTACATTCTTAGCGCCGAAAAACATAAAACCGATCCTTCCTAAGATTCCCTTAAAGATTTCTGGACACGGAAAATCTTTACGTAAGGATGGTCTTTTCTTAAACATATTAAAAAGGAAAATGCGAAGTGGCGAAGGTTTATTTTCGAGTAGAATATTTACATAATCTATAAACTTCATTTTAGTGTCTGGCTTGGTGAATGCAGAGGCTTTATTAACTTTCGAATTATCAAATACATCTACTATCACATCTCCGCATTTTTGCTTTATATATTCCATTGTCCACTTTTCATTTGCTGGACATAAGCGAGTAAGGCCTTTTATAACTACTGGCTTTTGTGGTATAAAAAAGTTTTCTTTAAAATTTTTATTATTGATATCGGAGATTTTATTTATATAAGTCGCTTCCATAAATAATTCTATTATTCTGAAAACTTTGAAAATATTATACCTAAAATGTCGAATATCTAAAATTATAATCTTTTAAAATTTGAGGAATTTTTTCTACTTGTATATACTTATATAAGCAATTAACATTCCGACTGTTGCCATGAATATGATAATATTGGATCGTATTAGCACGAAGGTATTTTCGCAGTTATCAATTCAGATAAAGTTTTGATCAACAATGCCATTGTGGAAGGTTTTGTTATAAATCCGGTAGCTCCTAACTCAATTGACTCTTTTATCATTTGGGTTAGTAGAAGTGGAGTATATAAATCGGAGTTTTCTCTAGTTTTTAAGCTTGCGTAATTCAGCGAGACAAGCCTTGCCATTTATTTTTGGCATGTTTAGATCAAGAAAAATAAAATCAGGGCTAAACTTTTCGTCTTTTGCAATTAATTGTAAAGCCTTAATTCCATTTTCTATAGAAACAAATTTAATGTCAGGATCAATATCTTGAAGTGAGGAAATAAAAATTTCCTGATTGTCTGGATCATCATCTACACAAAAAAACAGCAATTCTTTAGGCATGTTGAAAATTTCGGGCATCAAAAATATTAGATAAACTAAAATAAAAAAAACAAAATAAATAAAAATCTTACATGGCCTATTTGGCTGGAAAGGCCTTTTTTTATTAATGTTTTGCACTTTTATGTTTTAAGATTTTGTAACATTTTTTGCGAAAAATAATCGACAAAATAATGCGATAGTGGTAAAAATTCCTCTGGATTTTGCAAAATAATTTGGCATACGGATTTGGATTTTCGAAATGCTAAATAGTTAGCAAAAACAATTTAACAAAACAAAATTATGGAAAAATCACAAAGAAGATCTCAAAGAAGAGATTCGGAAGGGAAGTTTACTGAC
>Ga0134128_10002974_pt1 | contig 20776 bp, 18 predicted proteins | sample KB31754_FD_96462 | JGI IMG/M metagenome (GOLD analysis project Ga0134128, IMG submission 96462) | Terrestrial soil microbial communities with excess Nitrogen fertilizer from Kellogg Biological Station, Michigan, USA - KB3-175-4 | ecosystem: Environmental > Terrestrial > Soil > Unclassified ...
TCGATACCGGAGGTGACCATGTGGGCTACGGCGTTCCCGCCGCCGCCGCCCACGCCGATGACTTTGATGACAGCGCTTTGGCTGTAGGCGTCCATTAGTTCGAACATTGCGCGTGCTCCTCGAGAATGAATCGGTTGGATGAGAGGGTTGCTTTGATTTTCTTCAGGTCGTTCGGTCTGTCAGCGTCAAAAGTTCCCCTGGAACCAGGAGCGCATACGGTCGAGCGCCGTCTTCGCGTTGCCCAGGGACCGCCCGCGACGCGCGGGCAGGAAGTTGTCACGCGCGTAGAGCAGCAGCCACACGCCCGTCGAGAAAACGGGATTCTTCACGACATCCGTGAGCCCATGCACCTGCTGGGGAAGTCCGAGCCTCACCGGCACGTGGAAGACCTCCTCGGCGAGCTCGATCGCGCCCTCCATCTTGGCGCTGCCGCCGGTGAGCACCACGCCCGCGGCGATCACCTCCTCGAAGCCGCTGCGGCGCAGCTCCTCGCGTACCAGGCCGAAGAGCTCCTCGTAGCGAGGCTCGACGATCTCCGCCAGCGTCTGGCGCGCGAGGCGCCGCGCCGGCCGGTCGCCGACGCTCGGCACTTCGATGCTCTCGTCCGGGTTGGCGAGCTGCGAGAGCGCACAGGCATAGCGGATCTTGATGTCCTCGGCATGTTGGGTCGGCGTGCGCATGGACACCGCGATGTCGTTGGTCACCTGATCGCCCGCGATCGGGATCACCGCCGTGTGACGGATCGCCCCGTGGGCGAACACCGCCAGGTCGGTGGTACCGCCGCCGATGTCGACCAGGCAGACGCCGAGCTCCTTCTCATCGTCGGTGAGCACCGAGAAGCTGGAAGCCAGCTGCTCGAGAACGACGTCGTCGACCTCGAGGCCGCAGCGCTTGATGCATTTCTCGATGTTCTGGGCCGCGCTCTCCGCGCCGGTGACGATGTGCACCTTGGCCTCCAGGCGCACCCCCGACATGCCGATGGGGTCGCGGATGCCCTCCTGGCCGTCGACGATGAACTCCTGCGGCAGAACGTGCAGGATCTTCTGGTCGGCGGGGATCGCCACCGCCTTGGCCGCATCGATCACGTGCTCGACGTCACCGTGGGTGACTTCGCGATCGCGGATCGCCACTACGCCGTGAGAGTTGAGGCTCCGTACGTGGCTGCCTGCTATCCCCGCGAACACCGAATGGATCTCGCAACCGGCCATGAGCTCGGCTTCCTCCACGGCGCGCTGGATCGACTGCACCGTAGATTCGATGTTGACCACGACGCCCTTCTTCAGCCCCCGCGAAGGCTGGGAGCCGAGGCCCAGCACCTCGATGGTGCCGTCGACGCCGACCTCCCCGACCAGAGCGACCACCTTGGAGGTGCCGATGTCGAGACCCACGATGAGATTTCTGTCGGACCGCTTAAGCATGACTTGCACCTGCCCGCCAACCGATCGAGAACCCGTTTGTGTAGCGCATGTCCACGTATGAAATGTCTCCCGCGCGACGCTCGACGATGCCGAGCGCGGCGCTCATGAATTTTTCGAACCGCTCATCGACCTGGGAGCGCCCGAGCCTCACCGTGATGCCGTTGGCGAGATCGAGCTGCCATGCGCCACGCGCATCGAGGCGCAGCGCCGTGATCGTGAGGCTCACCTGTCGCAGGCGCCGCTGCATGGCGAGGTAGCGCTGGGTGACCTCGGCCTCGGAGCCCGCGGGACCCGAGAGCTGCGCGAGTCCGGCGGGAAAACGGCTGACCCCGCTCGCAAAAAGCACGCCGCTTCCGTTGACCAGGCCATCGCGGCCCCAGCGCGCGGCAGCGACCTGCTCCACCACCAGCACCGAAAGGCCGTGCGGCCATTCGCGCTCGACGCTCGCGGCATCGACCCAGGGCAACGTGTGGATGGCGCGGCTCACTGCCGCGAGGTTGACCGTGAGCAGGCCCTGGCCGCGCACCTCTCGCGCGACGACCTGCTCGATGTCGCCCGGCGCCAGGTGTTGGAACCGTCCGGTCACTTCCACGGTGCGGATCGGTTGGTCGAGGGCCCAGAACACAACGCAGAGGGTGGCGAACACTGCCCCGCCGGCGGCGAGCACCCGGGCGATGGCACCCCACGGAATCAGGCGCGCCGCAGCCTTCTCGCGGGCCTTGATCCGGTTGCGCGTGCGCTTCCACATGGTCAGCGTCCTCCCCCGCCGAGATCCGCCCGCGCTGCAGGCCGCCGCACGAAGCTCGTCTCGAGCACCCGCCAAACGAGCTCATCGAAGTCGATCCCCGCCGCGCGGGCCGCCTTGGGCACCAGGCTGTGGCTGGTCATCCCGGGCACGGTGTTGATCTCGAGAAACAGCGGCCGCCCGGCGGCATCCATCATGAAGTCCGCCCGCCCCCAGCCCTCTGCGCCGATCGCCGCGAACGCTGCGAGCGCGAGGCTCGCCAGGTGCTGCTCTGCCGGCTGCGACAGGCCCGAGGGGCAGAGGTAGCGCGTGTCCTCGCGGATGTACTTCGCCTCGTAGTCGTAGAAGCCCGTCGGCGTCTCGATGCGTATGGAAGGCAGAGCCTCGCCCTGCAGGAGTCCCACGGTGTACTCCCGACCCGTGACCCATCGCTCCGCGAAGACGCTGCGATCGACCGCAGCGGCTGCCTCATATGCGGCAGGAAGCGCCTCCGCGGTCTCGACCTTCGTCATCCCGACACTCGAGCCCTGACTCGACGGCTTCACGATGAGCGGCAGCCGCAGGCGCTCGAGCGCCAGCTCGAAGTCCTGTGCGCCACGCAGCTCCATCGCATCGGGCGATGCGACGCCGATCGCCTGAGCCAGGCGCTTCGTGCGCAGCTTGTCCATGCCCGTCGCGGAGGCCGCGACGCCGCTACCGGTGTACGGAATGCCGAGATACTCGAGCGCACCCTGGACGGTGCCGTCTTCACCGCCCGGGCCGTGCAGCGCGATCCACACCCGATCGAAGCGCTGCTCGATGAGCTCGAGGAGCGAGTGCTCGCGCGGATCGAAGGCCGCGGCCGCGACGCCACGGCGAGCGAGCGCCGCCAGCACGGCGTTGCCGGACAGGAGCGAGATCTCCCGCTCGCTGGAGTCACCACCGAGGAGCACGGCCACCCGGCCGAACTCCTTCGGATCGCCGGCGCGGCGGGCGCGTGTCGGATCGTGCTCGAGCCGCATCAGCGCCTCTCCTCCAAGGCCCGGCCCACGATGCGCACCTCCGGGTGCAGCCGCACGCCCTGCACGCGCTCGACCTCATCCTGCACGCGCCCGATCAGAGTCTCGACATCGGCAGCCGTTGCCGCGCCGTGGTTGATGATGAAATTGGCGTGCTTCATCGAAACGGAAGCACCGCCGACAGCCAGGCCCTTGAGGCCTGTGGCCTCGATCAGGCGCGCGGCGTGATCACCCGGCGGATTGGTGAACACCGAGCCGCAGCTCCACTCCCCGATGGGCTGCGTCGCCCTGCGCCGCTCGAGAAGAGCATTGACCTCGCTCCGGTGCTCGGGCGGGCGGATCTCGAACCGCAGTCTCGCGGCGATGAACCACTCCTCCGCGACGGGCGGCTCGACATGGCGGTAGCTGACTTTGTACTCGCTTGCGGACCTGCGATGCTCGCGGCCCTGGCGGTCGATCGTCTCGACTTCGATGACGTGCCGCCACGTCTCACCGCCAAACGCGCCGGCATTCATGGCAAGGGCGCCGCCGAGCGTCCCCGGAATGCCGGCGAAGAACTCCGCCGGCCCCAGACCCCACTTGATGCACTGTCTGGCGATGCGGGCACAGGCGACCCCTGCCTCGCCACGCACGGTCTCGGGACCGTCGCGCTCCAGCCGATCCAACACGCCCTGCGTGCTGATGACCACTCCCGGGATCCCGCCGTCGCGCACCAGCAGATTGCTTCCGAGTCCAACCCAGCACACCGGGACGTCGGCCGGGACGGTCTTGAGGAAAGCCGCGAGATCCGCCCGATCGCTCGGAATGAACCAGATCTCAGCGGGTCCCCCCACGTGCCAGGACGTATGCCGGCTCATCGGCTCGCTGCGCCGGATACGCGGCAGGAACTCGTTTGCGACCGCCAGCATCAGGCGCCCCTCCGCGGCGGCAGGAGCACGCCGAAGCGCTCCTCGAGCCTGTGCGCGACCGCGCTGATGTTGCCGGCGCCCATGGCCACGATCACATCGCCGTCACGGATCACGTCCTTCAGCGACTCTGCCAGCTGCTCTACGCGCTCCACGAAGAGCGGCTCCACCTGTCCACGGCTGCGCACCGCGCGGCAGATCGCGCGCCCGTCCGCACCGGCGATCGGTGTCTCCCCCGCGGCGTAGACCTCCGTGACGAGGAGCACGTCCACCGTCGACAGCACCCTGCCGAAGTCATCGATGAGATCGTGAGTGCGCGTGTAGCGGTGCGGCTGGAAGGCGAGCACGATCCGTCGGCCGGGGTATCCCTGGCGCAGCGCCTCGAGTGTCGCGGATACCTCGGTCGGGTGATGCCCATAGTCGTCGATCACCGTGACCGCCCCCACCGCGGTCTCGATGTCGGCGACGTGCTGCATCCGGCGGTCGATACCCTGAAACCCCGCGAGCGCCCGCCCGACGGCGGCATCGTCCAGCCCCAACTCCGTCGCCACCGCGATTGCGGCAAGCGAGTTCAACACGTTGTGTGCGCCCGGAAGGTTGACGGTGACCTCCAGAGGGGCACCGGAGCGGCGTGCAACCCGAATCCTCGTCTGCAGACCGAGCCGCCGGACCTCGACGGCGCGCACGTCGGCCGCCTCGCTGAGTCCGTATGTCAGGACCGGCCTGCCGACACGCTCCAGGATGCTGCGCACGTGCTCGTCATCCAGACACAGCACCGCGAGCCCATAGAAGGGCAGGTTGTGCAGGAATCCGACGAAACTCTGCTTCAGCCGCTCGAAATCGCCGCCATGAGTCGCCAGGTGGTCGTTGTCGATGTTGGTGACCACCGCGACGAGCGGCTGCAGATGCACGAACGAGGCGTCGCTCTCGTCGGCCTCGGCGACGAGATAGCGGCCGGTGCCCAGCCGCGCATGACTGCCCGCGCTCTTCAGGCGGCCGCCGATCACGAAGGTCGGATCCTCGCCGCCCTCGGCCAGGACGCTCGCGATGAGGCTCGTGGTGGTCGTCTTGCCGTGCGTGCCCGCTACCGCGATGGAGTAACGGAATCGCATGAGCTCGCCCAGCATCTCGGCGCGCGAGACCACCGGCAGGCGCCGCGCGAGCGCCGCATCGACCTCGGGATTGCCTCTCGCGACGGCGCTCGAGACCACCACCACATCGGCGCCCTCGATATTCTCCGCCGCATGTCCGAGCCGTACCCTCGCGCCGAGCTGCGTCAGCCAGTCGGTTACGGGACCCGACCTGAGGTCCGAGCCCTGGACGGCATAGCCGAGGTTGAGCAGCACTTCGGCGATGCCGCTCATGCCGCTGCCGCCGATGCCCACGAAGTGAATCGTGTTGATGCGGCGCATGCGGTCGCGCTGCTCGGAGCTCGCCCGTCGCTCCATCGCGGGGCGCTGCAACACGGTGCGTCGCTCCTCGATCATGCGGCGCTCCCCGCAAGCGTAAGACAGGAGGCGGCCAATTCCTCGGTCGCATCCGGCCTCGCGAGCCGGCGCGCGCGCTCGGCCATGGCGAGGAGCTTCTCCCGGCCGGCGGCACAGAGCCGCTCGAGCTCCGCACCCAGCCGCTCGGCGGTGAGTTCACGGTCGGCGATCAGCACCGCCGCCTCCTCACGCACCAGGAAGCGCGCGTTGTGAGTCTGGTGGTCATCGACCGCAGCGGGAAACGGCACCAGAATGGCGCCCACGCCGGCCGCGGCGAGCTCCGAGACCGTCAATGCGCCCGAGCGACAGATCACGAGGTCCGCCCACCCGTAAGCCTCGGCCATGTCCTCGATGAAGGGACGCACATCTGCCCGTACGCCTGCGTCGGTATAGCTCTGCCGGCCCGCCTCGATCCATCGCTCGCCCGCCTGGTGGCGGACATCGAAGCGGATTGCGCCGGCAAGGCGCGCCAGCGCGTATGGCACGACGGTGTTGAGTCGGACCGCACCCTGGCTGCCGCCGACCACGAGGAGGCGCACCGCACCCTCCCGCCCGGGGAAGCGCTCGGCCGGCGGCCGCAGGGCACTGATGTCACGGCGGACCGGATTGCCCACCGTGCGCGCCCTGATATCCGCCCCGAAGCTGTCGGGAAATGCCTCCAACACCTCCTTTGCGAGATGAGCCAGGCAGCGGTTGGTGAAGCCGGCAATCGCATTCTGCTCGTGGATCACGAGCGGCCGGCGGGTGAGCCATGCGGCAATCCCGCCCGGACCCGTGACGAAGCCCCCGAGGCCGACGACGATGGCGGGACGCCGGCGCCACATGACCCGCAGCGCCTGCACCAACGCGACCGTGATCCGCCAGGGTGCCGCGAGCAGCGTGCGCCATCCCTTGCCGCGCAGGCCGCCGACCGACAGCCATTCGATGGGGATGCCCTCGGCAGGAATGACGCGAGCCTCGAGTCCGCGCCGAGTGCCGAGCCAGATGACCTCGACGGATTTTTCGCGCAATCGCCGTGCGAGGGCGAGAGCGGGGAACACGTGCCCGCCTGTTCCACCTGCCATGATGAGTACGGTGAGCGGGGCCGTGCCACTGACCGTCCCTGGAGGCGGGGCCCCCGGCCCGCGCGTCGTGCGCGGGCGCTCGCCGCTTCGCGCCTCGCCCATGATGAGGATCGGCCGGCCGGTCACGAGGCCCCCCGCGGCGTGACGGTGGCCGAGCCGCGCCGCTCCACCATCGTCTCATGATGGATGCGCAGCAGCATTCCCACCCAAACGAGCGTCACGATGAGGCTCGATCTCCCGTAGCTCATCAGCGGCAGCGTCAGTCCCTTGGTCGGCAGCACACCCATGTTGACGCCGATGTTGATGAACGCCTGAATGCCGATCCAGAGCGCGAAGCCGGCGGCGAGATAGCTCTGGAAGTCGAGGCCGGCCTGCGAGGCGAGTCGCGCGATGTGGAAGGCGCGCCAGATGAGCGCGACGAAGAGCCCGAGCGTGAGCAGCACGCCCAGGAGCCCGAGCTCCTCCGCGAGCACCGCGAACAGGAAATCGGTGTGCGCCTCGGGCAGGTAGAAGAGCTTCTGCACGCTGTCGCCGAGCCCGACGCCCAGCCACTTGCCGCGGCCGATCGCGATCAGCGATTGAGTGAGCTGGAAGCCGCTGCTGTAGGCATGCGCCCAAGGATCGAGGAAGCCCGTCAGGCGCCGCAGGCGGTAGGCGGAGGTGACGGCGAGCAGCGCAAAGATGGCGCCGGCCACGGCGGTGAGCACGATGACATAGCGCAGCCGCGCGCCGGCGATGAAAAGCATGCCGAAGCCCGTGGCGAAGAGCACCGTGGCGGCGCCGAAGTCGGGCTCCCCGAGCAGCAGCACCGCGACGAGCGCCAGGAGCAGCAGCGGCTTCAGCAGCCCGGTGAAAGTTTCGCGCAGCTCATCCTGGCGTCGCGCGGCGTAGCTCGCGACGTAGATCAATACCAACACGCGGGCGAGCTCCGAGACCTGGAAGCTCACCCCCGCGAGCCGCAGCCAGCGCCGGCCGCCGTTCACCGCTTCCCCGAGCCCGGGCACCAGCACCGCGAGCAGCATGAGGAGAGCCGCGACGAGCAGCACCTGAGAGAGGCGTTCCCAGCGCTCCATTCTGAAACAGAAGACGAACACCGCCCCGGCCACTCCGATGAGCGCGGTGAGGAGCTGCCGCTCGAGGAAGTAGAAAGGATTGCCGGTATCCCGGCTCGCGATGGAGATGGAGGCAGAGGTCACCATCACCAGGCCGAAGAGCAGGAGCGACAGAGCGAGGGCGAGCGTCACGCCGTCGATGTGGATCGCGGCGGTGCGGCCGCGAGTCATCTGGCCGAAGGCGGCGCGCGGGCTTTCTGCCGTCATGCCGCCAGCTCCTTCACTGCCTGCGCGAATACCGCCCCCCGGTGGGTGTAGTCGCGAAACATGTCGAGACTCGCACACGCAGGCGAGAGCAGCACCGTGTCGCCGGGCCGGGCCGCGGCGGCCGCCGCACGCACCGCCTCCTCGAGAGAGCCGCAGTACTCGGTCGTCGAGACTCCCCGCAGCGCCCGCTCTACGAGGCGCCCATCGCGGCCTATCAGTACCGCATGGCGCACCTTGCCCCTGAAAGCCGCCGCCAGCGGCGTGAAGTCCTGATTCTTGCCGTCACCGCCTGCAACGATGATCAGCGGTCCCGGCATGCCGGCAACGGCGGCGATCGTCGCTCCGACATTCGTGCCCTTGGAGTCGTCTATGTAAGTGACTCCGCCCACCTCCGCGACCCATTGGGTCCGATGCGGCAGGCCGGTAAATGCCTCCAGCTCCGCCAGCATTGCCGGCAATGGCAATCCCAACGCCTCGCCGAGCGCGAGCGCCGCGAGCGCGTTGGCGGCGTTGTGCAGGCCCCTGATGCGCATCGCCGAGACCGGCAACAACGGCTCTCCGTCGTTTATTGGCCCGAAGTCGCCTGGCGGCGCTTCGGGCGAGCGCGGCCGTGTGATTCTGTCGACCCCGCGGCCCAGGGAGCGGCCCTGGGCCGCTTCCTCATTTGCTTTCGTGCGCCGTATCAGCCACGCCTCGCCATCACGGATGGCCAAGGCGTAGTCGGCGCCGATGGCCGCACGCAGTGAGAAGCTCAGGGTGCGCTGGCCCGGCCGCGGCATGGCGACCACCAGCGGATCGTCCAGATTGATAACAGCCGTGTCGCAGCGGGCGAAGATACGCGCCTTGGCGTCCGCGTAGGCCCCGACCGAAGCATAACGGTCGAGATGATCCGGGCTCACGTTGAGGACGGTCGCCGCCGTGAGATCGAGTGAATGAGTCGTCTCGAGCTGGAAGCTCGAGAGCTCGAGAACGTAGAGCCCCACGACCTCGGCGGCGCGGTGCGCGGCGCCGAGCAGATCGAGCGCCGGCTCACCGAGATTGCCACCGACCCGCACCTGCACGCCGGCACGCGCGGCCATCCGACCCACGAGCGTCGTCACGGTGCTCTTGCCGTTCGTGCCGGTGATACCGGCGACCGGCGCATCCACGGCCCGCGCAAACAGCTCGATGTCGCCCACGACTTCGAGACCGCGGCGGCGCGCCTCGAGGAGGAACGGCTCCTCCAGCGACACACCCGGCGAGACCACCACGCAGAGCGCCTCGTCGAGGAGCCGCGGATCGAGCGCTCCCAGCCGCACCGGAATCCGTGGATCGAGTGCGCGCAGAGCGGCGAGCTGCGGCGGCTCGGACCGCGTGTCCGTGACCGCGAGCCGCCAGCCACGCTCGCTGAGATACCGGGCGCAGGAGAGCCCGGTGCGCCCGAGGCCGACGATCACCGCGGAGGATGGCTTGTGGGTGGCCGCGCTCATCTCAGCTTCAGGGTCGCAAGTCCTGCGAGAACCAGCAGGAACGAGATGATCCAGAACCGCACGATCACCTTCGGCTCCGCCCAGCCCTTGAGCTCGAAGTGATGATGGAGCGGCGCCATCCGGAAGATGCGTCGCCCGGTGAGCTTGAAAGAGGCGACCTGCAGGATGACGGAGGCGGTCTCCAGCACGAACAGGCCGCCCATCACGAGCGCTACCAGCTCCTGGCGCACGATGACCGCGATGACCCCAATGGCCGCACCGATCGCGAGTGCGCCGACATCACCCATGAACACCTGTGCCGGGTAGGCGTTGAACCAGAGAAAGCCCAGGCCGGCGCCGGTGAGTGCCGAGCAGAAGATCAGCACCTCTCCGGCCCCGGGGATGTCCGGGATCTGCAGGTAGTGCGCGAACACATGGTTGCCGCTTGCGTAGGCGAAGATGCCGAGCGCAGCGGAAACGAGCGCGGCCGGCATGATGGCGAGTCCGTCGAGGCCGTCGGTGAGATTCACCGCGTTGCTCATGCCCACGATCATGAAGTAGGCAATAGCGATGAAAGTTACGGCCGACAACGGCTCAGCGAACGTCTTGACGAACGGTAGGAAAAGCGTCCTCTCCGCAGGCTGCGTCGCCGTGAAGTAAAGCGTTGCCGCGGTGGCGAGGCCCGCTACCGATTGCCAGAGGTACTTCCAACGTGCCGCCAGACCCCGGGGATTGCGCACGACGAGCTTGAGGTAGTCGTCGTAGAAACCGATGAGGCCGTAGGCAAAAGTCACCCCGAGCACCGTCCACACCAGGCGGTTGGAGAGCTCCGCCCAGAGCAGGGTGCTCACGAGCGTCGTAATCAGGATCAGCGTACCGCCCATCGTCGGCGTACCCGCCTTGGGCAGGTGGGTCTTCGGCCCATCGTCGCGCACGACCTGGCCGATCTGATAGCGCGACAGGCGATCGATCAGGGCCGGCCCCACGATGAGGGAGATCGCCAGCGATGAGACCGCCGTCAGGATGGCGCGGAAGGTCAGGTACGAGAAGACGTTGAAGCCGCTATGCCAGGCCGTCAGCCGTTGTGCGATCCAGTACAGCACTCAATGCCCGTCCGAGTTGTCGTTGGTGTTGTGCACGAGTGCGCCGACCACGCGCTCCAGCCTGTTGACCCGGGAGCCCTTGACGAGGAGCCGCACGTCCGCGGTCAGAGCCTGGCGGAGCTCGCGCGTCAAGGCCTCCGTGTCCGGGAACCACTGTCCGCCGGTGCCGAAGCGCTCGACTGCGAGCGCCGCGAGCGGCCCCGTCGCCAGCAGGCGCTCGATGCCTTGCTCGCGAGCGAAGAGACCCATCTGCGAATGCGCATCGGCGGCGAATTCGCCGAGCTCGGCCATGTCTCCGAGCACGAGCCAGCGCCGGCCGCCGACCGAGGCGAGCACCTCGATCCCGGCCCGCACCGAGCTCGGATTGGCGTTGTAGGAATCGTCGATGATCCAGGCGCCGCAGGCAGCCTGTTTCAACTGCAGCCGGCCCGGCACCGGCCGCACGGCGCCGAGGCCCGCCACGATGTGCTCGAGCCTTGCTCCTGCGGCGGCGGCCGCCGCCGCGGCGCCGACAGCATTCGCGACATTGTGTCGGCCGCCGACGTGAAGCTCGATCTCTGCACTCCCCAGCGGACTCGACAGGCAGAAGCGGGTGAGGAAGCCCTGCACACCGAGGGTCGTGCGCAGGTCCGACGCACGGAAATCCGCAGCGTTTGCGATGCCGAAGGTCAACACCCGCGCTTGCGTCATGCCGCGCCAGAGATTCATGAAGTCATCATCGGCATTCAACACGGCAGTGGCTTTCGCCGCCAGGCCGGCAACAGTCTCGCCCTCCGCCCGGGCCACTCCCTCGAGACTGCCGAAGCCTTCCAGATGCTCCGCGCCGGCGTTGGTGATGAGACCGACCGTCGGGCGCGCAATCCCGACCAGCTCCGCCACCTCGCCTGCCCGGTTGGCACCCATCTCGATGACGGCGAACCGGTGGCCGGCCTCGAGCCGCAGCAGGGTGAGCGGCACGCCGATATGGTTGTTGAGATTGCCGCGCGTAGCGAGACAGCTTCCGGCCTGCGACAGGATCGCCGCCGTCATTTCCTTGGCCGTGGTCTTGCCGTTGCTGCCCGCCACCCCGACCACCGGAATGTCGAGTGCCTCGCGCCACGCGTGTCCGGCGCGAGAGAGGGCCGCCTGCGTATCGGGGGCGATGATTTGCGCGAGTGCGCTCGGCTGCGGCACATCGACGAGCGCGCCCGCCGCGCCAGCCGCCAGAGCGCCGGCGACGAACTCATGGCCGTTGAAGCGCGGCCCGCGCAGGGCGATGAAGAGATCACCGGGTGACAGCGTCCGGGTGTCGCTGGATACGCCGGCGAAGGCGCGATCGGCGCCCTCGAGCCGTCCACCACAGGCCCGTGCAAAATTCCGGAGCGTCCGCTCGACTGTCGCCTCACCGCTCACGGCTGCCTCGCCTCGAGCGCAGCGCGCGCCACGCTCTGATCGCTGAAGGGACGGCGCTTGCTGCCGTAGATCTGATACTCCTCATGCCCCTTTCCGGCAATCAACACCACATCGCCCGGGCCCGATCGGGCGAGCGTCGACTCGATCGCGAGCGCACGATCGTGCTCGACCCGAGCCGCGACACTCTCGGGAATACCGGCCAGGATCTGCTGCACGATCCGCTCCGGCGGCTCGTTGCGCGGGTTGTCGTCGGTCACCACCGCGTCGTCCGCGAGCTCGGCGGCAATCCGCCCCATCATCGGCCGCTTGCCCGGATCACGGTCGCCGCCGCAGCCGAACACCACCCGCAGCCGGCCGCGGCAGTGCACGCGCGCCGCACGCAGCGCCTTGGCAAGCGCATCGGGAGTGTGCGCGTAGTCCACGATCGCGAGCGGCGCTGCGCCGCGGCCGCCGAAAGCCTCCATTCGTCCAGGCGCGGCCCGGCACGATTCGAGCGCGGCGGCCGCCTCAGCCAGCGGGACGTCCCATGCAAGCAGCACTGCGAGCACGGTGAGGACATTATCGGCGTTGAATTCGCCGATCAGGGGCACGCTCAGCTTCGCCGCGCCCCAGCTCGATTCCACCTCGATAGCCAGGCCGCAGATCGCAGCCTCGACGCGGACCGCCCTCACCACCCTCGCTCGAGGTGCCATGACGGACGTGGCGCCCTGCCGCGTGGTGATGACCAGCTGCGCCGCGGAAAGTTGTCCCGCGAGCCGTGCCCCGAAGTCGTCATCGACGTTGATCACCCGAACGGTAAGGCCGGCCCAGGCGAAGAGGCGCGCCTTGGAGTCGGCGTAGGCTGCCATCGTGCCGTGATAGTCGAGGTGATCGCGCGTGAGGTTGGTGAAGGCCGCGGTGTGGAAGCGCACGCCGCCGACCCGATCCTGATCGAGCGCGTGCGATGACACTTCCATGCTCACGACTTCCGCCCCGAGCGCTCTCAGGTCGGCGAGGCGGCGGTGAACGGTGACCGCATCGGAAGTAGTGTGCTCCGTGTCCGCAAGCACGCCGGGGAACCCGAAACCAATCGTGCCCATGTAGGCAGCCGGGCGCTTGCAGCGCTCGAGCGCCTGCGCCAGCAGCCAGGCGCAGGTGGTCTTGCCGTTGGTCCCGGTGATACCGGCGACAGTGAGCCCCTGCGAGGGCCGTTCGAAGAACCGGTCGGCGATGACTCCGGCATGGCGGCAGAGTTGCGGCACCGCGGCGGCGAACACGCTGGGCGGAACCTGTGGACGGCCACCGTCGGGGCGCGCCGCGTCGGGCTCGTAAAGAACGGCGCGCGCTCCGCGAGCGACCGCTTCGGCGGCAAACTCCGACCCATGGTGGCCGCGGCCGCGGCAGGCGAGGAACAGTGCGCCAGAGGAGACAGCACGGCTGTCGAGCGTGACGTCGCTGACCTCGAGCCCAAGCGGCGCATCGACGAGACCGGCGGCGATATCCGCCAGCCGCGCGGCGCGTGTTGGAACGGTCGCGGCCGGATTCATCGGCTCTCCGGCGCGGCAGCGCCTGCCTTCAGGCCGGAGGGGACGCGCAGTGAGGCGGTCCGCAGTCCTTCCGGCTGCCCTATCGGCTCATCCGGCGCCACCGCCATGAGACGCAGCGCGCGGCCAACCACCTTGGCGAACACCGGCGCGGAAACATCGCCCCCCAAGTGTATGCCGTTCTGCGGGTCGTTGATCACGACCGCAGCTGCGAGTCGCGGCGCGGTCGCGGGAGCCATTCCGGCAAACACCGAGACGTAGTGATGCTGCTCGTAGGCGCCGTCGTCAGCCTTCCAGGCCGTACCGGTCTTGCCGGAGACCGTATAGCCCGGGATGGCTGCGAGTGGCGCGGTGCCGTCGAGGGAGATCACCGAGCGCATCATCTCAATGAGCTCGCGGCAGAGTCTCGGGTCCATCACCCGCTTGCCCTCAGGCGGAGCATCGACGCGCAGAAAGGAGAGAGGCCGCTCGATGCCGAGGCCGCCGATGCTGGCGTAGGCATGTGCGAGCTGCAGCGTCGTGACCGAGATGCCATAGCCGTGTGACATCGTTGCGATGTCGATGGGCCGCCAGGTGTGGAGCGGTGCCAACAATCCCGCCGATTCTCCCGGATAGCCGCTCGTCGCGAGCTGTCCGAAGCCGTAGCCCCGGAGCGTCGTCCAGATGAGCTTGGGAGGGAGAGACAGCGCGAGGTGCGCCATGCCGACATTCGAGCTGTGAGCGAGCACCATCGCGATGTCGATGGGACCCCAGTCGTGCTCGTCGGTGAAGGTGTGGGCGCCCACTTTGATGAACCCGGGCGCGGTGTTGATGATCGAGTGGTCGTCGTAGCGGCCGGAGATGAGGGCCGCGGCCACGAAGAACGGCTTCATGGAGGAGCCCGGCTCGAACACATCCGTGAGGGCTCGGTTGCGGTACCGGGCGTACAGCATCTGCGTGCGGTCGTTGGGATTGAACGCCGGCTGATCAACCATGGCGAGCACCTCGCCGGTGGCGATGTCGATCACCACGATGGCGCCCGAGCTCGCCTTCTGGTCGGCGACCTGCTCCTTCAGCGCCCGGTAGGCCAGATACTGGATGCGCAGGTCGATCGAGAGGACCAGGTCCCGTCCCGGGCGCGCCGGCCGGATGCTCTCGATGTCCTGCACGATCCGGCCATAGCGGTCCTGGATCACCCGCTTCTCGCCGTCGATCCCGGTGAGCCACTGATCGGACGCGAGCTCGAGCCCGGCCTGACCCTGATCGTCGACGTTGGTGAAGCCGATGAGCTGGCCCGTGACCTCTCCGGCCGGGTAGTAGCGGCGGTACTCGCGCGAGAGGTAAACCCCGGGAATGTTGAGCGCCTTGATCCGCGCGGCCTCGGCGGGCTGACACTGGCGCGCGACATAGAGGAAGTCGCGATCGAGATTGCTCGTGATGCGCCGCAGCAGGACCTGGCGGTTGATATCGAGCGCCGCGGCGAGCCGCACGATCTGACCGCTCGCGCCCGCAATCTGCTTCGGACTGACCCAGATCGAGTCGACGGGCGTGCTCACGGCGAGCGGCTCACCATACCGATCGGTGATCGTGCCGCGATGCGCCGCGATGTCGACGACCCGGGTGAAACGCGCATCCCCCTGTTTGGAAAGGAACGAGTACTCGACGAGCTGCAGATCGACCGCGCGGCAGACGAGCGCCGCCGCGACGAGCGCGAGCAGCCCCACGAGGAAGTGCGCTCGCCAGCGGAACGAGCGGGGCGCGGAGTGGCGTGCGCTGCGCGTTCTCATGGCTGGACTATTACGATGTCTTTCGGCGCTGGCATGGTCATGCGCAGCTTCTTGCCGGCGACACTTTCAACGAAAGCATGGGTCGACCAGGCACTCTGCTCGAGCTGCAGCTGGCCCCATTGGATGTCCAGGTTGTCCCGCTGCGCGCTCAGCCGCTCGAGCTCGATGAAGAGCTGGCGCGCGCGAAACTTGCCGTACACCGCGCCCGCCGAGGAGAGCAGCACGGCAACCCAGAGCACCGCTGTTGCGAGGCCCAGTGTGGTAGCTGCGGGCCTCATGTCGTCTTCTCCGCCACCCGCAGCAACGCGCTGCGTGAACGTGGATTGCGCGTTGTCTCCTCCTTGCTCGGGCGCAGCTTGCGGCCGACCAGCTTGAGGCGCGGCGTCAACTGCGGCGGCACGACCGGGAGCCGGGCGAATGCCGGGTCGAGCTGCGACTCCCGCTGCATGAAGCGTTTGACCACGCGGTCTTCGAGTGAATGGAAGCTGATGACCGCCAGGCGCCCCCCGTTGGCGAGCGAATCGACAGCACCGCCGAGCGCTCTCTCGAGCTGCCCGAGCTCATCGTTGACGTGCATCCGCAGCGCCTGGAACGTGCGGGTGGCTGGATGCTTCCCCGGCTCACGCGTCCGCACGGCGCGTGCGACCAGCTCTGCAAGCTCGCGCGTGCGCTCGATCGGATGCTCCCGCCTCGCCTCGACTATCGCCTGCGCGACGCGGCGCGCGAAACGTTCTTCTCCGAGTGTCGCGATCACCTCGCGAATCTCGTCGACGCTCGCACGAGTGAGCCACGCGGAGACCGGCTCACCGTGTGTCGGGTCCATGCGCATATCGAGCGGACCGTCGGCCCTGAAGCTGAAGCCGCGCGCCGGATCGTCGAGCTGCGGCGAGGAGACGCCGAGGTCGAACAGAATACCCCGGCAGTCGCGGCCGCCCGCGTATGTCGGCACCAGCGCGCGGACGTCGGCAAACGACGCATGCACGAGCGCAAGCCGCATTTCGTGGGCAAAGCGCTGACTGCCGGCCGCAATGGCCTGCGGGTCCCGGTCGAGCGCGAGCACGCGGCCTTCTCGACCCAGGGCCTGGAGAAGGAGTGCCGTATGACCGCCGCGCCCGAACGTCGCATCGACATAGTAACCGTCCGGCTCCAGAGCTAGCGCCCCGAGCACCTCTTCTGCGAGCACCGGGATGTGCTCGACCATGCCCCTGACTCTTACAAAGACAGCGAGTCGAGCTCCGACGGCAGATCCGTCGAGGCTTCCTCGCTCTTCAACCAGTCATCGAGTCGCTCGCCCCACCGCGACTCATTCCACAACTCGAAACGATTGCCTTGGCCGATCAGCATGCCGTGGCGCTCGAGGCCGGCGAACTCGCGCAGCTCGGGCGGGAGTAGAATCCGGCCATGCCCATCGAGCTCGAGATCGTTCGCATGGCCGACCATGAGGCGCTGCAGCCGCCGTGCCTGCTGATGCAGGGTCGGCAGGCTCATCAGCTTGCTCTCGATCAGCTCCCACTCGGGCAGCGGGTAGATGAGAAGGCAGCGGTCCCGGTCCACCGTCACCACGAGTCTCCCCTGGGCACGCTCGGCGATCTGCTCCCGATACCGGGTGGGCATGACCATCCGACCTTTTTCATCCAGGGTGATTTTCGTGGCGCCGCGAAACATGGACCGGTTCCCAATGCCCTCGGCATCGTGGTGCGGGTGTCAGCGGACGAGATCTACCCATCTCGTCCCACTTTCTCCCACTCACTGCCACTATAGGAATCGCGGCCGCGCTATGTCAATTGGAAAAGTGAGAAATCTGTCGCAACCACAGGGAGTTATGTAGAACCGGAAAGCGCTTCAAACAGTGCTTTTTAAGCATTCGGCTTAGCAATCAGCAGCTTGCCTGAAGAACCTTATCCAGTAGGTTATCTTGGCCTCGACCGCGGCTCTTCAGAGCGAGAATGCGTGTTTGATCCAGAGGACCTGAGGAGCTTCGGAACAGGGGTCGGCGACGACGATGACATCGAATCGAACGCGCAGCCGCGCCAGGTCCTTTCGTTGCTGCAGCAGTCGGCTCGCTGCCCGGATGAGTCGCCGTCGCTTGCCGGAGTCAACGCTCGCCGCCGCCCCTCCATGGGTCTCCGATGAGCGGGTGCGGACCTCCACGATGGCGAGCTCGTCCTCGCCCAGCCGGGCGATGATGTCCAGCTCGCCGCAGCGGCAACGGTAATTTCTCAAGACGATCCGCGCGCCCTGCGCCTGCAGGAAGGCGGCAGCGGCATGCTCGGCCCTCATGCCCATCCGTTGCCTCCATGTACGCGCGGCGTCCTCCATGCGGACTTTCTCCGGTCGGCTCAGCCGCCCGGTGCGCTCGGCAGCGTCATGATCTCGCCCCCGTGAAGCTGCGCCCACATGAGCTGGCGGTGAATATGGCCGTCGGGGTCCAGGGTCAATTGTCCGGTGAGACCGCTCAAGTCGAGCGAGGAGGGCGCACGGTTTTCGCGGAAAGCCGCCGCAATCCGATAGGCATCGAACCCGAAGGCGAAGAGACGCCCGCGTGCCGGCCCGCCGGCGGGCCAGGCCTGGCTGGCCGCCGAGCGGACGGCTTCGGCCAGCGGGCCGCCCAGCATCCACGGCATGTCGGGGAAAATCAGCCCGTCGAGATCCTGGTTGGCGCGGGGATCGGGCTCGAAGGCTTCGGAGGTCGCGTATGCCGGTATGCCGCCCGCGTAGTAGAAACGCAGCTGGGGCTGGAGCAACCGCTCGATGCCCGCCGGCGCGGGCGAGAAAATGAACTCGATATCGTCACGGCGCCGCGGCACGAACTCGAGATGTGTGCCCAGGAGCGATTCCAACCGGTCGAGCCGGGCGCTGCTCTGGTCGATGCCCAGCACCTGCTTGAGCCGGTCGGAGTAGTCCGCTTCGGAAGAGTCGATCACGGTGCTGGCGAGCACCGTGCCGCCGCCGCTCTGCAGCTGTTGGGTGAAGGCGCCCAGGACGCGCGAGCCCCACTCGCCCGAGGGTACGATCGCAATGCCGAGATGGTGCCCGTCGCTCAACACGCGGCGGGCGACCAGCCTGGCTTCCTCCACCGGCGAGAGGGCGAACTGGAAGAACAGCGGCGGCGCCAGCTCTCCCTCGGGCAGGAAATTGAGCGCCAGCAGCGGCGGCCGCTGCATTCGGTCCGCAGCAGCGGCGACCACGGCCTGCCGGGTCAGCGGCCCGACGATGATGTCGGCACCCGCCTGAGTTGCCGCGGTAATTGCATCTGGGATCGACTGCTCGCCACCGGTGTCGTAGATGCGCACGAGAGGCCGCTGCTGCATCGGCGTCTGGTAGTACGCGCTGAGGAAGCCATCACGTACGCTGGCCGCCAGCGCGCCTGCAGCACCGGTGATGGGCAGCAACAAGGCAATGTGCGCCTGCGCCGCAAGCGACTGGGGCTGCTGGCCCAGGAGCTCAATGCGCACGACCTCCTCTGCGGGATGACCCGGATGATCCGACAACCACGCAGTCAGGTCCGCCGTCGCCGCGGTCGGGTTGCGTGCCGCCTCTGCGGCCAGAGGCGCCAGCTCGAGCCAGCCCCGGATGACCGGGTTCTTCTCTACTCCGGGCTGGACCGTGAGGCCACGCTCCGCCGCATCGCGCAGTGCACCGAGCAGCGCAACCCGGCTCTGCCGGACGGCAGAGGCATTGAGCAGCCAGTGCTCGAGCTGAATCTCCGCCTCGACTGCCGCCGCGGGTTTTCCCGCCGCGAACGCGACCTGCTGCTTCAGGCGCAGGTAGCGGGCGGCTGGATCTGCCTGCTGGGGTACGGCCAGCGCCTGGAGGCGTGTCCAGGCCTGTGCCGCGTGGCCGCGCAGCAGTGTCAGCCGTACTTCCATCAGCGCGCGCTCAAAGGTCTCATCGGCCGACAGCGGCGGCGAAAGGAGATCGAGCGCACGGGCGGCATCGTCCGGCCGTTGGGCCGTGAGATAAGCCTGTGCAGCCTGCAGGGCGAACTCATTGCGCTGCGCTCCCTGGCTCTCACCCGCCAGCGCCTCGTACATCTGCGCGGCGCCGACCGGGTTGCCCTGGCGGGCAAGTGCCGCGGCCTGGTCGGCGGACGGCGCCGGGCCGCGCGGAACGCCGGCGCAACCCGCGAGGACTAAAGTGACTGCAGCGAGCGCAGCCAGGCTGACGGTCCATCGCGCATACATGGTTGAGAAGCCTCGTTAATATGCGCTGGATCCGGGCTCCTGCCCGGCCCAGCGCGGTTTTGAACAAAAAGCGTGGCTTTTGTTCAAAACCCCGCCACCTGCGGCGGCGGGGCACAACCCTGTGCCAGGGGTACGCGGTCGTACTGCATCATGATTGGGTAGACACAGGGAGCGTGCTCTCATTGCGGCGTGGAGAGAGGATTATAGTGGGCGAGATACGAGGCCGACTGCAAGTCGTCGCGACTCCGATCGGCAACATGAATGATGTCAGCGCCAGAGCACGGCAGGCGCTCGGGAGCGCCGCCGCCATTGCGGCAGAGGACACTCGCCACACGGGAATGCTGCTGCAGGCGCTTGGCATCTCGCGGCCGCTGCTGTCGCTGCACACACACAACGAAACGCAACGGGTGCCTGAAATCCTGGCTCGGCTGGCCGCGGGAGAAACGATCGCGCTCGTCAGTGACGCAGGCACGCCGCTTCTATCCGACCCCGGATATGAGCTGGTGCGAGCCGCCACCGACGCCGGCATCGCTGTCGAGGCCATTCCCGGGCCGTCCGCCATCACCGCCGCACTGGCCGTCGCAGCCCTGCCCGTCAGCCGCTTCTGCTTCGAGGGATTTCCACCCGCACGGGAGCGCGAACGGCGTGCGCTTCTCTCGCAGCTCGCCGACGAGCCGCGTACGCTCGTCTTCTTCGAGGCGCCCCACCGCATCGCGGCAACTCTGGCCGATCTTGCCGCGGAGCTCGGCAGCGAGCGGCGAGCGGCAGTGGCACGCGAGCTCACGAAAGCGCATGAGACCATCTACCGCGGCACACTCGCGGAGCTGGCCGAAAGGTCTGCAAAGGAGGACAACTTCAGGCGTGGGGAGATCACGATCGTAGTGGCAGGCTCCGAACGCGCTGCAACCGGTATCGATACCGCCCTACTGCGTCGGGCCGTCGACCTGCTCTCGAAGGAGCTCTCCCCCAGCAGGGCTGCGGCCATCGCCGCCCAGCTCACCGGCGCCACCCGTGCCGAGGCCTACGCCCTGATCCGGCATAGGAGCCCCTCTGCTCCGCCGCCCGAAAGCGATTGACTAAGCGGCCCCGGGCCGTTCCCGGGGCCGCGGGATCGAGAAAGCCCAAGGGCGCGCTCGCGCGAAGCGGCAGGATGCCGACTTTGCGCCACATGGACAAACAGCCATAATGACGATGGAAGCCGGCCGGGCAATCGCTGCTCCGACCTCTGGTCGGGGGGGAGGAAAGTCCGGGCTCCGGCGGATCAGGTGCCAGGTAACGCCTGGGGGGCGCGAGCCCACGGAAAGTGCAACAGAGAACAGACCGCCCAAGCTCTCGCGGCGAAAGCCGCGCGGGACGGCAAGGGTGAAACGGTGCGGTAAGAGCGCACCGCGGCCTTGGTAACAAGGCTGGCATGGCAAACCCCA
>Ga0134128_10002977_pt1 | contig 20769 bp, 11 predicted proteins | sample KB31754_FD_96462 | JGI IMG/M metagenome (GOLD analysis project Ga0134128, IMG submission 96462) | Terrestrial soil microbial communities with excess Nitrogen fertilizer from Kellogg Biological Station, Michigan, USA - KB3-175-4 | ecosystem: Environmental > Terrestrial > Soil > Unclassified ...
CAGTGCCGGATCCTTGAGTGCCTGGGCGATCAGGTTTTCCGCGCCGGCCTTGCCGTCCATGTAGGTGTCGAGATTCGCCAGCTGGGTGCGCGCTTCCAGCAGTTTCGCGACGGCGGGCACCTTGCGTGCCACGGCAGCCGGAGAGAAGTCGTCCATGCTCTCGAAGGTGATGTCCACGGCCAGGTTGCCTTCGCCGGTCAGTGTGTTGGGCACCGCGAAAGTCACCCGCGGTTTCATGGCATTGAGCCTGCTGTCGAAGTTGTCGACGTCGATCTCCAGCGCCTTGCGATCCTCGATCGGCGGAAGGTCACCGGCGTTGGCGCCGGAAAGATCCGACATCACGCCCATCACGAACGGCACCTGCACTTTCTTCTGGGCGCCGTACACCTCGACGTCGTATTCGATCTGCACGCGCGGTGCGCGGTTGCGTGCGATGAACTTCTGACTGCTTTGCTTGGCCATGCGACTCTCCCGTTCAGGGTTTTCGGTTTTCGAAATGCAACAACGATCGGTTCCGGCGTGGCTTGGGTCCGCTTCGCCACAGGGAATGAAGAATCATGCGGCGAATGCGGAGCCCGGAAGGTCGCGCGCGGAGCTCGTTGCCATCGTCAATGTGGAGGCCGCCACCCCGGTGCCGACAACGTCCCTGCGACGACGCATCGGGCATCCACACAGCCACAGGGCCGCATGGCGACATCCTGAATCAGCCTTGGTTGATGTGTTTGCGCCTTCGCGCATCCCGTATCGGCCCTGCGATGCGTCCGCCCAAGGCGAGCCCCCGCGGATGAATCAAGTTCGGATCCGGTAGTGAATGCACACGCAAGCTTTTGCCCCCCTCCGCTCCCAACGGTGGCCTTGCAACGGCGACAAACCCCTCGCCGCGGCAAGTTCAGCGCCAGGCATTCCGCATCGATGATGCGATGAACCGCAATTTCGTCATTGCCAGACGATACCGGTCGTCACCTCACCGCGGCACTCGCAGATGGCCTTGCTGCCTGGCCTCTTGGTCGCCTGCCGCGAGTCGACGTCCGTTCGCCATGAATCGCGTCCGACGGTTCGGGCAATCTACATCCGTCATGACCTCGGTGCAAGCTGAATCACCGAGCCCCAGCCGCCTCTCGGCGGGTCATTCGAGCAGGCGTCGGACCAGCCCGCGAAAACCTGCGCCTTCCCGCCACGGATGATTGCCAGGCATGCTCCTGCGACCGTTCGAGCCCACCGCGATCCTGACCGGCCCGATGACTCATCCGTGCAGTAATCCGAGTGGCGGCAACGCGCAACAAAAAAGGGGAATCCGCCAAGGATTCCCCTTTCTGGCCCCACTCGATCGGTGGGTCATCGAATTTGGTGGGCGGTACAAGGATCGAACTTGTGACCCCTACCATGTCAAGGTAGTGCTCTACCGCTGAGCTAACCGCCCGTCGCATCGGCCATGCCGCGCGAGCCGCGCAGTATACGACAGGGTGCCAGCGCCGACAATATGTCGGCGCCCTCGGGATTCAGCGCAAGGCCTGCTCGCGCAGCTGGTGGATCTGGTCGCGCAGGCGCGCCGCTTCCTCGAATTCCAGGTTCTGCGCGTGCTTGTACATCTGCGCCTCCAGCCTCTTCAGCATGCCGGCGGCCTGCTGTGCGTCGAGTCCGGCGTAGCCGGCGCCCTGCTCGGCCACGGCACGGCCGCGCACGGGCGATTTGCCGCGACGGTTGCCGACGTCGCTGCGCGCACCTTCCATGATGTCCGCGATGCGCCGCACCACGGTCTTCGGGGTGATCCCGCGCGCCTCGTTGTAAGCCACCTGCTTCTCGCGGCGCCGCGCGGTCTCGTCCATCGCCGCCTGCATCGAGCGGGTGACGCTGTCGGCGTACAGGATCGCCTTGCCACGCACGTTGCGGGCAGCGCGGCCGATGGTCTGGATCAGTGAGCCGGTGGAACGCAGGAAGCCTTCCTTGTCGGCGTCGAGAACAGCTACCAGCGAGACCTCGGGCATGTCCAGGCCCTCGCGCAGCAGGTTGATGCCGACCAGCACGTCGAACTCGCCCAGCCGCAGGTCGCGGATGATCTCGCTGCGCTCGACCGTCTCGATATCGGAGTGCAGGTAGCGCACCTTCACGTCGTGCTCGGCCAGGTATTCGGTGAGGTTCTCGGCCATCCGCTTGGTCAGCGTGGTGACCAGCACGCGATCGCCCATCGCGATGCGCTTGTGCGCCTCGCTGAGCAGGTCGTCGACCTGGGTGCGCACCGGGCGCACCTCCACCTCGGGATCGACCAGCCCGGTCGGGCGCACCACCAGCTCGGTCACCGCATCGGCGGATTTGTGCAGCTCGTAGTCGCGCGGGGTGGCGGAGACATAGATGGCGCGCGGCACTCGCTCCTCCCACTCCTCGAAGCGCAGTGGTCGGTTGTCCATCGCCGACGGCAGGCGGAAGCCGAACTCGACCAGGGTTTCCTTGCGCGAACGGTCGCCCTTGTACATCGCGCCAAGCTGCGGCACGGTGACGTGCGATTCGTCCACCACCAGCAGGCCGTCGGCCGGCAGGTAGTCGAACAGCGTGGGCGGCGGTTCGCCGGGTTCGCGCCGGGTCAGGTGGCGCGAGTAGTTCTCGATGCCCTGGCAATAGCCGACCTCGGCCATCATTTCCAGGTCGAAACGGGTACGCTGCTCCAGCCGCTGCGCTTCCAGCAGCTTGTTCTCCCTGTACAGATATTCCAGCCGTTCCTTCAGCTCGACCTTGATCGTCTCGATCGCGTTGAGCACGCTCTCGCGCGTGCTGGCGTAATGCGTACGCGGGTAGACCGTGTAGCGCTGCACCTTGCGGATCGTCTCGCCGGTGAGCGGATCGAACAACGACAGGCTCTCCACCTCGCCGTCGAACAATTCGATGCGCAACGCCTCGGTTTCCGACTCGGCCGGAAACACGTCGATGATCTCGCCGCGCACGCGGTAGGTGCCGCGACGCAGTTCCATCTCGTTGCGGGTGTACTGCAATTCGGTCAGCTGGTGGATCAGCTTGCGCTGCTCGATCCGCTCGCCCTTGGCCAGGATCAGCCGCAGGCTGAGGTAGTCTTCCGGATTGCCGAGGCCGTAGATCGCCGACACGGTAGCCACGATGATGGAGTCGCGCCGCGACAGCAGCGCCTTGGTCGCCGACAGCCGCATCTGCTCGATGTGCTCGTTGATCGAGGCGTCCTTCTCGATGAAAGTGTCCGACGCCACCACGTAGGCTTCCGGCTGGTAGTAGTCGTAGTAGCTGACGAAGTACTCCACCGCGTTGTGCGGGAAGAATTCCCTGAACTCGCCGTACAACTGCGCCGCCAGCGTCTTGTTCGGTGCCATCACGATGGTCGGGCGCTGGATGCGCTCGATCACGTTGGCAATGGTATAGGTCTTGCCCGAGCCGGTGACTCCAAGCAGGGTCTGCGCCGCCAGGCCGGCCTCGAAACCCTCGGTCAGGCTCTGGATGGCCTGCGGCTGGTCGCCGGCAGGCTGATAGGGGGCAACGAGCTGGAATCGGTCAGTCATCGGCTACAGATGTGGGCGCGGGCGAGCATTTTAAATCGGGCCTGCTGACAGGATGCGTCAGCAGATGCCGACACGTGCGCCAGGAGCGAGCCGCTGGGCGCGCCGCGCCAGCGCCCTAGCATGAGACCTCCCGCACATCGCAGGAAGCGACAGCATGGTGGCGACAGGAACCACGGGCCCACGACGGCTTCAACGCGGCATCAGCCTGGTCGAACAGATCATGGTGGTCTCCGTCATCGCCATTCTGGCCGGCGTCGCGCTGCCGCCGCTGCATCACCTGCTGAGTCGCAACCGGCTGCAGGTGGCGCAGAGCGACTTCATGACGGCATTGCAGCACGCTCGCAGCACCGCCGCCATCACCGGCAAACGCACCCTGTTCTGCCCCAGTCGGGATGGCAGCCGGTGCAGCAACGATACCCGCTGGGAGCACGGCTGGCTGCTCGCTCACGATGCCGACGGCGACCGTCAACCCGATGGCGCGCCGTCGTACACCGGTGGCGCCTATGCCGCCGGCTTGCGCATCACCAGCAGCAACGGCCGCCACGAAGTGCGTTTCCAGCCCGATGGCAGTGCGGGAGGCAGCAACATGACGCTGCTGTTCTGTGAACCCGGCGCGGACAATCCGGCACTGAGCGTGGTGGTATCCAATGCCGGCAGGATTCGTGGCGCGCCCGCCAGTACCGCGCAGGCAGCGAGTTGCATGCAGCAATGAACCGATTCCCGCATTACCGGTCGGCTCAGGGACTTACCGTGACCTGGTAACTCACCGTCACCGCGGCGCCCGGGGCCAGGCTGCCCACCAGCGTCCACGCCAGCGCACCCTGCCCGCCCACGGCAGGCTGGCTGCTCACGCTGCAACCGGTCAGACCCTCGGGCAACGATGCCGGCGACGGGCATGCCGCCGAAACGAAACGGGTGAATGCCGGCGTGGCATCGGTGACCACCAACTGGCTCACCGGATTGGTGCCGGGATTGCTGACGACAAGCTGGTAGCGCAAGGTGTCGCCCGGCACCGCGTTGTTTGACGTGCCGGTGCCGTTGGCCTGGGTGAGGTTGCTGACCAGCTTGGCCAAACGCACTCCGCCGGTGAGGCTGACCGTGGTGACGTCGTTGCGGGTTTGCGTGGCCGCCAGCGCCGGGCTGGCGTTGGTGTAATCGAACGCCGCGCTCAATACCACCCGATTCTGCGCATTGAGCGGCGCGGTGTCCGGCACGAACTCCTTCACCAGGACGCACACGGTTTGCCCCGCCGCGACCGTGACCGCCGCCGTCAGCGCGGTCTCGCCGCTGTCGAGCTGGCCATTGCAATTGGCATCGCGATAGAGGGTTTCGGTCCATCCGGCGATTGCCGGTGAAGCCGTCGCCGCGCTGCCGAACATCACCGTGCCGCCGCTGGCGGCGACGAATTGGTGGCCGTAGAAAACGACGGTGCCTGGAGTGGCGCTCTGTGCGCCGTCCGGTGCCAGCGTATTGGCCGGCACCAGGCCGAAGTTCACGCCGCTGCCAGTCAGGCCCGAACTCGCGGTGACCGTGACGCTGGGCCGGCTGTAACTGCCGCCGCTGCTGCCCGCGCTGCCGCCGGTGGCGAGATAGCCGCTGGGCGCCGCGGGCGTGATCAGCACACTGCCGGTGACCGTTGCCGGCACCCACATCGTGTAGACGCCGCCGCCGTCCGTCGTGGCGCTGCCGACGCTGGTCGTGCCTGACAGCGCATTCACCGTCACGCCGGCGATCCCTGGCTCGCCCCCGTCACGGCTGCCATTGTTGGGAACGCCGCTGGCCGCACCGGTATCGGCGAACACGGTGCCGCTGAAACTCATGCCCTTGTACAGCCCGAAATTCTGCGCTGGCGGGGCGTTGCTGCCCATGTTCAATTGACGGATGCCCGGAACCGCCTCGGTCGCCAGCCAACCGGACGGCAGCGCGGGCGTGATGTCGCTCAGGCTGTTGTTGGTGTCGAGAATCAGGCAGTAATTGCCGGGAGCGACGCCCGGCTCCACGTAGACGCCGGTGGCGACGTCGACCGCCGCCGCCACGGTGGCCGGCGCCTGGCACACGCCACCGCTGAGCGGAGCCAGCTTGACGTAGAGATTGTTCAAACCGGTGCCAGTTTCGCCGGGGTCGATGTGCAGGTTGTGGTTGAGGTCGTTGTAGACCGTGCCGTTGATGTCCGGGTAGGGCGTATTGGTGAACACGCAGGCGATCGCGTCGCCATATTGAAGACTGGGAAACGTGTACGAACTGGCATTGACGTTGGTCGGCACCACGGTGCCGGAGCCTGTCGTCGAACCATTGGTGCAGGTCAGGCTCTGGCGGTAGTTCGACAGCGCGCTCGCGCTGCCACCGGCCATCGCTTCGCTGACCACGAAAGGGTAGCTGGCCGCGATCGTGGGCGCCGTGGCTACCGGAAACGGCCCCAGGCCGCTGCCCGTGGAAGTCTTCGAGGCGATCACGGTGCCGCTGGTGCTCTTGATCGCATAGGTGAATTGATCGGAAGAGTCGACGCGCGCGCCGGCGATGACCGAGGTCACCGAAACCGAGGCAAAGCGCACCGCGAAGACCACGCCCTGCAGTCCGCTGCCCACCACCCTCGCCGAAATCTGCGTGGGGTTGTTGAAACTGCCGAAGACGAAGCTGCCGGCCGAGCCGCCCTGGGTGCCCGTTTCGGTCACCGTGGTGGTATTCACGCCGCTGACCGTCGGGAAATAGCTGCCATTGGCGACCTGCGCCAGCTGCTGCCACGCGCCTTTGTTGGTGGTGAAACTGAGCGACTCGCCGTTGTTGGTCGACTCGCCGTCGGCGGCGATGATGGCATACGTGGTCTGGCCACTACCGCCGCCACCCGGTGGCGTGATCGAGATGTTGCTCAGCGTGATGTTGGTGGTCGATCCGCTCTGCGTCTGATAGAGCACCGGCAGGCCCGGAATGCCCAGGAACGCACTGTTGCCGAACGCCGCGCCGCTCCATGAGGGCGAAGCGGCCGCAGCAAGCGCATTGCCGCCGATGGAATTGGTGACACTGACCTTGAGACTGAGCGTCGAACCATCAGGCAGGGTGAAGGAAAAGTTCTGCCCGCTGCCGCGCGCGGTCGAGTCGTTGTAGCCGGTGAAATCCAGCCAGCAGTAGTTCTGGTAATCGCTGGGTGCGGTGCCCCTGCTCGTGGCCGGGCCGCAGGTGCTTGCACTGGCCGGAGTCATGGACAGCCAGCCTGCTACGCACAACACCAGCGTCGCCAGCAGCCGAACCCACGGGTGCGCCACTCGACCTGGCGTTCGCCAGGCCCGCGTGCAGGGCTGCCGACCCGCGTTCCGCATCGCCTGCTCACTGCGCATCGCCCACCCCCCTGCTCCCTGACGGCGACCACATCGCCGCTGCCGCGTTGGCCGGCCCCGCCGGCAGTGCCTGCGCCTCGCCGGCCTGTTCGAACAGGTTGGCGCCGAACTTGAAGCGCAGGCGCAGATAGACGCCGTCCTGAGTATAGGCACCGCCGCTCAGGTCCGGGTCGCGGAAGCCTTCGAAGTTGTAGCCCAGCGAAACCCACAGATTGCGCTGCACCAGATAGCCAAGCTCCAGGCCGTACGCGCGCTGCCGCGTGCCGACGCCCCAGCTGGCATAGGCCTGTACGCCAGCGTCCCAGCGCGCGGCGATGTCATGGGTGACACGGCCGCCGATCAGCTGGATCCAGCCCGTGCTGGACACGCCGTTGGAATGGTCCTGCGCGTGCTTGGCCGCGTAGCGGCCGGATATCTGCCAGTTCTCATCGGGCTGCACGTTGAGTTGCGTCGACACGATCCAGCTGCGCTCGTCGATCTGCTGCCCTGCCGGGAGCGTGCTGTCCTGGTTGCGCTTGTAGCCGACCAGGCCGATCGCGTTCCAGACGTCGCTGTCGGTCGGGCGATAGGCAAAACCCGTCTGGTACTGCGCCAGATGCTGCGAGCCGGTGGCCGTGCCGCTGTCGTCGATCAGGCTGTAGATGCCGCGGTTCAACATCGTCCAGTTGGCATCCAGCTTGGCCGCCAGCGCGGCGGTGGCCAGCCAGCTGCGCGACTGCTGCGAGTTGCGCCATTCCAGCCGCGCCGACCCCTTCCAGTCGTCTGCCGCGGTGTAGCTGACCGCGCCGGTCAGCGCGCTCGACTCGTCGCTGACCTGGCCGGCCACCGGATGGATGCGCTCGGCCGAGGCGCTGATGCCCAGACCCGGCGCCACCTGCCACAGGCGACGCAGGCCGATCGCATCTTCGGCGCTGCGTCCGTCGATGCCCTGACCGATGCGGTATTCGTTGAACAACTGGGTGTGCTCGACCACCGCGCCCTCGAAACCGAACACGGTCGAATACTGGTTGACGTTCGGGCTCAATCCGTACGGCCCGCTGAGGCTGTCGTTGCTCTCGTGATGGAAATACAGCTTGCCGGCATTGCCCAGTGCATAGTTGCCGCCGACGCTGGCGACCTGGGCCGACTGATCCAGCGCGTGCTCGTATTGGGTGAACATGCTGGCCTGCGGCAGGCCGGGCACCGGCGCATCCAATCGCACGAACGCGCTGGTGAACTCCACCGGCGTGCTGACGGGCAGGTTCGCCGAGGCGGTCGTCGGCGTGGTTTGCGCATCGCCGGCGGCGTGGCGCAAGCCCACGCTCAGCTTCATGTTCGCCGGCAGGCTGTGCTGCAGCGAAACCGTCTCGCCGCTCTGGCTGCCCCCGGTCAGCGGTGACGCGGTGTGCAGCGCCTCTACCGCGATGCGGTTCTTCGGGTCGAGCAGCCAGCCCAGCTGCGCGCCGTATTGCGACTGCCCGGCCGACTGCAGCGCACTGGGGTTGTAGAACGCGGTATCGGTGCGGATCGCCCACACCCGGCCCTGCAGCTTTTCGCCCTGGCCGCGCCATTCCAGCCGCTCCGCCATGCCACGTCCCTGCTGATCGGTATCGGAAGAAGCCACCTCGCCCACCAGCACCGACTTCGCGCCCAGCGTTGCCGTCATGTTGACGCCGTCGAGGTTCTGCCGATTGGTCGGATCCTGGTCCTGGATCGCGGTGGCACCCACGCTCAGCCAGTCGTTGATCTGATACTGCGCGTCGACGCCGCCGACCCAATGTTTCGGTCCGCCGTTGTCCACTTCGTAGGTGACCCGGACGAACACCGGATTGAGGTTCGCATCGATCGTCGGCACCGGCGCATTGAACAGCAGTCGCCCGGTGTACTGCTCGATGCTGTAGTCCACGAACGGTGTCAGCGGCTTGTCCGACACCACCACGCCGGGCTGGTTGCGATCGCGCGTGATCAGGTCGACCTGCTGGCTGTTGAGCACGCCGTTGACGTTGAGCTGGTACGGGCCGGACGTGCCGTTGCCGGGCAGTTCGATCACCACCTGGCTGGACGCGGTGTGGCTGGCAAAACCGCTGACGGTGCCACGCCCTTCCTGCAGGCGACCGGACAGGCCGTTCAATGCGCGCGTGTACTGGGTGAGCTGTCGCGCCGGGTTGTCGCTCTGCGTGGTGTAGTCGCCCAGCAGCACGTACGAAGTGCCGTGATCGAGCCGCACATACAGCTTGCCGGTGGACTGCGCGTCGAAGCCCTTCACCGAGGAATCGCCGTAAATCGGATAGTAGCTGTCCGGCTGGATATCCCGGAACAACTGGGTGTCGGAGGGCTTGTCCGAATCGTAGCCGAGGGTCAGCAGGGTCGAGCCGAGCACCTTGCCCTTGAGGAATACCTGGCTGCGTGCCGCGGCGCTGACCTTGCCGTCGTCGAAACTCCTGCTGACGCTCTGGATCTCGCGTTCGAATCCATCGGTGCTCTGCGCCGGCACGATCGACTTCGGGTTCAGCCTGCTCAGGTTCAGCACGCCTTCGACCAGGCCCACGCCGAACAGCGGGCGCAAGTCGGGGCTGAAGGTCAGCTTCGCCTCGGCCTGAATGCTGCCGCTGCTCACCGTGATCAGCGCCGTGCCCGGATGTGCCGGCGGCAGCAACGCGAACTGCCCGCCGCCGCCTTCGACGAACGCCTGGCTGCCCGGTTCGGACGGGTTGAGATCCTTGACCTGCCAGATGCCCTCGCTGCTTTCCAGCGTGATCGGCAGGCGCGTGGTCACCGGCAGCCCGGCTGCATCCACCGGCTGCACGGTGATCGTCGCCGGCGTCTGCGCGTCGGCCAGCGCTTTGGGCGGCAGCACGATGCGCAAGGCGGCCAGCGGGCCCGGCGCGCGCACGTTGACGACGGCATGACCGCGCACGTTGCCGAACGGATCGGTGGCGCTCAGCTCGAGTTTGTTGCTGCCGGGCTGCAGGTTCACGCCCACGTACTCCCACGCCGTCACGCCGTGCGAGGCAAGACTGGCGCGGGTGCCGACCTGGCTCAGCGGCACGCTCACGCCGTTGACGCTCAATGCCAGCTTCGCGCCGGACGGCCCCTTGACCTGCACGCGCATCTGGTCGGTCGGCATGATCTGCCGATCGCTCAGGCCGATGAAACCTGCCCTGGCATCCAGCTGCGGCAGTTGTTCGGACAACGACGGCGGCGTCACCGGCTTGGCGAGGGTGGACGAGGCCAACGGCGCGATCGTGGATGCGGACGGCGGTACCGAAGGGAACAACGGGTGCGCTGCCGGAGACTGCTGCGCCACCGGGCCGCCGGTATCGGCCGCCGCACCGAACAGGCTGCTGCCCGCGCCGAAACCGCCGTTGCCGGAATTGCCGGCCAGGCCGTTGACCGCACCGTTCGGGCCCAACGTGCCGCTGGCCGGCAGCGCGCGCGCATCGGTGTTGTAGGAGGTGGCGGCGGTGGTGCTCAACAGGTGTTGGGTGCCCTGCTGCAGGATTTCATCCGGCTGCGACTGCGCCTTGCGTCGCGCGGCGATGTCGGCGCGGATCGCCGGCGTGCACTGGCCGAGCGCGAAATCGGTCTTGTGCAGTTCGCCGTTCTTCAGATCGACGAACTGGCTGGACGGATCGAACGCATTGCGGTGATCGAGCACCTCCAGGCGGCTGCCGGCCGGCAAGGTCGCCGGATCGATCGCCGCCACCGTGGTGCGCGGGGTGAGCCCGTACAGGCTGTACTTGCCGTCGCCATCGGTGACCGCATATGTGCCGTCGGCCAGCCACACCCGCACACCGGGCACGCCGGGCTCGTTCGTCCCCTGCACGCGATCGCCGTCGCAATCGGCGAAGACCTTGCCGATCAGCACCGCCTTGTCAGTGAACACGCCACCGATCACGGTCACCTTGGCCGCGGCGAGATTCGAACGCAGCGTGCCGCTCTGCGCCTGCGCGGTATTGATGCCGTTGCCCGACTGCGCGTTCGGCGCGAGTGCCACGCGGTAAGTCAGGCTCTGCTCCGCCTGGTTCTGCAGCGTACCGATGGCGAAGCCCATGGCGCCGCCGGCGTGCCTCGGATCGGCCAGCGTGGCGCCCTGCAACCGCGCGCTGCCGTTGACATAGACGAAGCCCGCCGGCAACCAGTCGCTGAGCCGGATGTCGTCCAGCGCGATTCCGCTGTGGTTGCTGACGGTGATCGTGTAATCGACAAAGTCGCCGATCTCGGCGCTGCTGCGCGAAGCGGTCTTCTGCACCACCAGGCCGTCGCTGGCGCCCGGATCCAGTGGCACGTCGAAACGCACCGGACCCTTGCTGGCGATCGCGAAACTGTTGCCGTACGACGCCGCCGGGTCGATCGTGCGACCGGCCGGTTGCAGGGCCGGCGGCAGCTTCGAGGGAAATTGCTCGCCCTGCGGCGGAACCACCTGGTAGCGGTAGCTGCCCGGCAACACCACCGGAAAGCTGAAGGCGCCGTCGGCAAGCGTCACCACGCTGTTCGGCGCCGGCGTCACGCCATCGGCCTGGAACACCTTGGCCGGACCACCAGCGTGGCCGCCATTGCCCGCGCCGCCGACATCGATCAGGGTGACCGTGGCGCCGGCCACCGGCTGGTTGCTCTTGCTGTCGAACACCACACCTTCCGGATCGATCAGCAGGGTCGCGCTGACCTTGCCGGCGGCGCTGCAGCCGAGCAGGGTCGCGCTGACGACATCGTTCGGCAGCAGTTGCATGGTGCCGTCGCCGGTCACCACGGCGTGCATGCGCGCATCGGCGGCGGGCACCTTGGGCTGGATCCGGAACACCCCGGAATTGGCCGCTGTCTCGACCGCCGTATAGGTCTCCAGATCGCGGCTGAGCTGGCTGGCCAGTTGCACCGGATAGGTCAGCACCCTGGTCGAATCGACATTGCACGCCGCCGCGTTGATCTGCACGAACAGCGGCGCCCCCAGTGGCGACTGTTGCGTCGGCGTGGCGTAGCCGCCGTCCGGATAGAAATCGATCTGCGCCGGGTTGGATGGCAGCGGCAGTTGCACCACGTTGGAAGGCACGCTGACCAGCGCGCCATCGAGGTAATCGGCGTAGGCGGTGTTGACCAGGGTGCCGGCCGCGTTGGCGTTGACCACCACGCCGAACTGTCCGCTCAGGCTGGCGCCGGTGGCCAGAGTCGGCACGCCCCAGGCGATCGCGTCGACCTGTGCCGGCGCCGTGCTCAGATAGCTCGTCGACGGATCGCCCAGGCGATGGAACAAACGTGTGGCCGCGCCGGCGAGCGCAAGATTCTGGAACGTGGTGTTGGCCGGAACCGCATCGCGCAGCAGGACCAGGTTGCGCGTGTTGCCATCGACCAGCACCGGCGTACCGGTGGCTGGCGCGTTGCCCTGGTTGGTGACGGTGATGGTGTAGGTAAGCGCGGCGCCAGGCAGCGGGTTGGCGGTCGAAGCGCTCTTGGTGACGCTCAATGCCGGCCCGCTCGCCACCCGTACGGTGTCGCTGGCGGCGGCGCGCTGATGCTGCACCTGGCTGGTCGCAATCAGATCGAGCGATGCCGACTGACCCGGGGTGGCCGTTGCCGGCACCGTGCCGGCAACCAGCAGGTTCACCGAAGCGCCGGCGGCGAGACTGATGCCGCTGCCGGCGGCGATCACCGGCTCACCCGGATCGACGATCCCGTTGCCGTTGAGGTCCTGCACCAGCTTAAGGCCGACGGGCGTGTAGTCCGAGCCGGCGGCGATCGTCGCCTCGAGCAGGCACGTCTCGGTGGTGTTGCCGTTGTTGCCCAGGGTATGCGGCAGCGCGAACGCCGCGCCGGGTACGCGGGTGAAGGTCTGGCCGGCGCTCAGCGTGCAGCTTTCCAGCGGCAGCACGATGACGTTGACCGGATTGGATTGCAAATGTACGGAAAGCCCGCTGGCCGCGTCGACATAGGTCGCCGTGGCAATGTTCTGGATGGTCGTCCCCGCCGCTGGCGGTGTGGCCCGCGCCATGCCCATGCCGCCCAGCACGCACAGCCATGCCACCGCCATCAGGCAGCGCAGCAGGAGCGGATTGTGGCGCGTGGAGCTCATGGGAATGTCGTCGAATGCCTTGATCGGGCGCAGCGAGGCCCGAACCGCCGCAGGAACCGGTGGTTCCTTGCGGCGGTCGGGAAGTTGCTTGCCGGAAACGTTGTTGCGCGAATCAGTCCGCGGCGATTACTGCTGGACCTTCACTCCGAAGGTGACCACCGCACCCTGCGCCGGGGCGAGCGTGCCGATCGTGGCGCTGATCGTGCCGCTGCTGCCGGCCGCCGGGCCGGTGATCGTGCCCACGCTGGTGGTCGGCGCCGAGGCGGCCGCCGAGCTCAACGTGGTGTAGGTCGGCGTGGCATCGGACACCACCACGCTGGTGGCATTCGCCGAGCCGACGTTGGTCACCGCGATCTGGTACAGCACGCACTGGCCGGGCAGCGCATTGACGTTGGCCTGGCTGTACACGGTGCTGCCGGTCTGGCCGACGCAGCCGGCATCCAGCGCCTGCTTTTTGACCAGTTGCAGGTTGCCCGCGATGATCGTGGTGCCATCGGTGGCGACCGCCGGTGCCGGTGCGCTGCTGGTGTAGCTGCCGTTGGCCGTGGTCGCCGTGATGGTCGAGGTGTTGACGTCGCCGACCTGGGCGCCCGATGGCGCGGTCACTTTGTCGAAGATGGTGATCGACTGACCCGGAGCCAGGCCCGCGGCCAGCGCCGGGATCGCCTGCAGACCGGCCGCCGGCACCACCGGATCGGTGGCATCGAGCGTGCCGTTGCCGTTGGCGTCGTAGTACAGCACCGAGGTCCAGCCGGCCTTGCTGTTGACCGACGGCAGGGTGATCGTGGACAACGTGCCGTTGCCCTCGACCACGTTGCCGTTGTTGGTCAGCGTGTGGTTGTACACCACGGTGCCGCCGGGGTAGGTCTGGTTGGTGTTGTTCGGCGTGAAGCTGATCGAGCGGGCCGCACCGACCGCGACCGCATCATGGATGGTGTCCTGCGCACCGGAAGCCGAAGAGACGCCGCGGAAATACAGCTGCGTCGTCGCCGCCGCCGCACCGGCACCGGTCGCCGGCACGGTGATCACGGCGCACATCGCCGCGCTGCCACCGGCCGGAACGCTGCCGGTGCTGGTGATCGTCGCGCCGGTGGTGGAGCAGTCGCCCGCGCCGCCGTCGGCCTTGAAGGTCACCGTCCAGCCGGTCGGCAGGCTCACGCTGCTGAAATTGCTGGCGGTGCTGGCAGCCAGCGCATACGCATCGCTGACCGGACCGGTGTTGTTGACGTAGAGCGTGATGCTGGTGGTCTGGCCCGGCGTGACGGTCCTGGTCACGACGGCGCTGCCCTCGGGGCCGGGGCCCTGGCCGGGAGCCGGCGTGGTGCTGCTGTAGGCCGAGTTGTTGGTCAGGTCGACCGAGGCACCGGTGACCGAGGTCAGGGTGTCGGTGACGGTCGCCGACTTGGTCGGGTCCACCGTCGAGGTCGCGGTCTTCTGCAGGGTGAACGGGCCGCCGCCGGCATTCGCCGGCAGTTGCGCCTTCACGATCACGTTGTAGCTGGCACCGGCGGCGAGCGGGCCGGTGTCGGGCTTGCCGTTGGTGTTGGTGTCGGTCAGCGGGGTGACGCCGTCGCTCTTGTACAGCGTGAACGCGGTACCGGCCGGGAAGTTGTTGCTGCCCAGCGCGATGTCGAAGGTATCGGTACCGTTGCCGGTGTTGGTCACCACGTTGGTGAAGCTGACGATCGCACCCGGCGTGGCCGTGGCCACGGTGGCGCCGGTCATCGTCACCGAGGCACCCTGGGTCACGGTGAAGGGCACGGTGTTCGAGCTGCCGCTCACGGTGGTGCCGGAACCGTCGTTGTACGAATCGGTGGCCGTGTTGTTGAGCACGCCGGGCGCCACGCCGCTGTTGACGTTGACCTGGAACGTGACGGTGCCGGACTGGCCCGCCGTGACCTGGCTGATCACGTACTTCAGCGTGGTCGAGCCGGCGGTATAGGTCGACACGATGGTGTTCGGCGCGGTGCCGGTGGTGCCGCCGGTGTCGGACAGCGCGGTGGCGCCGCTGACGCTCCAGCGGCCCGAGCCTGCCACATAGGTCATGCCGGTCGGCACGATGTCGTTCAGGGTCACCGCGGTGGCGGTGCTGTTGCCGGTGTTGGTATAGGTCAGCGTGTAGGTGTACGGGCCGCTGCCCGCCGCGCCCGAACCGGCGCTGACCGACTTGGTCACGCTGATCACCGCGTTGTTGGTGACCGTGGTGGTATCCGTGTTGGCCGCGTTGAGCGCCGCATTGAACACGCTGGTCGCGGTCACGCTCAAGGTGTTGGTCTGGCCCGCGGTGGCCGAGGTCGGCACCGTGGCGACCACGATGAACTTGAACGCCGCACCGGCCGCCAGCGGACCGGAACTGGTCAGCGCCGGCCCGGTCGGCTGGCCACTGCCGTTGTCGGCGAAGATCTGGATTCCGCTCATGTTGAAGCCGGACCCGTTGACGGCGGTCAGGTTGAAGCTGTCCGAGCCGTTGCCGGTATTGGTCAGCGTATGCGGGTAGTACACCGACGAACCGGGTGAGGAGGTCTGCGCGCCGTTGGCGGTCAGGGTGAGGCTGGCCACCTGTTGCACGATGGTCTGCACCACGTTGGAGGTGACCGAACGGCTGATGCCGGAGGCATCGGTATAGGTGGCCGAAGCCTGGTTGCCGATGGCCGTGCCGGCCGGCGGCGGCGCGGCATGCGCGGATTGCATGGCCAGCACGTCCAGCACCACGCTGATCGCCAGCATGGCGAACAGGCGGCACCAGCGAGCCATGGCGGGATGCATCGTCTTTCTCGATGTGTTCACGGAATGGATTCCTGAAAGGTGACGAAGGTTTGCTTCAATGGATCGTTGGACTGGACGAAAGCGGGCGATCAGCCGGCGGATGCCGAAGCACCGTCAGCTGCCTCGCCTTTGGCGGGTGTGGATGCCGGGGTATTCACGTGCACGCGGATCTGCACCGCGCGCGGCTGGTTCGGCAGCAGGCTGCCCAGATCCCAGCGCAACGCACGAATCGCGCTCAGCGGCACCGGCTCCTGACGCGGCTTTCCGTCCTTGCCGGTCACGGTGTGCATCAATGGCATCGGCGCGAAATGGGTGCCGTCGACGGACGCCTGCGCACCGGCTGGCTCGGTCCCCGTCGCCGCCAGGCTGGTGCCCGCAGGCACCGGCAGGCTGGCCAGCAGATGCCCGGCCGGTTGATCGCCGCTGTTGGTGTAGACCGCGCGGTACTGCAGCAGGTCGCCCGGCTTGATCGCCGTGGCGGGCTTGAGGACCTCGTGGCCGGATGCGACCACCACCTGGCGGACGTCCAGTTTCGAGGCGACCACGGGGGCGGCCCAGACCGCCGGCACCCAGGTCATGGCGGCCAGCAGCAGCAGTCCGGCGAGGTGCCGTCGTGTCGTTGAATGTGCGTGTTTCATGGATTTTCCTGGAAGATAGGGAAGCAGCGAAGGTCCCCAAAGCAAGTTCCAGGCCAACTGATGATGGCGAAAAACCATGAACTGCGTCACAAAATCACTCGCCCCGTGCAATCAGCGGATTGTGCGTATTCGGGCATCGTGCAAACGGCGCGGAATGGCTCCGTCCGGACGGCCCGCAGGGTGCCCATCAGATGGCGGGCATCGGCCGCACCGGGCCAGATGTGACGCGCGGGGACAGACCGCCGGAACGAGGAAACGAAGATTTCGAGGCAAACCGGCTGCCGGGGCGCCGTGGCCGATTCAGCCCGAACGGGCGGCGATCGCCTCAAGCAAACGAAGATTCAGCGCGTGCTGCTGCGCGTGCCAGTCAGTCAGCATCGCAGGGTCGATCGCCGGCTGTTCGTCCATGGCCGACAACCGCCGCTTCCACCAGCTGCGGTAGCGGTAGTGCGAGACCTCTCCATTGATGTCGCTGCCGACCAGCCCGCCGCGCAGGCTCTCGATCAGGGCCAACGCGTGCGGTACCAGCAATTGCCCCTGGTCCCAGTTGGTATGCGCCACCTCGGGCGAGAACACGTCCTTGTCGATCGACAGGTAGCTCGGCATCGCCTGCGTGCGCTGAAACGCGCTGAAGGCGTCCACCAGCGCCGCCGGCGAGTCGAAGCCCCGAAAGGCATGTGCCAGGCCGAGCCACCGGGCCCAGCCGACATCCACGTCGATGCTCCAGTAGGTGAGCTTGCGGCGGTACAGCGGGGTCAGGTAGTTCTCCCACGCATGACCGCCGCCGATGTCCGCCGACGTGATGCCGAGCACATGCACATGGCTGACCTGGGGCAGCAGCGCCACCTTGCGCACCCACGAACCGCAGTGCACGCCGAACGGAAAGCGCATGTTGTCCGGGTGGTTGTCGAGGACCACGACCTGGAACGACCGGTTGGTCGGCAGCCGCGCGATCAGCGGCCAGCTCAGGTGGTGGAAATCGCCGCTGCCCATGAAGACGGTGCCGTAGTCCGCCGGCAGCAATTCGTCCAGCCGCGTGCCGAAACGCCGCATGGTGGCCAGCGAGCAGCCGAAGCGGATCGTTTCCTGCCAGTGTTCCAGCGGCAGCACCAGGCGATCCGGCAACGCACCGACCGACTGGTCGATGTCGAGCACGACTGGCCGTTTCGCCCGATCATTCATCGCCATGCTCCGCCGCCAGCAGTTGCCGGTCGCTTTCGAAATGGCCGCCGAGCCGCCGCAGCAAGGCGCGCAGCAAGGGGTTGCGGGCATACACGGCGTGGCGGGTGAAAGTCATGCTGGCGCCCAGGAAAGCCTTGACCTGCGGGTCGGTCCAGCCTGCCACGTAATGGGTCAGGCCGCGCCGACGCGCGTAGTCGAGATTGTGCATCCAGCTCACGAAATACAGATTGTGCTCGCGTGCCTGCGGATAGGCGAAACCGACGTATTTGTCGATCAGCTTGCCGGCATGCTCGTAGCAAAGATTCCAGCCGATCATCTCGCCGGCATGGCGGTAGACAAAGACGATGCCGCCGCTGCCCGGATCCTGCAGCACGGCGCGGAAAAAGTCGGCGCCCAGGCGATCAAAGTGGATCTCGCTCTGCGCGTAGACGTTGTCGAACAACGCCTGGAACAGTGCCAGCGTCGCCTCGTCGCGGAAGCGTGCATCGCCCGTGCCGATCGCCTCGATGTCCAGGTCGGCGCGCGAGCGCAGCTTGCGCCGGATGTTCTTCCGCCGACCCGACGAAAGCCGCGCAAGGTATTCATCGTTCGAGCCGAAATCGATCGGCACCCAGGCCAGCGCCTGGCCTTCCAGCAGCACATAGCCCTCCGCTTCGCAGGCCGCGGCGAAGGCCCCGGCATGCTCGTTTGCCGCGGCATCGAGCAGGGGTGAATCCTGCGCGATGTCCTTGACGATCAGCAGGCGGCATTCGCGCCCGTAGTCGCGCTTCAACCCCCGCGCCAGCTCGGCTGGCGTCGCCGCCGGCGGCAGCGGCGCGTATTCGGACACCGTGGTGCCGGCAAAGCGCGTGCGCCAGCGCAGCAAACGACCCCACCAGCTGTAGCCGGGCAGGCCCATGATCCGCCGGCGCAACGCGTCATCCGCCGTGGTCAGCAGGTCGAACGGGGCCATGAAGCAGAGCATGCCCTGCGGCGACCGTTCCACCGTGAAACCCAGCGGCGGGTGCTGCATGAACGCGCCCAGCAGCGCATCCGGCTCAAGTTGTGCGATGAAAGGCATGAGTAAGCCATTCTGCCTAGACTTGGGCTTATGCAAAACTGTGGCCTGCAACCAGGAGCCGATCCGTCATGAGCGCAACCACCCAGCAGCAGATTTTCGAGATCATCGCCAAGCAGGCCAAGATCGACGTGGCCACGATCAAGCCCGAGTCCACCCTGAAGGATCTCGGCATCGCCTCGCTGGACGCGATCGAGCTTATCTTCGACATCGAAGAGCACTTCGACATCAACTTCCCCGACCAGCAGGGCGCCAATTTCGACAGCGATACCGCGCAAAGCCTGGTCGATGCGGTGCAGAAGGCGCTGGACGAGAAAGCTGCCGCCGGCGAAGGAAACGCGTAATGTCCGTGCAGCCGTTGCGCCGGGTGGTGATCACCGGCATGGGCGCAATCAGCCCGCTCGGCGTCGGCGCCGAAGCCCTGTGGCAAGGCCTGCGCGAAGGTCGCAGCGGCATCGGCCCATTGCGCCATCCCGACGCCGAACGCCTGAAGCTGAAGATCGCCGCGCAGGTGCCGGCGAGTTTCGACCCGGCCGCGGGCATCGACGAACGCACCCTGCCCCTGCTCGACCGTACCTCCGAATTCGCGCTGCACGCGGCGCGCGAGGCCATCGCGCAATCCGGCATCGATTTCGGCCAGACCGCACTCGGCCTGCGCACGGCGGTGGTGGTGGGCACCGGCGTCGGTGGCGAAACCACGCAGGACGAACAGAGCCGGCGGCTGTACGCGGAAAACGCCCAGCGCACGCACCCGCTGACCATCGTGCGCCTGATGACCAACGCCTCGGCCAGCCAGATCAGCATCGCCTACGGTCTGCGCGGACCGACCTTCGCCGTGGCCAGCGCCTGCGCCTCGGCCAACCATGCCATCATCCAGGCCGCCCAGATGATTCGTTACGGCATGGCCGACGCCGCAGTCACCGGCGGCACCGAAGCCTGTCTCACCTATGGCGCGATGCGCGCATGGGAAGCCATGCGCGTCCTGTCCGAAGACACCTGCCGCCCGTTCAGCGCGAACCGGCGCGGCCTGGTGCTCGGTGAAGGTGCCGCCATCTTCGTGCTGGAATCGCTGGAGCATGCCCGGGCGCGCGGCGCGGTGATCCTGGCCGAACTGGCCGGTGCCGGCATGACCGCCGATGCCACCGACATCGTGATGCCCAGCGCGGAAGGATCCTCTGCAGCGATGAGCCAGGCCTTGGCCGATGCGGGCCTGGCCTGCCAGGATGTCGATTACATCAACGCCCACGGCACCGGCACCCAGGCCAACGATGTCACCGAGACCAAGGCCATCCGCCTTGCCTTCGGCGCGCATGCCGACCGCCTCGCGGTTTCCTCGACCAAGTCGATGCATGGCCACGCGCTGGGCGCTTCCGGCGCGCTGGAGCTGGTCGCCGTGATCGGCGCGCTGCGCGACGGCGTGGTGCCGCCGACCGCCAATCTGGACAAGGCCGACCCGGCTTGCGACCTGGACTACGTGCCCAACACCGCGCGCGAGATGCCGGTGCGCGCCGCACTGAGCAACTCGTTCGCGTTCGGCGGACTCAACGCGGTGCTGGCGCTGAAACGCGCGCCCTGACCTTTTCGCCGCTTGCTCCAGACAGAAAAACCCGGCGGTGATCCGCCGGGTTTCTTTTGCGCGTGATTCGCGCGCAACCAAGCTCAGGCCTTCTTGGCCTTGGTCAACAGCTGATCAAGCAGGCTGATCGCCAGGTCGATCTCTTCGTGCGTGATGTCCAGCGACGGCGCGAACGTGATCACGTTCTTGTACCAGCCACCCACATCCAGCACGAGGCCGATCTTCCTGCCGTTGTGTTCGAGATCACCGGCCAGGCCGATGTCGACCATCCTGTCCAGCAGCGCCTTGTTCGGAGTGAAACCGTCGTCGGTGCAGATCTCGGCGCGCAGCGCGAGGCCCAGGCCGTCGACGTCGCCGATTTCCTTGTGCTTCTTCTGCAGGTCGCGCAGGCCGTCGAGGAAATGCGCGCCCTTCTTCGGCACCGTGGTCTCGTAGTCCAGCTCGTAACCCATCTTGATGACTTCCAGACCCAACGCGGTGCCCAACGGGTTGGAGTTGAAGGTGGAATGGGTCGAGCCCGGCGGGAAAATGGTCGGGTTGATCAGCTCCTCGCGCGCCCACAGGCCGGACAGCGGATTCAGGCCGTTGGTCAGCGCCTTGCCGAACACCACGATGTCCGGCGTCACGCCGAAATTCTCGATCGACCACAGCTTGCCG